>Ga0031655_10000769_pt1 | contig 19775 bp, 17 predicted proteins | sample FrelakmetHBP12HB_FD_55187 | JGI IMG/M metagenome (GOLD analysis project Ga0031655, IMG submission 55187) | Freshwater lake sediment microbial communities from the University of Notre Dame, USA, for methane emissions studies -HBP12 HB | ecosystem: Environmental > Aquatic > Freshwater > Lake >... | reverse complement strand
TCGTCCTCAAGCGCGGCCAAGGGAAGGGCTTCGCTGGGATCGAGAATGACCTGTTTTACCGTGACAACACGCGGATGCTCTACGGCGACGCACAGGAGTCCGTCGGGAAGCTCGTGCAGGCCCTTAAGAAACTCTAGGGCCCACAAGGATCCGCCGTCCGAGCGTTACGGCCCGGCCAGCTTCACAGCGAGTCTCGTCTTTGAAGAGATCGAACCAAGTAACGGAGAGGATACCGCCGGGCATGACGAGAAGAAGATCGACCAGGATCCGCGGCATGAAGTCTAAGATGGCCCCCGATTGCCGGCACATGGAGCAAGCTGAACGGCAGAAGCATCCCCATTACCATCATCGCAAAAAGGATCGGGTTCACGGTGTTGAGTGCCCGCACGAACGACTGCGAGTAGGAACAGTTCATGAAGACGATGGCGAGGATTCACGTCATCAGGTTTACTGATAAAAAAAATCAATCCGGGGTTTGGATCCTCTCAAGGAAAAGTTCTTTGCCAAAGATCTTTTCAAATCCCTTTTTCTCGGCTTCAACCCCCCATATCTCCAGCTGGCAATCACCCCGTGCAACTACCTGGAGGTGTATGGCATCCTGTTTAACAGATGAGAACCGCACATGCTGGATAAGCGCGGTATGGCTTCTGTCGAGACTCTCGCCAAGGCGGACGAACGTCGTGAGAATACGTAGTTTTTCACGATCACGCGAATCAAGTTCAAGAATCTCGGGATCCTTCTTTCTTGGGGATCTTTTCCGATGGAAACGGGCAATATTTGCCATGAAATTGATCTCCTCCTGATTAAAACCGAGAAGCTCTGAATTTTTTATGATATAGTAAGAATGTGCATGGTGATTTGTGTAGGATATAAAGGATCCGATATCATGAAGAAATGTCGCATATTCAAGCAAGTTCGCGCTCCAGGTCGCCAAAGGTGTGGAGCTGCAGTTCTTTTGCCGAGTCGAATAACTCCAGGACAAGGCTTGTTACGGTACGGGCATGAACCTCATTAATCCCGCATGACCTTCCCAGTTGCAGGACACTCCGCTGCCGCGGCGAAAGTTCACCAAGGAGCGGGAAGGCATCCATTCTTGAGAGATAGTCGATCAGCAGGCCATCCTGCAATCCTCTTCCCGTAACTGTGATGACATCAAGCGAAAGCTCTTTCATAAACATGTCGAGGATGGCTGCTCCGGGAATTATGATGTCNGCCCGCTCAGGGTTTATGCCCGGTACTTTCCTGCGCTGATCAAGAGGGAGGGAACAGAGCAGATCTATGACCTTCCGGAGATCTTTGTATGTCAGAATATTCTCACCGGTGTTCTCGTTCTGGTGATAGGCTTTCTGAGCGATTTCCGCCAGGTTTATAATGGTTCCGGAACTCCCGATTACAAGGTCGGGTTTTTGCCTGCGAATCTTCTGGATAGAATGAATTATAGCATCTTTCACGGTATGCTGGATTTTCCTGTACTGGTCAGGCGAAACCGGGCCGGTACCTGGTGTATACAGGTTAGCAAGGCGGATTGCGCCCAGCCTGAAGCTCTCGAGATAGTGGTAGTTCTTCTCGCCACCAATTGCAATCTCCGTACTTCCGCCGCCGATATCGATAAAAAATGCCTGCTGATCTCCCAGATGGATCCCATTTGAAACTCCAAGATAAATGAGGCGCGCCTCCTCATGTCCAGAAATAACACGTACATCCAGGCGGGCTTCCTGCCGGACCAGGTGCAGGATCTCATGCTGGTTAGCTGCCTCACGCAGAGCGGATGTGGCAACAGCGACAAATTCGTCAGTGTTATAAGTGCTCGCAAGTTCTGTAAATTTTTTTGCTACGAAAACAAGACGTTCTGTAGCATCGGGAAGGATCTCTTCAGCCTCATACTCTCCCTCGCCAAGCCGTATCTGTTGTTTCTGCCGCGAGAGGATGCTGTACGAATGGTTGGGATTGAGTCTGACCACCAGGAGGCGGACCGAGTTTGTCCCGATATCAATAAACGATACGACACGACCGTTCTGACCGATCTTCCTTGTTTTCACCGGATCACCAGTGTCCGTTCAAATACACGGGTAAAAAGGTCTCCTTTTTCACGGGCCCGCGCCATTTCAGCAGATATATCCTTTGTAGCTGAAACGTTGATAATTACCTCATCATGAGTATCCGAACAATGTATTGCCCCGACAGATCCGGAACGGGTGTAGTCCAGCGCGTCGGCAATCCTGATCAGCGATGCAAGCTTTCTGACGGTATCCTGTTCCTGCATGGTAAGGAGGGAAAACATCCCATGGAATTAAAACGGACATTTCCCCGGTGGGCACGGCACACCAGTCCGATGATTCCCCGGTCGGTCACATCGAGAGGGAGATCTGCATCTGAGATTACCATTTCCGCACTCCGTTTCGCGTGTCCCTTCTGGCCGTATTTCCAGCCAATATCATGAAGCGAGCACGCGCATTCGAGGAGGAACCGCTCATGGGCCTTCATATGATGGAGGAGGACAAGATCGTCAAACAATGTTAGTGCAAGGGAAGTCACGGTGTGACCATGTAGTATTCCGTCAGGATACTGGGCGGCAAGAACGGATACCGCTGGACCGATACTGGCATCAATACGTTTTCCCGGGAGCCTGAATTTTATTCTTATCCTCTCAAGCAGTGCCCTCCGGAGTTCAGCCCAGATGCGGGCGCGCCCAAGTGCTTCCCAAAAGCGTACAAACCTCCGGTAAAGACGTCTTCTCTCCTTTTCCCTTTCTGATAAGAATTGCCTGAAACTGCCCAGCCTTATAGCCTGAATATTTTTTGAAGAGGTAGTCACCCGGGGAGTCGAGCGCTCTTTTAGGAGCATGGCCATCACGGTGTCAATCCAAACATCGCAGTCATGTAGTTCGCCAAGGAGTTCCTGGATTTTTTTTACCCGCAGAAGAGGTTTTTTCAGACCAAGCCGGTAAAGCGGGGCGTATACTTCCATGGTGTACCTGAGTTTTTTCGCAGCGATCCTCATCGCATGATGTTCTGTAATGGCATCTGAGTCATGCACCCAGCGCTCATAGGAGAGCATCACATCAAGGCGACGGGAAATCCGGGCAGCAGCGACCGGGGGAATGCCATAGGATGATGATCGGGACCGGCCACGTCTGATCCCAAGTAACGGGTTTGTAAAACTCTCTCGCATATCGGCAACCATACCACTTTTTTCCAGGTTATCAAGTGCTGATATAACGACATTCTGGAGTTTTGAACGTTTTTTCTGTAGTCGTGAGAGAAGGATAGACTCCGCATCACTCCATTCCGATGTTGTACCGGTATACTCATCCGTGTCCTTTTGTAATGATTTCTTCTTTTCCAGTTTTATCAGGAACGCTATCTGAACATCAGTATCCCGGGCATCCCCAAGGGCACGGGTGATTCTCTGGATCTCTTCTGTCCAGCGGTTGAATTTTTTTTCAGGAAAACAGGTCCTGAAAAGGGGAAGGGCTGCCCTCAATCGCCTTGATGCAACCCGCATGCGGTGGATATGTTCGATGTCTCCTGAGGATCTTACTCCCTCAATCTCACCGGAGAACGCGTCAAGGAGACCCAGCAGCCGCTGTATGCCAAAGATGCATTCAGCTGTTACTAATTCCGATTTATGAACGGCTATCATTATGCCAGATCCCCCGGTGTTCTACCAGCCACACCTGTGCGTTCAGGGGTTCCTTTTCGTTTTCAGGCGCTCGTCGTTCATAGCGGCCATCGCTTTTCAGGGTTCGGATTTTGACGGTATCCTGCAGCTGGACAGGAAGGATGGTATAGATGATTGCCCTGCGCATATCAGGATCCTCTACCGGGAACAGGACTTCGACCCTCCGGTCAAGGTTCCGGGGCATGAGATCCGCACTCCCCAGAAGTACCTCTTCATCCCCTCCGTTATGGAAATAATAGATACGGGCGTGTTCAAGGAACCGGCCGACAATTGCACTGACCGTGATATTCCCGCTCACTCCGCTTATTCCCGGCCGCAGGCAACAAATTCCCCGCACCTGAAGATCCACTTTTACTCCTGCTTCTGACGCACGGTAGAGCGCAGCGATGCAGACAGGATCAACCAGTGCATTCATCTTGAATATAAGATGGCCGTCACCGTGTTTCTGGTGCCGGGAAATTTCACGACCGATCCGGTCAATAATCCCGTTACGCAGCGTGACCGGGGCTACCAGGAGCTTCTGGTAGTTCTCAATCCGTGCATACCCGGTGAGGAAATTGAAAAGATTTGCTACGTCTTCCCCGATCACCTTGTCACAGGTGAAAAGTCCGAAGTCGGTATAAATCCGGCTTGTTGTAGCGTTATAATTGCCTGTGCCAAGGTGCATATAGCGGCGTATGCCGTCTTTTTCACGGCGGACGATCATGCAGAGTTTTGCATGCACTTTAAGTCCGACGACTCCGTAGACAACATGGACACCCTCATGTTCAAGGGCCCGTGCCCATCCGATATTGTTCTCTTCATCAAACCGTGCCTTGAGTTCGATCAGGGCAGCTACTGCTTTCCCGTTCTCCCGAGCTTCCATGAGGGCGTTTACGACCGGTGAGTTTGACCCCACGCGGTAGAGCGTGATTTTTATAGCCAGTACGTCCGGGTCATGTGCAGCCTGACGGAGAAAATTCACGACCGGGGAAAAACTGTCATAGGGGTGGTAGAGGAGAATGTTGTGGTGACGGATAGCTGAAAAAATGTCTTTTCCCTCACTAAGATCGGAAGGAAGTGATGGCAGAAACGGGATGTCTTTCAGGTCAGGGCGATCAAGCGCGAGAAGCTGCATAAAGTCAGCCATGCCCACCGGATGACCGATCCGGTAGAGCATGGAAGGACTGATCCCCAGTTTCTTCTCCAGCATGTGGCAGATACCGTCATGCATGGAATGATCCACTTCGATACGCACCGCTTTCCCCTTTGCCCGCTGCTCCATTATCTCTTCTACCGTTGTCAGGAGATCCGAGGCTTCATCTACTTCAATTTCGAGATCTGCATCGCGGGTGATCCGGAACGGGAACGACGCGATTACCTCCAGGCCCGGAAACAGCATGTCAAGATGTGCCGCAATAATCTCCTCGAGATAGACAAGATGTACTTCGGAGTCATTGATACGTCCGTTGACGCAGAGGTCCGGGATCCGCACGAGCCGGGAGAAGAGGTTTGTCGGCACTTTGACACGGGCAAAATACTCTTTTTTTGCCTGGTCCCTGATGATAATGGCAAGGTTGAGCGAGAGGTTGGAGATAAAGGGAAATGGGTGGGAACTGTCAAAAGCAAGAGGAGTTAAAACCGGAAATATTTCGTTCACAAAAAACATATGCACGGCATTTTTTTGTTCATCCGAAAGTCCTGCATACATATGGACATGGATACCTGCAGCGTCCAGCCGCGGCAGGATCTTTTCGTGCCAGGTATAATACTGAGCCTCAAGTTCCGGGATGAGCATCTGCCTGATAGCTTCCAGCTGTTGTCCCGGCGTCATGCCATCGGGTGGGGATTTCAGCACACCTTTTGCGAGCTGCCTCTGGAGTCCCGAGACCCGTACCATGAAAAATTCATCAAGGTTATTGGCAAAGATCGCGAGGAACTTCACCCGTTCAAGCAATGGGTGAGTTTCATCCAGTGCTTCGTCGAGGACGTGGTGGTTGAACCGTATCCAGCTCAGTTCACGGTTGATATAGAGTGAAGGGTTATCAGCAGGAAGGTTCGGTGTATCCATGGTCAATTTCCCGTGCACACAAGGCAAGGCCGGGGTTCGCCGACGTTCACCAGTAGACATGGGCGTATACTAAAATATAATTATTCCCGACACGCAGTGTCAGTACGAGAGAAAATAAAAAACCAGATAATTTTTCAGAGAAACCTGGATTTCCCGGATATTTCTGGATTAGCCGTTGAAGTTATGGAACCTGTGGCAGTGTTCGATGAACTCCTGTTTTTTATGCTCATTCGGGTTCGTCGGCGGTTTGAGATACCCGATCTCAGGGGTCTGGAGGGCCGGGCAGAATGGACAGAGTGCTGCGTCAACGTCATTTGCCTTGTCCCTGACCGGGCAATAATAGACTCCTTCAGTTGTCTGTACCGAATCGCCCCCGGGGAAAGGTGTTCCGACCGGGTGCCCGGGTTCATTAAGCACGAGCATACAGAACCCGGCAAGGAGGTATTTCAAAAACCGGAAGGCAGGAGCATCTCTCCGGTAATCGTCCTGGCACTGTTCCTGTACCATCTCCCAGTACTTCACCTGACGGGCACTCACCGGTTCGAGCATCGTCCTGAAGATTCCCTGCTGCTGTGCAAGCCGGATTCTCTGATAAGTCCCGAGCAGGTGTTCGNTGATCTTTTTTGTGAGCCGCTCCCGGTATTCCGGAGTGATCTCCTGGATCTTGTCATCGAAGTTCCGTTTCATCTGCTGGATTTCGACCGNAGAATNCTGCAGGACAATGGCAGCAATGCGTTCACCGAGTTCGCCGCGAGTCTTCGCCTTTCGTAAGTCCTGGCATTTCAGGGNAATATCGCCAATAGCCGGGAAACCGGAAGGATCGTTTGGTATCATGTCCAATCCACTGTCACTGTTAAAGGATGGNAAGNNGGATCATATATTTTTGTGGAATCAAACTGTATTTTGCCCGAATATTTTTATATTCTCCTCCCCAATGCCTTATCATGGTGAAGTNCCATGAGTGAGTGTTTTATTTGTTAAAAACCTGCGTTTTTTAGATACCACGTTACGGGACGGGGAACAGACCCCGGGTGTTTCGTTAAACCCGGACCAGAAACTGGAGATTGCCACCAAGCTGGCCGATATCGGCGTCGATGTGATTGAAGTTGGCTCCGCTGCTGCATCCGAGGGCGAGCGGGACGCAATACGGGTCATTTCTGATGCCGGGCTCACAGCAGAGATCTGCACTTATGTCCGTGCAGTGCGGCAGGACATCGATTTTGCCGCTGAGTATGGTGCTGATTCAGTACATCTCGTCGTACCGGTCAGCGACCTGCACATCGCAAAAAAGATGCGCAAGACCCGTGAAGAGGTCGCACAGATGGCATATAATGCGGTCGAATATGCAAAAAGCCGGGGACTTATTGTCGAGCTTTCTGGGGAAGATGCCTCACGGGCTGATCAGAACTTCCTCCGCCAGATCTTTGCTGAAGGCATTGACCGTAAGGCAGACCGGCTCTGTTTCTGCGATACCGTGGGGGTTCTGACTCCGGAGAAAGTTGCAGTATATATTCCCCCGCTCGCATCCATCGCACCACTGTCCATCCATTGCCATGACGACCTCGGTTTTGCCCTCACCAACACGATGGCAGCGCTGAAGTACGGAGCCTCCTGCGCCCACGTAACGGTCAATGGTATGGGTGAACGGGCAGGTAATACACCGCTGGAAGAAGTCGTCATGGCGCTCGAGATACTCTATGATTACCAGACACGNATCCATAAAGAGGAGATCTATTCGTTGTCTGCTCTCGTTTCGCGCCTGACCGGTATCCCGCTGCCAATTAATAAGGCGATTGTCGGTGAGATGGCATTTACCCATGAAAGTGGTATCCATACCCATGGAGTGATCCGTGAACCCTCCACCTATGAATCTGTCAGTCCTGAGATGGTTGGACGGAAGCGGCGGATAGTGCTGGGGAAGCACTCCGGTTCGGCGTCCGTTGAAGCTGCACTCCATGAAATGAGTTATAAGGCAGATGAACCCCAGGTAAAAGAGATTGTCAAGCGGATCAAACAGCTGGGTGACGAGGGAAAACGCGTGACCGATACCGATCTTATGGCTGTTGCGGATGCGGTGCTTTCGATTGAATGCAAACCCATCATNCGGATGCGGCAGTTCACTGCGGTATCGGGAAGCAANATGATCCCGACTGCATCAGTAACCTTAGTGGTAGACGGCCAGGAGATGACGGGAGCGGCAACCGGTGCAGGCCCCGTGGATGCGGCAATGGAAGTCCTGCGTAAATGTGTCGCTGATGTGGCCGACATCCGGCTTGAAGAGTACCATGTGGACGCAATCCGTGGCGGGACCGATGCTTTAGTCGACGTAACAGTAAGATTAAGTAAAGACGGGAAGATAATTACTTCACGCGGCGCCCGCACGGACATCATTATGGCAAGTGTTGAGGCGATGATCGCCGGTATGAACAGACTATTGAGGGAGGAACATGAAAACCGGGGCAAAAATCCTCGTTGAATCACTGCAGCGCGAAGGGGTCAAAACTATCTTTGGTTACCCGGGCGGTGTAGTGCTGCCAATCTATGACGAACTCTATGATTCATCCTTGCAGCACATCCTTGTACGACATGAACAGGCAGCAGCGCATGCCGCAGACGGGTATGCACGTGCGAGCGGCCATGTCGGAGTATGTCTTGCAACATCNGGCCCCGGTGCATGTAACCTCGTAACCGGAATAGCTACAGCATATATGGATTCGGTGCCGATAGTTGCTCTGACCGGGCAAGTCCCGACAAACCTGCTGGGCAACGATGCCTTCCAGGAATCTGACATCACCGGTATAACAATGCCGGTCACCAAACACAACTATCTTGTCAAAGACACAGCAGATCTTGGGCGGATTGTAAAAGAAGCATTCTATATCGCCGGCACCGGCCGACCAGGCCCGGTGCTCATNGATATCCCCAAAGATGTGAGTACGAAGGTAATCAACGAACCACCAGTCCCCGAAAAGGTAATCCTGCGGGGATATAACCCGACGTATCATGGCCACAAACGCCAGATTGAAAAAGCCCTCCAGACGATTGCCGATGCAGAGCGCCCGGTCATCTACGCAGGNGGTGGGGTCATCATATCCAACGCGTCAGCGGAGCTTGTCGATTTCGCAACACAACTGGGTATCCCCATCACGACCACGCTCATGGGAATCGGGTGCATNCCCTGCGACCATCCACTCAACNTGGGGATGCTTGGTATGCACGGCACGGAATATGCAAATTTTGCCATCACGGAATGCGACTGCCTGTTCTCTATCGGCGTGCGGTTCGATGACCGCGTAACCGGTAAAACCGATACGTTTGCTGCCCACGCAAAGATCATCCATATTGACATTGACCCTGCTGAAATAGGCAAGAACAAGCATGTCGATGTGCCGATTGTCGGCGATGTAAAAGCTGTTTTAAGAGATATGCTCTCCATGCTCAAAAAGAATGGGCTGAAGGAAGCCTGGTTGAAGAAGGTCAGGCACTGGAAGCAGCACCACCCCCTGAAATGCCCGTCCGATGGCGGACTTCACCCGCAGTATATTATACGGCAGATGAGCGAGCTCTTAAAGGGAGATGCTATTATCGTCTCAGAAGTCGGGCAGAACCAGATGTGGACCGCACAGCATTTCTGTTTCAGGCATCCCCGTACCTGGATCACCTCAGGTGGACTCGGGACGATGGGGTATGGTTTTCCTGCAGCGATGGGGGCACATTTTGCCCGGCCTGACCTTCCGGTTTTCGATGTGGCAGGGGACGGGAGCATCCAGATGAATATCCAAGAGATGGGCACGGTGGCTCACTATAAGATCCCCGTAAAAATTGCGATCCTGAACAACATGTTTTTGGGCATGGTGAGGCAGTGGCAGGAGCTCTTCTATGATCGGCGTTACTCATTCACCGAGCTCCCGCCCGTGGAATTTGTCAAGATTGCCAATGCCTATGGCATTGAGGGTGTTAAGGTGGAATGCTCTGAAGATGTCCTGCCCGCGCTGAGGACTGCCCTTGACTGTGACGGGCCGTTTGTCATGGACTTCAGGATTGAACGCGAAGAGAACGTATTCCCTATGGTCCCTGCCGGTGCTGCTATTAATGAGATGATCGGGGGACACCCGCGATGAAGCCCCACACGCTCTCCATCCTTGTCGAGAACAAGGCAGGTGTCTTATCCCGGGTAACAGGGCTCTTCTCACGACGTGGATTTAATATTGAGAGCCTAGCCGTTGGTCCCTGTGAGGAACCGGATATGAGCCGGATCACCATCGTTGTAATCGGTGATGATGAAAAGATCGAGCAGGTGATGAAGCAGCTCAACAAGCTCATCGATGTGATCAAGGTCTCCGACCTGACAGACAGCGAGAGGGTTGAGCGGGAGCTTGCCCTGATCAAGGTGACGGCCGAACTGGGGACTTCCCGTGCCGAGATCATGCAGATCGCCTCGATCTTCCGTGCATCGATTGTCGACGTCGGGGCAAAGTCCCTTATCCTCCAGGTTATCGGTGACACCGACAAGATCGATGCGCTGGAGAAACTCCTGCGCCAGTACGGGATCAAGGAATTTGTCCGGACCGGCACGGTGGGAATCCTGCGTGGATCCAAAACGGTAACAAGCCAGAAATAAGCTTCTTTTTTTTGGGGGTGAGTTGCTCCCAGTACACGACAGAATTTTACGATCTCAGGTGCGGAGAAACCAGCATCACAAGAATTCGCATCGAATCATGAAGATTATGCCTCTTCAGATATGATACGGGGTTGGTACCACCACTCTCCCATATTTGACGAACATCGCCACCCCAGATGGGGCCCGTATCGGCGAATCAATGACTAAAATTCCTCTAAACTTCTACTTGCCCCGCCGCGATAAGGGTGGCCCTGAGGCGGCTGAGCCTTGTATATGCTCTAATTTTCTGGCAAAGGAACTTATCAAATGGTCATTTTATTGGTATTTACGGTATTTTTTACTGTCTGAATTATGAAAAGAGATTGGAAGAAATGACACCCGAAGATAAGTGGTACCATTCCTGAGACAATCAAAATCCTATAGTGCTGAAAAGACAACATAAAAGAGAAAATTTATCAATGGTGGTATTACCGATCATGGCAGACCGCAAAAAAACGGTATCGTACGCAAAACCATTCGTGAAATGGGCTGGAGGCAAGACACAGCTGCTGGGTGAGTTCTGCAGACGATTACCGGGGGAGTTGGGAAACGGCGAAATTACCCGTTATGTCGAGCCATTCATCGGTGGCGGGGCCTTCTTTTTCTATCTCAACCGGAAATTTTCATTTGAACAGTGTTTAATCGGTGATGCCAACGAAGAACTTATTCTTGCCTATCGCGTTATCAAGAGATCCGTAAAAAAATTGATCAATGAGCTGGGGATTCTCGAATCGGGATACTTTTCCAAAGTTGACAAAGAAAAAGAATTATTCTATTATGAAGTAAGGGATTCGTTCAACAGGGAATTGCCGGGAATTGATTTTCAGAATTATAGTCCCGTATGGGCAGCACGGGCTGCTAAAATTATTTTTCTTAATCGTACCTGTTATAACGGGCTGTTCCGCGTGAACAGGAGAGGCGAATTCAATGTCCCGTTCGGGGGATACACAAATCCTGACATTCTTAACGAAGGTAATATACTGGAGGTTGCCAGGGTCCTGAAAAACACGAAAACGCGGATCATGTCGGGTGATTTCACCCGGTGCAGGAATTATATCGATGATCAAACCTTCGTCTACTTCGATCCCCCGTACCGCCCGCTCAGCCAGACATCCTCATTCACGTCATACTCAAAAAACGGTTTTTCCGATAGGGATCAGAAAAGGCTTGCAGATTTTTTTAAAGAACTGGATGCAAAAGGGGCGAAGATTATGCTCAGTAATTCCGATCCACGGAATCAGGATTTCCTTGATACATTCTTCGATGATCTTTTTTCCGGCTATACTATCGAGAGAGTTCCGGCACGGCGAATCATCAATTCCAACGGTGCCCGCCGCGGGAACATTGATGAACTGATTATTACGAATTATCCAACGGGAAAGAGATAAAAAGAGCAGATCTAAATGCAGATTACAGCAACGGTGCGTAATCATCGATAATTTCATGGACCCGGTTGCCCAGATAATCAACAAGGACCTGCTTCAACGGGATGGAGAAAGGTGTAATGAGGATATATTCCCGTCCCGGAGTCGTGATGGTCAGCTGGTAGTCCGCGCTGTACCTGGCCCCGGCAGGTTCTAGAGAATAGAGCGCGAAGAGGATTGAAAACCAGCGGGAAGAAGGTGAATCGGTGCGCACTCTTCTGATAACAATTCCTTCAATATCCTCAAAACGAANGACCCATACATCTTTTTCCTCAAGAAGAATTTCATCTGCTTCCCTGTTAAGGTAGTGANCGCTGCGTGACCCAAGGGATTCCAGCGGGGTGGAATCGCGGGAACGGGCAGGTCTGGGTGATGTCACCGGTTTNACCGCAGATATGTCTACGTCTTTATCTGTCAAATCCTGTTGAACACNTGTTGAGGGAACCGGAGTAACAATCATCCGTTCNGCCGTGAAAAGGATCATCCTATACGAGATTCCGCGGAATNTTTCCTTTTTTTCGAAACAGGGTGCCGCGAAGATGATCCGCTCATGAATACCTGTCTGCAGCAGAGTGGTTTTTCCATTACACGCGGGTGTTTGATCGGTCATGTCTGTCAACCGTTCCGGTTTACACAACACTGGCTAACGTACTTCTCTGTGCAACAGATAAAATACATGCACACTATTCCTGGTTCTCGGATCGTATCAACAGGAAAAACACCGTTTGCACTACCATCCATGGATATTGCACCTCTACTCTACCTTTCTGGTTTTGTAATTATTTTTTATTTTTTATATTTTACAGTTTTCAGGCGTAATTTCGATTATGTTATATGCCAGCATACCACAAAGTATATGGATAGAATGTTTGGTTTACCTGATATCACCATTTTAACGGTTGGTATAACGATTGTCGTTGTGATCGCTGCACTGCTCTACTGGGGATTAACATTTAAGGGGCATGACTAAATGGCAGCAGATCTTACTACCATTGGCGTTGTCTCGCTTTATTTCCTCGGAATGCTTGCAATCGGCGCATGGGCATCGAAGAAGATCAAAAATACGGAGGACTACCTTGTTGCTGGACGCTCACTTGGTTTCTGGGTGTTCGTTCTCCTGATGATTGGGACTGTTTGCTCTGGGATGTCGCTCCTCGGGGTATCCGGTCTCGGGTATAAAGTTGGATGGCCAACGATCTGGGAACAGATCTTCGTTCCTCTTTCTATAGGGTTCTGCGTCATATTCTTCGGGGTGAAGCTCCACAATATAGCGAAGACCTCCGGGTATATGACCGTGCAGGATTACCTCGCACACCGGTACGAGAGTCCAGTNGCACTCCGTTCCCTCGCCGCAGTAGCCGGTATCATTGTATCCCTGATCTATCTTGTCGGGCAGTATACCGCTATTGCGATCGTCCTGATATGGCTCTTTGAGATCCCACTTTGGCTCGCGCTCCTGATCGCGACTCTCGTCACCATGGTTTATACAGCCATTGGCGGCCTCTATGCAGTTGCGTGGGCTTCCCTCATCCAATCTGTCATTCTCATCATCGGTGTCATTGTCATGGCCCCGATTATCATCTTCTACGCAGGCGGATTTACCCATGTCAATGAAGTCATGACATCCATCAATCCGAATCTCGTAATGCCATGGATGCCCAGCGGTACATTCGCGGTACCGTATATCTTCTCGTTCGCCATCCTCCTGATGGTCGGACTCGCATGTGCTCCTCACGTTATTAACAACGTCCTGTCAATCAAGGATGTCAAGTTCTTCAAGTGGGCGCCGCTGGCTGCCTTCCTGATCTACGGTGCTGCAATGTTTCTCCTGAAATTCACCGGTTTTGCAGGACTTACCATGGTGAAGGAGGGAATTTTCACGCTTCCCAATGTAGTGGATGCGCAGGATTATGTAATCCTGTACGGTATCCGGTACTCGATTCCCACAATTGCATTATGGGGAATTTTTGCGGTTATTGTGCTAGCGGCCGTCATGTCAACTACAGACCGGCTTATGCTCACCATTGGCGCGATGGTTTCCTGGGATCTGTACAAGAAAGTCCTGAAGCCGGATGCTCCGGATAAGACCGTCCTCCTCCTTTCAAAGATTGTCGTTGTCCTGTCGGCATTCTGCACCATGATCCTAGCTATCAACCCTCCCGAAATGCTTGCCATCCTCATCTGGATGGGGATCGGGGTCATGCTCTCGACCTTTGCTGTCCCGCTTCTTGCCGGGCTGTACTGGAGGGGTGCCACCCGTGAAGGAGCCCTTGCCGCAATGAGCCTTGGCCTTTCCTCGTCACTGGTGTTCGGTTTCCTTAACTACTTCAAAGTCGTATTCGCCGGCTTGGACTTTGCAAATATCCCGCTGCACTTCTCGTTCTACGCATTTGTAATCGCAATTATCGCGATGATCGTCGTAAGTATAGCAACGAAGAAGACCTCTGAAAAGATCCTTGATGAAACCCAGACCGGCTGGTATATTTCAAAACAGTAATTTTTTCGCGTATCATCCGGCACGCTCTGCAGAACAGTCTCTAAGGAGTAGATTTTTCCGGCAGGGTGAACTGACCGGATCGTTACTTTACCTTTCCTGAAGGGTGAAAGAGTTCAGGCTTTCCCGGGATATACAGGGCTGTGGAATACTTCTTGGTGAAATCGATATCCACGAAAAGATTGATGTATACCATTTTTATGCGATCTCCTGTGTTTCGTTCCTGAACCGGCGATTGCCCGGTGCGTGGTACGCCCCTACAACCGAACCATTTCCGATGGGATGAAATTCAGCGTTTGGGAATAGGNGGGGATTAACCTGAACCGTTTCGCGTTCTCAACCGAGGAAAATGCGTCGAAGGCCCCGTCGAGGTACACATGGCGGATTTCCGAAACCGTCAGCCGATATTTTTTTCAGCAGCGGCTATAGCTCCGCAGACCGCGGCTTTCGAGTCCTGAGTGTGATGACGGGATCCCGGTGGATTCCGGTCTTCTCAGCAGGGATATGGAGATATATCCAGTCCTTCTGAACAGGGCAGTACATTTCTGCACCGGTCCACAAGATTTCCGGAAAAATCGAGGATGCCTGCGGTCAACATCTCCGCAGCTGCAACGATGATACCGATCCGCAGATCCCCCGTGGCGGAACTGCCGGATTTGGCAAACAATAAAAATTACCAGGTCTGGAATGAGATCTTTCAGGTTAATATTTTCACTCGTTGTGCACTTGGCCGATAATCAGGCATTTAAGTCCTGCATACCTACGTAATGAGCAGTGACAACCGCAATACTTGGAGGCGGACTTTCCGGTCTGACACTCGCAAGATTCCTCCATGAAAAAGGCGATGATGTGGTCGTACTAGAAGCAGAACCTGACTATGGCGGGCTCTGCCGCTCAAGGATTAATAAGGGATTTACGTTTGATACCGGCGGTTCCCACATTATCTTTTCAAGGGATGCTGAAGTACTCGCATTTACGCGGCGGATGATTGCCGGCAACGAGCAGCGTAATAGTCGTAATACCAAAATTTTTTATAAGCAGCACTTAGTCAAGTATCCCTTTGAAAACGGGCTTTCTGATCTGCCATCAGAAGACCGGTTTTTCTGCATCAATGAGTTCATCAAAACCCTGATTGCGGTGGAGAGTGGGGAACATCCCCCTCCAAAAAACTTCCGTGAGTGGATCTACTACACCTTCGGTAAGGGTATTGCTGAATGCTACATGATCCCCTACAACGAAAAGATCTGGAAGTACCCGACCAACCAAATGTCTCTTCACTGGGTTGACGGGCGTATCCCCCGTCCCCCTGTCGAAGATGTCATCAGGTCCGCGATCGGAATCGAAACTGAAGGTTATACCCACCAGTCGGTCTTTTCCTATCCACTTGATGGAGGGATTGAGGCACTTATCCGTGCAATTGCAGAGCCTATCAATAAATTCATCAGGACAGGATTCAGGATCACCAAAATAACCAGATCCGGAATGGTATGGCAGATCAGCAATGGAATTGAAATTATTGAAGCTGATCGCTGTATCTGCACAATACCATTACAGCGCCTGTTGCCATGTCTTGAAGATGTTCCCGCTGAAGTGAAGAAAGCAGCCGGTGCGTTGCGGTACAATTCCTTAGTCTGCGTTAATATCGGCATACGAGGGCACGTGCCGGATATATCATGGCTTTACGTGCCGGATCCTGACTTGGGAAAGACAAACCGTATCTCATTTCCTTCCCGCTACAGCCAGCATGTGGCCCCGGCTGGCTGCAACGCCATACTAGCAGAGATAACGCATCATCCTGGTGATGAAATTGCCACTATGACGGATGATGATCTCATAAAACAAGTTACAGAGATGCTCCAGAAAATGGGGATTCTCAAGACGGATCATGTTATTTTTTCATCAGTAGAGCGACAGCCTTTTGCCTACGTGATTTATGACCTTGACTACCAGAAAAATATCGCTCTCGTAAAGGACTATTGCCGGCATGTCGGCATTCCCTTAGTGGGCAGGTTTGCCCAGTTTGAGTACCTGAATATGGATGGTTGCATCCGAAGTGCTATGGATTTTGTGAAATCACATTCATAAAAAGTATAGCATTCCCTGTCTTCACATCACGCTTAATATCCGAAAAACTTAAACACTGTACAGGAGTTTTATCCCCATGATATCGGTCATTATACCGACATTTAACGAAGAGGAGAATATCGCACAGTGTCTTGTATCCCTCACCCACCAGACGGTCAGCCGCTCAGATTATGAGATTATTGTGGTAGATGGCGGTTCAAAAGATGCAACGTGCGGGATCGCAAAGAAATACGCCGACAATGTTTTTACTCAGACGAGTAAAAAAGTGGGAGGGGCGCGAAATGACGGGATTATGTCGGCAAAAGGAGAGATAGTTGCAACTACCGATGCCGATTGTATCCTTCCCCCGAACTGGATTCAAGTTATAAAGGAGGATTTTAAAGACAGCCGTCTTGCCCAGTTGTACGGACCGGTATATCCGATTGAAGTAGGAATCGGAAATAAATTTTCCCTCCTGCTTGCCAATACATTCTCACGGATCGGCTACTACAGCCAGACATTTTATTATACCCTTGGATGCAACACGGCATTCCGGAAAGATTCCTTTTTAAAAGCCGGGATGTACCGCTGCATCGATGCCGGAGACGACCTTGAAATTGCCCTGCGTATGAAGGATCAGGGAAAAGTCGTTTTTGATGGCAGGCTTAAAGTAGGGTTCTCAATGCGCCGCTACAGACAATACGGAACACTAAAATCACTTTATGAATGGGTTTATATTGTTTCCCATGGAGGCGAGAGTGAGAAATATTCCTATACACAGAAAAAGTACAAATAACTGAAATCATTTTATCCTGCACGACATTTTTGATTATCCGGAGAACGAATGCCAGAAGCTCATCCCACAGATCCGCCAGAACAGATAATTGCTGAGAGGATTTCTGCATTCAACCGGAGTGAGTTTGCGCAACTTCTGGGGATGAAGATCACCAAAGCAAACGACGGATATTCCTGCGTTGAGATGGATTGTTGCGGGAAGAAAAATCCGAATTCCGTTGCCCATGGCGGAGCGATTTTTGCTCTAGCCGACCAGGCATTTGGTATCGCTGCCAACTGTGCAGGAATTGACCGTGTTGCCATTTCCGTGCATATCCAGTTTATCTCGCCGGCAACCGGCTCTCTTGTAGCAATTGCTCATCGCATAGCTGACAATGGCAGGTATTCCACATTCCGTATCATGATCTATGAAGGTGAACGGATCGTTGCAGTATTTGATGGCGTAGCGATACAGGTGAATCCCCCACAAAGGTAAAAAATATATTCAACGATAGATTTGTTTTTTTAAAATCCCTTTTTCAGACAACAGTAAAAATTACCTGTATAATGAAAAGAGGCAGGCAAACCTAGCCACACCATTTCTGGAGCTATAAGAACACATAACCTGAGTTCAGGAATTCCCGTACACCGTGGAACTCGAAAACCGATGAGGAAAACTCTTTGAAGGCAGATTTTCATGGGCTCCCGGCTATTTTTTTAAAAAAACAGGANACATCCTTAGTAAACTAATAGGGATTGGTGCAGCTGGATACCCGGAAATGGCACCCCTCACAAGGGGGCGACCATGGCGGATTAAAAAATTTTCATATAGGGAATAACAACAGGATCGATGTAACCATATTGAATAATATAAGAGGCAATTTCAGGATATCTGATATTTCCCTAAAATATTTACATAGTCACCGACTCCATCTGCCGGCAACCCCATTCCTTTATTCCTCGGCCCTGCCACATATTTTTTATGACAGTTGATAAAAAAGCAGTGATTACGGTAGCCGGACTCATGGAACTTGCAGCCAGGACTGCACCCAAGGCACGAGGTGTGGATACGATTCTTGTCCGTATCCTGACTAGGAAAGAGATAAAAACCCTTGCAGATTATCTGGCAGAGTCAGGAGAGAGACGCAAGATAGATTTCTTTGTACGGGATGCAAAAAATATCGCGGCATGCGATGCCTGTGTCATTATCGGTGTAAAAGGGAATTCCGTAGCNGGAGTCAACTGTGGGGCGTGCGGCTATGCAGANTGTGAGGAGTTTACCAGAGAGTATAAAACACGAAAGAAAAGAACTACGGATTTTTCCGGGCCTAACTGTTCGATACGNATGGCTGATCTNGGTATCGCACTTGGTTCTGCAGTAAAAACAGCCCAGATCCATAATGTCGATAACCGCATTATGTACAGTGCCGGTGCAGCTGCCATAAATCTCGGCTTGCTTGGAAAGTATGGTACTGTCGCTTACGCGATACCCCTTTCAGTAACAGGGAAAAACATATTCTTTGATCGCTCCTAAATGAATTGATACCAATGCCAACTATGAAAATCCGAGGCGGAGATCTTGATCTTGTCGAATATGAATTCAATCCATTTCCCCCGGGGCAAAACCTGAAAACCCTGGGGTATGAAAAGAAGACATACCGGCTGAAACCCACGAAAGGAAAAATTATGGTTAAAGCCCCGGCGCGGATACATCTCACCGTGCTTGATATGAACCGGTTCGCCCCTGATCATCCGGGAGGTGGAGGAATTGGGTTTGCAATCCAGTGCTATTGCACGGCAGAAGTTGAATGTATAAAAAAAGAGGTTGAGATCGATTACAGTCGTTCGTCTATCATACGGAACTTTGTCGCCGTATTCAAAAAAGTGACAGGATACGATGGCGGTTTTAGGATCAAAGCGACTGACCATCAGCACCAGCATGTGGGGCTTGGCTCTACCAGTACGATTATGATCGCTGTTGCAACTGCAATGAATGAAGCCGTCGGGCAGCCACTGACAAACGATCAGTTAAGAAAACTCATCGGGCATAATTATGTTGAGGAGACTGTTAATGGAAATATCGTATTCGGGTTTGAAACCGGTGTCGGTCCTGCAGTAAGTACGCACGGGGGTATGGCAGTACTTGGCGACGAGCTCACGCTTGTCTACCATCACCCGTTTGCTGTCGGAAAAAATGTATATATCATCATCCCCCCGACAGATATTTCCTCAGCCGGAACACAGGAATTTGACCTTCTCATGAATAAAGCGAGGACACTTGATTACCGGGACCGTGAACTCAAAGCGTATCTGTTCCTGATGGATCTTATCCCGGCCCTCGAACGGGATGACGTAACAAAAGCCGGAGATGTTATCTGGGAGATTGAATTCCGTGGTTCCAAGCGGGCAGAGGTTGAACATCATAGTTTTGCTATATATAANTATATGAGCAAACTTCGCGATGCTCACCTTGAGTTTGTGGGTATGAGTTCTGTAGGCCCTTCAATTGCAGTAATTACCTCACTTGACCGGAAAGCACTGGAAAAGGTCCTCAACCCTATTGGGTTAACTATTGCGATTAAAACAAAAGTTGATAATGAAGGATTAAAAATTACTCATACTCCATAA
>Ga0031655_10000766_pt1 | contig 19796 bp, 17 predicted proteins | sample FrelakmetHBP12HB_FD_55187 | JGI IMG/M metagenome (GOLD analysis project Ga0031655, IMG submission 55187) | Freshwater lake sediment microbial communities from the University of Notre Dame, USA, for methane emissions studies -HBP12 HB | ecosystem: Environmental > Aquatic > Freshwater > Lake >... | reverse complement strand
CGGATGTCACGGCTCATGCTTACCGTCTTATTGATGACGTAAGACATCCCGGTTTCAAGATTCACCCCGGTCAGGATACACTTGGTGGTAGTATTTCCCATCTCAACTGAGGCAACGATAAAATATGGTTTGTTTTTATATTCGGGAACCTGCATTCCGGGACCATGCGCAATCTGAGGGGGAGGAGGGCTTTCAACTATATGCGGTTTTGGTTTTATAAAGCGGGAAAAAAAACTGGCGCACATTAGTATTCGTTTCTTCATTGTCAATCCATATAATTTTCTATTTTACGTCATGGGGTATTCTGATTTCCGCATACTGGCATAAAACCAGCAATTTCCTGAGAGTATTTTTAAAAAACCGGAAAGGATACTATCGTCTATTTTGAAGCGTTAATCTGTTAATTTTAAACCATTGTAGGATTTGATTTTATAATAATCCCTGTTTTTAGTGTTTCTTCCTTCCTTGTATTGCCTTTATCTATCCGGGTGCGTAAAAGCACAATCAGTATTTTTCGTGATGATCCCGTCGCAGGGAGCTCTCATATCATGAATGTAATATAGAAAGTGTTATAATTAAACAATCACCTAAAAATTTTATAATAAAATATTTTTTCAGGAAATATCCATGATCTCCGTATTACTTGTAGAAGACGAACCTGAAGTGCTGGAGCTTACAAGACTTTTTCTTGAGAGGGACACAGAACTGACTGTCGATGCATGCCTTTCGGTTAAGGAAGCACTTCGGAAACTAAACCACAAGATCTACAATGTCATTGTTTCTGATTATGTCATGCCAGAAATTAACGGGATCCAATTATTGAAAACCCTGAAATTTCAGGGAATTGATACCCCGCTCATCATCTTTACCGGCAAGGGCGGAGAGGAGATCGCCATAGAGGCATTGAATTCCGGTGCTGCCTTTTATCTGCAAAAGAGTGAAAATCCCCGGTTCCAATTTGCAAAATTAAGAAAAATGATTTATGAAGCCGCACTGAAGCAACGGACGGAGGAAATATACCGTGAAAATAATATAAGCGTGGTAATTCCTGCATTTAACGAAGAAAAACTTGTCGGGCCCACCCTGGATTCAGTTCCTGATTATATCTTCAGGATTTATGCTATTGACGATGCATCTACTGATCGGACACCGGAGATTATCCGAAAATTTGCAGAAAAAGATACCAGGATCAAGTATATCCGGCATGATAAAAATAAGGGTGTTGGTGCATCGATTGCCTCAGGATATCGTGAAGCTCTCAAGGAGGGTATGGACATCGTTGTGGTGATGGCCGGGGATAATCAGATGGATCCTGCATTCCTCCCGGCGTTTCTCGATCCGATTATTAAAAGGCGGGCAGACTATGCGGTTGGAAACCGCCTTCAAGGCATCGAATATAGAAAAGGAATGACTAAATGGAGATTTTTTGGTAATGCACTCCTTACCCTGCTCACAAAGATCGCAAGCGGATACTGGCAGCTTATGGACCCACAGAATGGTTACACCGCGATTTCAAGGAGAGCCCTTGAACGCATCGATCCGAATAATATTTATCCCCGGTACGGATATTGCAACGACATTCTGGTAAGACTGAATACCTACAGTTTCAAGGCAGTAAATGTCAATCATCCCGCCCGTTACAATATTGGGGAGATATCGGGCATCAGATATCGTACGTATATTTTCAGGCTCTCCAGGCTCCTTTTCAAAGATTTTCTCTGGCGTCTCAAAGAAAAATATATTATTCTTAATTTTCATCCGCTTGTGTTCTTCTACTTTTTCGGAACATTATGCATCTTTACGAGCTTCTTTTTAGGTATTTATACACTNTACAGTAAGATATTCGTAATGGAGCCATTATTTATCCGGGCTACACTTACGCTGATTCTCTTGTTTATAGGTTCTATGTTTATACTCTTTGCAATGCTCTTTGATATGGAACAGGAAAGGAATATCGGGATGTACTGAAATATTCCGCAATATTTTTTACAGCAAGACAGATGCGATAAGCAGCCTGCAAGCGTCGAGTAACGGCATCACTTTCTTGACCAGCGAGGTCTGACTTCTGGCTAGGATACCCTGATGTTTCCTTTCCGATCGGCTAAAGCACGTCATAAAAAAATAGTATTTTCAAGGAGTTTCGACAGTTATTATTGCCAAAAATCCTCACTTCCTCCGATATTGACATAACACCGTCTTATACGCTTGAACTCCTGAGTCAAAACCAATATCTTGTTGGTTGTAACTCTTGCGCCAATTTAGGAACCGTTCACAGTTGCCAGAAACTATAAACACAATCTTCCCTGCATATGTCGCAGAATCGAAATGGGAATTTTAAACCTTTAAAATAAATTAAAATTGGAAATAAATAAATTCGGGGCTTGAACTTGGTGAAAACATAATCAATAACATAACGATAATCCAGAGATAGATAAACCAATGCAATAATTTCAAACCTGAAATCGTTGTAATCCAGTCAGTTGACATAAGTTTACTAATAAAAGCAGCAAATCTCTGATTCTGCAATAGTATGAAAAAAATTACTATCGTCAAGATTATAAGTACAATTCCAATTATTTGAATTGGTGTAAATATAAAATCTATAAATACAAATTTTTTGCAACAGTATAATAAATCCTGAAGATTTTTTGATCTGAACATCAGCCAGCCAAAGAAGATAAAATATTGTGTAATTAAAATTTTTATGAAAAGTCCACTATACGAGTCTAACAACCTATCGATTGTTTTTCCTGGTCTGAATCTATTATGAATTATTTTATGAATTACTTGTAAAATACCGTGATACGCGCCCCATAGAATAAAATTCCACGCTGCTCCATGCCAAAGCCCGCATAATACCATTGATACCATTACGTTACCGTACGATCTCAATTTCCCTTTTCTGTTTCCCCCCAGAGGTATGTAGATATAATCTCTGATAAAACTTGAAAGAGTAATGTTCCATCTTCTCCAAAATTCGGTGGGGTTTTTCGAGAAATAGGGCTTGTTAAAGTTTTCGGGCAGATGAAGACCGATGATTTGTGCACAACCAAGAGCTATATTAATATATCCTGAAAAATCGCAATAAATTTGAATTCCGAACAGCAAAGTGGCAGTAATAATGGAAAACGATGTTGATCCCTGCGGACTCGCGTATGTTGCAGTAACGATGGGTGCAATATTATCAGCAATCACAATTTTCTTGAAAAAACCCCACGAAATTAAGGTTATTCCCTGTTTGATCCCCACAGGTGTGATCACAATTTGATTTTTTAATTGGGGAAGAAATTGTCCAGCACGGACTATTGGTCCTGCAAGGAGATGAGGAAAATAGGAAATGAACAGAGCATATTTATAAAAATACTCTTCAGGTTTGATTTTTCCAAGATAAATATCAAATATGTAACTTAATCCTGAAAAAGTATAGAAGGACAACCCTATTGGCAAAAATATGGATACAAATGAAAGTCTAGTGTCAATTCCTAAAATTTTTACCATCTGGTTGAAATTTTCAACACCAAAATTATAATATTTAAAGAAACCCAAAAATGCCAATGTTGCAATCAAGGCAAGCGTTAAAATAGCTTTTTTCCTGATCTTGTTTTCAGTTTTATATATCGCCCCTCCGGCATAAAAGGTGATAAGGGAGATAAAAATTAAGACTAAAAGGAAAATATCACTTGTCGACCAGTAAAAGAAGTAACTTGCAATGATCAGAAAAAAATGTTGAAATTTTTGTTTTTGTAATGCAATAAGTGCCAAAATGACAACAATGAAAAAAATCGCAAATTCTACTGAATAAAATTCCATTATTGCTCAACTTCCTTGATAATTATTTCCGCAATATCATGGGAAAAACTGGTTCTTCCTTCTACATTCATATGGTCTAAATCATGGAAATAATTACTAGGATATCGATTTTGAAAATTATAAGAAGGTGCACCAGTAGAATTTAAGAATGAAAAGTAATTATTCTGTGTTGTATCTGAGATTGTTTGTGCTCCAAGAGGGTCCAGTGGCATCGCAACGAGAATAACGGTAATATTGTTTTTGTTTAATTCTTGAATTATATGTTTTAATGCTAATTTATTTGCCGTATCTCCGTAATTCTCTGCGAAAACCGTGTCATTGGTAAGACTATATTTATTAATTAATGCAATTTTTTCTTTTATTGTTAAATTTTCAATAGCTGGATCATTGAAAGTCGTGTGAGGATCTTTAAAATTATTTCTGTATGCATAGTCTGCATCCGAATTGGGCGACAATTTGTTAACTGTCCAATAATTTAAGTAAGAAATGATATAAATTCTACTTGATATATCTCTCTCGATTGGATTTAAATTCAGTAATTCGAGTTGCTTGTTATCAAATAATTTCAACGAAGTATTATCAAGAATTATTTTATTGGATACTATTTTATTGGATACTATTTTATTGGATACTAGCATTAAACGCGAATCATCGATTTTTTCACCCTGATAGATGTCACTATATCCAGTACCGATAACCACCGCCTGTGGTTTTGATTTAATTATTGAATCCAACTCGATTAGCCGGCGCAACGGGGAATCCGCGTTCACTGCTAAATTATAACAATTAAACGAAATGTTTGATTTTTTAAAATCATTCTCAATTATGTAACAATCAAGCCCCTCTTTCACCTGGCTGGTACCGATAAAAAAAATTTCCGGAACTGTTGATATATTTTTATGCGCATAAAAGTTGAGAACACATAGTTCTCTCTGGTTGGTCTCTAACCATGGGTTAAGTAAAAACGTAGTAAATAAAAAATAACAGATAAATGCAAGAATAATAGCAAAAGATAAAGTGAATACTACTTTGAATACCGGAGCTATCTTTCGACGCGGATCATTCACATAATAACTTCTATTTAAAATTATAAAGATTTTTTTTACATTAAGTGATTAGAATAAATGCTCAGGTACATAAAAAATCCAAAACGTTATCCACTTCATGGATCGGCTTTGACAAAAAACGGTTATACTACAATAGAAAATTAGATGACGTGAAATATCTTAGATGCAAGGTTCATATTACAATCCAACTGATTTTACAATTTATTTTTACAATAGTTTTCACGGATTCTACTGGATTTGGAAAATATTACACTCATCCATTCTGATTGAGATCCCAAGCCAAAGCTATGCCCCTGCATGTGGCCCTTGTACCAATTGCGATATCGTACACAGTTGCCATAAATGATACCACCCAAACAATCTTCCCTGCAGGTATTACACGGATTATCAGTCATAATCCATCCTTTTTACTTAAATGATTATATATTTATACCATTCTTCAGGTTATAGCCAGGAACCGCCATTATCAGACACGATAAGCGATTGATATAATGAAATCATTTGTATGGATGTTTTATGATTTATTTTAATAAATTGCAACAATGGATTACATAATCATAATGTATAATGAGAAGGGTGATACAAAGTGATTAATAAAAAGTGCTCAAGGAAGATGCAGAGATGGGATATCAGGAAGAAGAATTAAAAAGAATTCGCATGATATTGATGGAAAATCCAAAAGGATTGACCATTGAAGAAATTGCAAAAAAATTACCCTTAAACAGGACTTCTACTGCCAAATATCTCAATACACTCCAGATATCCGGCCAAGCAGAAATGCGGACATTTGGCCGTGCTAAAGTCTTTACACTCTCCCAACGTGTTCCATTATCGCAAATGCTGAACCTTTCATCCGATCTCCTCCTTGTCCTTGACCAGCATCTCATGATAAATCAGGTAAATGAACCTTTTATCAGATTATTTGATTTTTCACGCGAGGCGCTTATCGGTGTACCTGTCAATCGATCTTCTTTTGCACCCTATATTTCCGATACTCTTTTATCTCTCATTACTGAAACAGCACGGGGAACTGAACAATCCAAAATGGATCATATTGAGGTCAACGGAAAGAAATATTTTTTTAAAATCAAGAGGATACCTATTGTTTTTGATCAGGGTGGGCAGGGACTTGCAATAATTTTTGAAGATATCACTGAACTCAAAAATTACCAGCAGCACCTTGAGAAGCTTGTTGAGGAACGGACTCTTGAGTTAAAAATTACCAATGAGAAGCTGGTAAAAGAAATAAAAGAGCACCGGAAATCCAGGATAATAATCGAACAAAATGAGAGAAAATACCGCGAGCTTGTCGAAAATGCTAATAGCATCATTCTCCGGACTGATAATTCGGGCAATATCCTGTTTTTCAATGAATTTGGTGTGAACTTTTTTGGATTCTCTGAACACGAGATACTGCGAAGAAATATTATCGGTTCCATTCTTCCTTTCCCGGATATTTCTGGTGACAATGCATCTGACGTGATCCAGAAGTTTTTGAAACCTGCAGTTTCGCCGACCTGTAATGAGATTGAATGCATCCGGAAAAATGGAGAGAGGGTCTGGATTGCATGGAACAGTAAGACAGTTCCGGACGCACAGGGAAATCTGTCTGAATTTCTTGCTGTGGGGATGGATATAACTGAACGTCGGCAGATTGAAAACGCACTCCACCAGGTCAATGCAAAACTGAACCTGGTGAGCAGTATAGCACGTCATGATATTCTCAACAGACTGACCGTCATCTATGGGATTATATCACTATTACAGGAAGGGATTCAGGATACCGTCCATCGGGCATATCTGAAAAAAGCGGAAGAAGAAGCAATCGCCATCAAACGCCAGATTGAATTCACCGGTGATTATAAAGATATGGGTATAGAAACGGCTGATTGGCAAAACGTCAATAATTCATTGAGGCAATCTGTGGATAACGTGGATCTTAAAGATGTAACGATGGATCTTGATACTGATAATCTGGAGATTTTTGCTGATCCGTGGCTGAAAAAAGTCTTTTTTAACCTGATTGACAATACTCTGCAGCACGGGCAAACAGCAACAAAGATCATGGTTTCCTATCGTGAATCGGATGCAGGAATAGATATTATATTCCAGGATGATGGTGCCGGAATTCCGTACGACGAAAAAGAGAAGATATTTGAGCGGGGTTACGGGAAAAATCATGGGTACGCTTTATTTATGGTCCGTGAAATCCTCGCTATTACCGGACTCACTATAAAGGAAACCGGTGAACCGGGAAATGGGGCACGTTTTGAGATCAGGGTTCCAAAGCGGGTTTACCGCATCAAATAAAAGAGCCTTCGTTCTGTAATTGTTTCTCATGGGGGTTTTCCTTTTTTAAACCGGAGGAAAAAAATTCAGAACCCGACAATCTTACAACCGGAGACCTGATCCATAAATATCATCGGTCATTCATTTGACAGTTTATACAAAAATTATCATCCCTATACTAGGAGTTATCTTTTAATGTACTTATCTCCAGATCCGCAGATTATATTTTAGACACGCAATTAATTTTATTAGGTAATGAACTCAGGTTTCAGGGACACAATAAAAGAATTCTTGAACTGCCATCTCCGTTTGTTTAATTTCATCTGTTAAATTCAAGTCTTCTGAATTCCTTTTTTATTCAAATCTTCCTGTATCAAAGAAGAATAATGCAGATTAAAGAAAACCTGATTTTTAGATTATATATTGTCTCGTGATTAGCTTTTCCCCGTTTAGATGATTGGAGAGGGTAATAAAAAAATTGCTTCCCTCCGCATGGATGTACTTCTCATTTTTTACCGTTGTACCTGTGTGGTTAGTAAATGCACTTTAGGTTTTCTATCCTGGATAAAAAGTGTATTTATATGGGTTTATTTTATATACATCACGTTTTGCATTGACGCATTACTTCAATGCTATTGATCCTTTTGGCATATGGTGTCAGATTGAATCAATGGGAGTACGATTCATCACGATACGTGAGAATAATGAATCGATCGAGACACTAATGGGTTATAACCTTCTTGTTGATGCAGATAAGCACAAGATCCTTGCTACCCCATATGAGCAGATAGTCGGACTATTGCAGATAATACCGTGTCGGGTTGGAGATGCAACGGATTTATATTTATGGATAAAATAGTAAATTCCCTGATTTTTATTCCAATACATTATTTAGCTTTTTGTGTGTATATTTTTTTATGATTCAGACAAAAGATGATTATATTTATTACCTTGAATCTGACAGACTTTCATTGGAAATAAAAGAAAAAACACCTCCTTTCTTTGGAAAGGAAATCTGGAAATTTGAGCGTCTTTTGAGGAAGCTTGAATTTTATATTAACTGTAAAAATGGGCTTTTTTGGAATTTCTATATCTATTTTTTACAGTGGAAATTTCACCATATTTCAGTTAAACTGGGTTTTTCAATTCCCGAAAAATGTGTTCGGCCCTGGTTTATCGATCGCACATCGCGGGACAATTGTTGTTATGGGGAGTACAAAAGTTGGGACGAACTGTCGTATTCATACCTGTGTGAATATCGTCGTAAAAGCGGGAACATTGAGTTTGGCGCCACAGATTGGTGACAATGTTTACATTGGGCCTGGTGCGAAATTATTTGGTGATATTAAAATTGCAGATAGTATTGCTATCGGTGCAAATGCTGTCGTAAACAAATCCTTTTTAGAACCTGGAATTACCATTGCCGGAGTACCAGCTAAAAAAATCTCGGACAAAGGATCGGAACGGCTATTATCAAGAGGTACGGAAATGGTTCAGGAAAAATAAAACCTTTAATAAAATCCATCAGGGAGAATTACTATCGTATAATGCAGGAAACTTTCAGAATTTATCTCAGGTGCATTCCGGATATTTAACGACTCATGGCAGATGTAAGTCCCCTAAATAAGGAGATATTATTTCTTTTACTCCTAAAATATACAATATCCCAAACCATCCTTTTTGATTGGACAGTTAAAGGTAAGATATTAAAAAGTTTTACTGAAAAAAATTTATACACTATTAGAAATGAAAAATATCAATGTCCAAATGTGCTGAAAATTACAACCGAAAGAAACCTCATTTCAACCCTTCATTCTGGACTTATCTGAGAATTTGTTCGTACACACCCATAATTTCCTTTGCAATATTCTCCCACGTAAACTGTGCCGCATACGTAAGAATCGCCTCCCGATCCCACTTCCGGTCCAATGCCATGAGGATCTTTTCTTCTAAATCCTTCGGGTCAGCGGGTTTGGCGAGCAGCCCGTACTCATCCGAAATAATTATCTCCGGAATTCCTCCGACGGTGGTCCCTACGAAGGGCTTCCCGCATCCTATGGCTTCGAACATGACTGTAGGGTTACCCTCATTGAGACTCGGCAGTGCAAAAAGATCACAGGAATTCATCCAGAGTGTTAGTTGATCCCCAGGCACCGGCCCGAGCAACTTAACTTTCTCTCCCAAGTGCAACTGGTTGATCTGCCCCTGCAGGCTCCCCATCTCCGTACCTGTCCCCCCAATGAAGCAGAGCACATCATCCCGCTGATCACAAATCTGCTCCATCACATCAATCAGGTAATTGAAACCTTTTCTTTTTGTAAGATATCCTAACGCAAAAAGAATTTTTACATCTTGTGGCAGGCCGAGTTGTTTCCTAGCATGAGATGTATCGATGGGATGAAAAGCCGGTGAGAACCCATTAGGTATCCCGTACACTTTTTCGTTATATATCTTCAGGATCGGGATATCTTTGTTATTCACCCGGATCAGCGCGTTGGCACCCTTCCAGGCTGCATTAAAGAGGGGATGTTCCATCCCGACTTCCAGGTCGAACCAGTCACAGTCCTCATGGATAGTGATGATAACGGGCTTCCCGTTTTTTTCTTTCAGTTTTACACCGATATAACCGGAGGGCCAGGTAAAGTGCGCATGAATGAGATCAAAGTGGAGGTGATGCTTTTCAATAGTCCGCTCCACCGCCTGCAACCGGTTATCAATCAGAATCTTACTCAGCCAGAGAACGGGGATATAGAGACATCGGGGATAATAGACTTCCACATTATCGTAGACATAATCCTTGCAGAGTCTGTCTTTTTTGAGGTATCCAAAAGAGCGGAATAACGGCGCGATAATAATAACCTTTTTAAAATACTGTTTTAACTCAGCAACCTGATATTTAACGAACAATTCGACAAAAAAAGATTCATCCTCGTTGGGGAAGGAAGGGGTGATAATCAGAAGGGTCTTATCCTTCATATTCTCCTGAGAATGTATTTTTGGACATATCGCTTCCATCATTATTCAGACCAGCCCCATCCCAATCCGCCGATACACAATCTCCTCTCAGCTCTCATACAAATTTTCCCATTCTTGATTACCAGCCACTTCATGAGCCCCTTCATCTCCTCACCGGCATTCCCCGGAACAGGTAGAGGTAGACCAATAAGATCCCTCACTACCTATGAAAGTCCTCCCGATGATTCCTGCCCCGGCGCAACCTTCCTTGTATCGCTCTCATTGAAGAACTCCCTCAACCAGATCTCGAGGTTTATCCATTTCCATATGGTGTCACCGATGTTCATTTTACCCTGAAGATGCCGGGTATATTGTCTTTCAACTTCGTTCCAGTTCCAGTAGGGTCGGTTTTTAAACAGCTCTGAATATAGTATCTCTTTACAAAACTGGATTATTTCCTCGTTACGGAAAAAATCATCGACGGGAGTGTCGAATCCGATTTTATCCTTTCGATCACGGATCATTGACGGTAAAATATCCTTAACTGCTTCCTTGAAAATTATTTTGGTTCTTCCATTTGAAATTTTTGTTTCTGAAGGAAGCGACATTGCAGCTTCAACCAGATTTACATCAAGAAATGGGGGTCTGCTTTCGATGCTCCATCGCATCGAATTTTTGTCTTCCCATCGCAGGAGATGAGGAATCGCTGTTGAATAGAGTGTTAGTGATAGACACTCGTGAAGGGTCATCCTCCGCCAGCGGGGATCCATTTCTCCCTTACATGCCTCCTTTAAATATTCCTGATTAATCCACGAGTGGACAGCAAAAGACTTCCAGAAATAATACTTTAAAAATTCCGGAAGCAGCAGGAACGCAAACATTTTATGAGAATAAAAGTCCTTAAAATTTTTTTTGTATTGTATCATCTCCCTTCCAAGGGTGAAAAATTTACCTTTAACAAGTAATTCATAATAATAAAAAGCAAAATAGTAAACGTAACCTGCAAAAATCTCATCTCCACCCTGNCCATCGAGAAGAACTTTTGCTTTGTGCTGGTTGGCGAGTTTCATCACACGATATTGTGAATAGGGACTCATTTGGGTTACCGGCTCTTCCTGGGCCCTGACGAAATCCCGGTACTCCTGTAAGAAATCTTCTTTAGATATTTGGGTAAAGTATTGTTGAACATTCGTGTTTCTTCCTACCTCTTTTATATATTTACTTTCATCAAAGGCAAATCCGGGTGCAATAAGAGAGTAGGTATTGAACGGGTCAGGTAATATCGTATGGAGCGTACATACAATTGCAGAAGAGTCAACACCACCGCTCAAACAACTTCCTATCGGTACATCAGATATCGTCCGTAGTCGTACACTATCCTTAAAAGAATCCCGGATAGTTTGTATGTCGACATCTTTTCGATTCGCTGGATAATACCATATATATGTGCTGTATTGTTTTGTCGAGAGATCATAGATTAATAAAGAATCTTGCGGGAGTTTATTGATATTTGTAAAGAATGTGCAATTATTATGATCTTCCAAATTATGTGCGAGATATTCCATAATTGCACGATCGTTCGGAGATGTTGGAATATTATGGCATAAAATTGCCGAAATCATAGACGAGAAAATAATTCTTTTATCATCTACATAGTAGTAAAGAGGTTTAATACCAAATTGATCGCGACCTAGAATTATAGTATTTTTTCTCTCATCATAGATGCAAAAAGCCCACATGCCATTGAATTGTTTAACGCAATCCAGACCGTATTCCTCGTAGGCATGAATTATTACTTCAGTATCAGTATCGCTTTTAAAAACATGTCCTTTTTCAATAAGCTTTTCACGCAAAATCTGAAAATTATATATCTCACCATTATAGGTAATCCAGATGGATTGATCTTCATTGGACATCGGTTGGTGACCCTTATCCGAGAGATCAATAATCGAAAGTCTGGAATGTCCTAAAGAGATAAGACTATCCCCATATACTCCCTGATCATCCGGCCCCCTGTTTTTAGTAATTTGATTCATTTTTGTGATCAGGTTTACATCTTCCCATGAAAATCCATTAATTCCGCACATATTCTCTCCATATTGTTTCTGAATAAGCCAACTGACGGGGGAACTCGACATACCCTCTGCCGATGAACCGCATTATTGCACTTTGATGACTCATCTTTGGTAATAAATTGTGCATGATTTCCTTTTAGCATTAATGCTATCCAAACTGCTTTTGTACCTCGGGTGTATTCTTCATGATATCAATAGTATCAGGATACCCTTCAATAAACCAGACCATGAATGCAGTAACATCGATTTTATCCTTTAAAAGGATGGCCTGTTTCTGTCGTGAAATTTCTTTAAGTTGCGGATTCTGCAACAATTCAAGCGCTTTTTCAATCGATCTTTCCTGACTATCTTTCTCTAATTTAAAGTTATAGACCAGATGGTACCTGCTTTCCTCCTCATCAGTATAACCTCGGCCCGCGAAGTCGCAGAATATCGCATGCGTGCCCAGCACCGCACACTCGGAGGCCATCGTAGCGCTTTCACCGTAAAGCAGGGTTGCATAAAAAAGAAGGTCGTGCATCTTTTCAGGAGAAACTGAAATGCGATACTTCTCAAATTCCTCCGGCAGAGGCTTTTCCGAGGTTATGAATACACGTCCATATTTTTCAAATTCAAAGATCGCTTTTCGCTTGGTGTCTAACGTGAGACCTTTATGCCCGACATCGTGGGTCGCCGCCCAGGAAACAAAGCGAACGATAATGAAGGAGTCATCCTCGGTGAGGCCGATTTCTCTTAAAACTGCTGGATCCGGCGTAAAGTAATGTGGATGGAGAGCCGCGAGTTCCATGTATCCGTTGAACCGGATGTGTTTTTTTCCCAAATCTTGAGAATAACATGAAGGTGTACAAACCGCCTTCACAAAAGGAAGGTACAACCGGATCTGTTCAGTGCTATTCTCAGTATCTTCAAAGTTAATACAGGGTTTCTGAAGGAGAAATGAAACATGTGCAGCACGAATCGAACCAAATCCCATAAGGATATCTGGTTTAAAGACTTTCATTAAACGATAATATCTGATGTCAATTAATGGAATATTTATTAATTTTCTCATTAATGAAGTGCCGTAATTTCCAACATTTTTAAATTCAATGTGATACTTTTCTAGTAATTTGAAGGTAATGTCTTTCTCACTTGCGGTTACTTGAACCTCATGTCCCCTCTTTTTCATCTCAAAAATAAAATTTTTAAAATAGTGGACATGGGCGGGATGATTGATATCAATAACAATTCTCATATCTCTACCTCATTATGAACAATGTAAAAATCCAAGGATTATATGAGGGAATGGGTTTCGAATGCACCAATTTTCCATACATATTAAACAAGAGGAGTTTAGGAATATTTGATTTTCGTTTGCATGGAATCCAATAATATACAATTGTTTTTTCGAAGATAAAATCGTTTTTTCCAATACTATAAAAATTTCTGAAAAATAAACATCGGTAAAATATCTTATATGAATTAAAGTAAGAATGAAAGAAATTTTCATAATTCGATTCTTTTGAAATAAACAACAACAATTCTCTTTTTTTAGGAGCCTTGCCGATGTTTTCAGAGATATGCTCAAGCTGTCTGGTGCATGAATCCGCAACGCGTATCACCTTGCATAAGGAATATTGTGTGAGATTTACCTTTTGACGTAAACAGAGTAATTATATCTTTATTTATAGCAAAATCCGTATTTCTATGATTTTGGGCTCCATATTCTCTTATATGGCTGCCGGAGCTTCCCTCACAGCAGGAATTTTTAATCCCGATAATAGCATTGAATATCTTCCCCATCGTTTTCTTTGAAAAATCCTCCCGTCCTCGTTGAGTAGAAATATCACCGATATATTCTGTCATTTGGAAGCTCTCCAGTTCACCCAAGACTTCCAAAAATCTTTTCACTGATCGATTTGTAGACCTGCATCGGCATCATCCGAAAACATCGATTCGCGATGCTGTAAAAAAAAGAATTACGATTTACATTTGAAAAGCCGGGTTGTCTTTGGTAATAATTATAGTATAACTTTTTTTCCACCGCTCCCCATTTTTTCTTGAATTGGATTAATCCGTAGTTCTCATATGAAGTCCGTCCGAAATCGAAATTTTTACAGCCATCGATACAGGCATCTTCAATACTTTTCCAAATGAATGCATTGTAAGGATGCAGTTTTAGAAATTGTGGATCTGCAGCGCCGTATCCATAGAGAACAGAATCCTTAAACCGAATCATGATACCTCCTCCAATGATTTGACTATCATAATTTGCAGAATAAAGTGAGACTCTCTCGCCGAAATTTATGAAAAGATTCTCAAAAAAATTCCAAGGATGACACGGCACTCCTAATCCTTTTTTTGTAATACAATTAAGTTCATAAAATTGTTTTAGATTATCCGTATCGTTTGTAATATCGACAGAGACATTGGATTTTTTTGACTTGGTTATTGCCCACCTGATACTACCCTTATCAAGCCTTTTCCAGACATCTGGAATATTTTTTGAAAGCGGTAGAATAAACGTTGAGAAATTATTTACTTCGTGTAGTTGCCCCGATAAAACCGAATCGCGAATTTCGAGATTTTTTAATTGAAGTTTTTTACAGAGATCGATCGCCGCATAGATCAATTCATCGCGGACTTCTTTTTTCCCTATAGGCCCGCAATCATGTGCAAAAGGCGTTGAACATAATCTACTCCCGCCTATATTTCCATCAACATGAAATAAGGGTAACATACCTGTTAATTTGCCTGAATCATTTTGTGCGAAAAGATAGCGGGGTTTATAATGAAATGTCGATTGTAAAAAATTTTTCCATTCCGGAGTATGATACATTGTTGCGTCATTGCTGGATTCTAATAATTGGATCCAATCGTCTAGACGGATCTCTCTAGAATCCTTAATCATGTATGTATCACCTTAAGAACTCGTTTTCCCAAAGTCATCCCAAAATCAAGAAAAGACCAAACAAGCCATTCGCCGGTATTTAACGACCATCGCTCCGGATGTACTGTCAGGTAGAGTTTTTTCCCGCTTTCCTGTCGCAGCCATGCAATCAGATCATTTGTCGTGTTGAGGCATAAAGGATTGTCTTTTCCTGATACATTTCTCATTACATCCCTTAGTGAATCCTTTCCGCTCCAGGTCCTTCCGGTGTCTGTCAGGTAGAGTAAGTCCTCATTTTTCTGTTCAAATGATAGAAAAGTCTCTCCAAGAATTCCAAATGAATGATAATCATATATATTCCACAAATCACGATTATCATATTTTGAGAGCGGACTCCCATGCATACAAATGGTATCGATTGGACAGATTTTTCTAAATTCTGCCAGCTCTGACTGAAAGAGAGTAATCGCTCTCTCATAATCACCTTTTGTTTTGCTCAAAACTTCATAGTGATAACCGATTTCATGGCCAAGATCTCTGATTTTGTTAATGATATCTGGTTTGAATGTGGATGGATATCTAAAATAATAAGAGGCGTGAATTCCCATATCGTGTTCCCATTTAGCCATATGAAAAGAGTTAATAATTTTTCTGTCAACATCATGTCGTATTACTGCAATGTTTCCTTCGGGTTTCTTTGACAGGTATCCAAAAACAGTATAAACCTTATATTTCTCTAAAATAACCTGGCAGAGTTCCTGATATTTATCGAGAGTAAAATCGAGGGATTTGAACTCCATACAGCTTAAAACCACCCTTCCGTACTTTTCTTCTACTGCATATAAAAACGATTGCAAAAAATCAAATAAACCCCAAACCAAAATGCGATGAATGAAACAGCAACTGGGAAAAAAACAGAAAAGTTCTGAATAAAATGAGTGGAATTTTTTTTAAGTAACTATAATAGTATATGAAAAAAATGATTTAATAGTATGACAAAGCAATATAAAAATCGGAGATCAATTATAAAAATCTCCTCTTTCTGGATAATTTTACTCGCTATTGTTTGTTCACTTTTAATAACTATTGCAGATGGGTTGGGTACAATTTCTTTGGACGCGAATTATATTTCACATGAAAATCCCGATGAGGGAAAAATATTATTAGTTTATGAAAATTTTACGGAGAATAATCAAATACCACATAATTTTTTTTTAGGTAAGTCTTATTCAGACAGCATATTTCACAAAATATATGGTTTATTTTTTGGGGAACAAAAATCGAAGTTAATGTTTGACAATGAGAATCGTCTCATCTACAATACAACGATGATTTACCCGTTCCCCAATAACGAAATTATTTTCCATTTCATTCCATTTGATTTATTTAAACCTATTTACAAAATCCTTTTTTTACGGACAAATATTCCTCAAACAGAATCATTATTTATTGGGGGATTTGTTCCCATGACCAAATGTGAATATCATATCGAATTGGAAAAAACCGGCGAAAAAGGATTTGTCATTATTAAAACACCGGGTGCAAAAATTATCATCGATCGAAAAAATATAGGGGAATATTTTGTTGATAGTTTTTTTATGAATGGATCTGATAATTTGGAATTTAAACGAATGATCGTCCCAACAAAAAACGGAAAAATTTCCCTGAACATCCTTTTTGACGGGATCGTTAAAACCAATACAATTTCTGGCGATAATCAGAATCCAGTTGTTACTCCATTTTATAGTGAAGACGGCAAACAATTGGATTATACAACATTCTCACAGGGTTATATCAAAATTTCAAATATTGTCTTACCAGATCAAGATACTTCCACAATCCGTCTTTATAACTTATCTCAGACAGCACCAAGAAAATTGATTACGCCCATTGGAGATAAAACCGTTCAGCCATTCGGGATTGATAGTCCACCAAGTTACACGGCCATAACGGAAGGTATTTCGTATATGAAAAAATTTGGTGACCGAGGTACGATTTGGTATGATATATCAAATATCAAAGATGAGAATTACACTCGATTCCTCGACTCATTATTTCAGAATGAGTCATGGGAAGTTGGAATTCATTATAGTAAATCTCTCACAGAATTATCATCAGCTGACGGTAATGAGTTAATTTCTTATGAAAATAATTTAGTCACCTCACAGTTCAATACATCTCCTAAAACCTGGTGTTCATTGCGAAATGAGGATACTACAGATCATGCAAATTACATATTTGAAAGATATTCGATGATTTGGAGAAATGGGGAGATGGGAATTAATTCTGAACCTGATTATGGTAATTTAGAGGATGCGACATGGAATTGGTGGAATTTGGCATCAAAAGCTGGTCTGATATATCCGGCATTTACTCATGAAACTGATCGTGAGCCGGCTATAAGATATTCGATTAGTTACTCGAAATTTATGTCATGGGTTAATAATTATCAAGCCAATAGTATATCCATAATCCCATTCCATGAGTGGTGGTCAATTAATGCCAATACAAATGACACGTACATAACCAATATATCAGTACAAAACCACACTTTGACATTTGATGTAAAAACCAATGGCGAAACTGCATTGGTGAATGCAGATGTATCTGAACAAAAGGATCTTAAAATAAAAGATGAAATTACACATGACTTCATTAATTGGACTGCGAGTTTAGATAATTCGATAACGTTTTATGTCGAGTCAAACCACAAGTATATAATATTTACGAATGAAACAAATTCCTCACTCTAAATAGGCGATAAATTAAAATCGTTTTTCTGTTCATCGTAATAGAGGAGAACGTTTTGGAGATATTATTGATAGTTCATCACCAAACATGAGTTCATCATTCAGACTTTGAATTTTTTGGGGTTCTGTCAGTCAGGTTATGAAATAATTATTAAAGCCCATCAGACAGACCAATGTTGAAAAGTCAACGAAAAAAACATGTAAAATTTTATAAATACTTATGAATTCATAAAAAACATTTACATATCTCAAATTTGCTGGGACAATTAATGAATATTATTGAAATCTTGCAGGAAAAAAGCGATATATGGGACTTATTTACCAGGAAAGAGGAGTATAATCCCATAATTAAGGATGAATATAATCGATTTAGATATTATGCAAGCAAAGAAAGAGATATTTTTAAACCACTTGTATCTCAATTTCTCACGGAACACGGATTTAATATTGAATATCCGAATGGGGCAAAATTTGCAGTCTGTCTATCCCACGATGTAGATGCAATTTATAAAGAGGGGTGGAGGAAAGGTTTGGATGCTTTTAGATCAATGAAGTCATTGGATCTCACTCAGTCGCTGCACAAGATCACAGAATTCCGATCCAAAAAAATGCCGTATTGCAATTTACAGCAAATTGTTGAGCTCGAAGAACGATATGATGCCTCTTCTACATTCTATTTTCTCGCTTTAAAGCCCCAAGACGTGGATTTCACCTATGATGTTGCAGATCTCAAAAGTGAATTCGAGTTCTTACTCGAAAAAGGGGCAGAAATAGGTCTCCACGGCGGGCACAGAGCATACAATACGATTGATACGTTAATAAATGAAAAGAAGCGACTGGAAAAATCGCTTGGTAAACCGGTTAAGGGCTATCGAAACCATTTTTTAAAATTTGTAGTCCCTGAGACCTGGGAAATTCTTCGTATTGCAGGATTTCAACACGATTCAACGCTCGGATATCCTGATTGTGCCGGTTTCCGAAATGGTATGTGTCATCCCTTTAATCCGTATAATCTCAATACTAACAAAATTATTGACATTATTGAGATTCCTCTGATTATTCATGATATAACGCTTTTTGAGGGATATATGCGGTTAGATGCAGATGCAGCATGGAATCTAACAAAAGATCTCATAACTATAACAGAGAAAAATAATGGTGTAATAACATTTTTATGGCACAATACCACGTTTGCATCGACGAATCATGCTAAATTTTATGAAAAAATCCTGGAGTTTTGCAGAACAAAAAAAGCATGGATGACAAATGCCGGTGAAATTGCTGCATTCTGGAAGGCTAATGTCAAGTTTTAATGGCAGGGACTTCTCCAGCGTCGATCTCGCTCAATGGGACGAACTCGGTGCTTATCTTTAGCATTAACCAATTTCTATTAAAGAGATGCAGGTGGCACGGTCTTCCGGATAAAAATAGAAAAAAATTTCCGAGGTTTCAATTCAGGTCTGCTCGTTATTGGCTCCTTGCCGTTCTTTGGTCAGCATGCGGGGTGGTATCTATTTGCCATATTAGCTTGAACCATGAACCCTGTGCGGTTTAGTCCTTTCATACGTTGTCATTTTGTATCTTCTTAGAAACAACTGGGGTAATAATACACGATCAGGTCTTCATAATATACCGATGAAATCATATTCTTCGTCATAAAAATGTTACCCTTACCACATGCCTGGAGTACCGGTGAGTAATTAACACCGTCATTAATGAACCATTCGAACCTGTTATGATCTATCCATACTCCCCGATTAGGAATACCACGTATGCCGACTGCAACATCGTTGGTTATCGTGACCGTATTATGGTGTATTTTATACAAATCTCCCGCTATTTTATCCGTACCACTCACATCGTGACCATGTACATCAAATACCGAGCTGGTGGAATGACCGAGGTCTATGTTATACGATGCTTCATACCCTTCACCTTGAACACCTGAAGCTGCTACAGCATGCCGGGTGTAATCGAATAG
>Ga0031655_10000765_pt1 | contig 19799 bp, 21 predicted proteins | sample FrelakmetHBP12HB_FD_55187 | JGI IMG/M metagenome (GOLD analysis project Ga0031655, IMG submission 55187) | Freshwater lake sediment microbial communities from the University of Notre Dame, USA, for methane emissions studies -HBP12 HB | ecosystem: Environmental > Aquatic > Freshwater > Lake >... | reverse complement strand
GCTGGATCAAGAATCGTGAGCTTCGCAACTTCGCGGGGGGTTTTGCCCTTCACCATTTCCTCGACAGTCTTCTTAACAATATATTCCACGATGTTCGCAGGTATATAGAAAACACCGCCCGCTTTACGCACCTCCGGTTTGTCCTCCACGTCAGCACGATGGGCGGCGGTGAGCCTGATCACCTTGCCGAGGAACTGCTCGTACACCTGCCCGAGAATCTCTGCGGGAATAACTGAGAATTCATAGGGGCTCTCCGGGTAATAGAGACGGTGAATAATATTTTTCAGGACCGTATCGTCAATGGTTAATGACGGGGTGAGTGTATCCGGCATTTCATCGCGCCCTGCCTCTTCGACAAAGTGGAAAAGTCCGGAATTATATTTTTCATCCGCATGTTGGAACAAGGTGCAGAGATGAGAATAGATTGCCTCTCCATCTGAAATTGCATGGAGGGTTTCGTATTTTTCAATCCCCCGGTCCTCACAGATCCGTAAAAAGATGAGCCGGTCGATAATCAGCTGGACAGCAGTATTTACATCTTCCTGGGTGAGTGCAAGATTACGCAGGGAGATGTTCCGGGCCAGTAGCAGTCGCCAGTTCTCAATATCCTCGAGAAATTTCTCATCTACACCGGCAGTGCCGTGTTTTTCACCATGTGTCGCTACGTATTTGTCATACGATCCTTTCTGGATTCCTTCCGGGGAAAAAACAGCTGCAATCCGGTCCCATCGTGTCTTATATTCAGAATATGGGAAAAATGCGATCCGGGCAGTCGAGGCAGTATCCTCTTTCCGTATAGGCACATTACAGTCATATACCGCAAATTCCTCAAAATTCGTCAGGATAGACAGTTTCAGCCCGGCGTTCCAGGCATACCGGCGTAGTTGCATAGCCGAGGTAAGATCATCCTTGATCGGAACTGCTGGCTTTTTTGCCTCGCATATGAACTTACGTGCCCCGCCAACACGGAATGAGTAATCGATAAACTTGATCTGACCACGGATGCGGATCGGGTCTTCGTGTGCGACCTCTTTATACGCTTCCGACCATCCTTTGTTATTGTCCACGTCCCAACCGAGCGCACGAAAAAATGGATCAAGAAACTCGCGCCGGAGTTCCGTCTCGTTCTTCTGTCCTTTGTGATAGACAGGACGGTTATACTCATACCGTTCGACAAGATCGTGAATCGCCTGCGGTGCCGGCATCAGGCTAATCTCCTCACGTATGATAGATAAGCGGGGGGTTCAGCATGTATCTTTCCATTTTTCCTGCTTTGCTGCGGTTATTGAAAGCATTTCAAGGTGACAGTCCCTATCTAAAAATTTTGACACGGGAATATCCTTGCCAGAGTTGTCAGNCAAAGTAAGACACTGTTATACATTTGTATACCCATTTTATTGTAACAATCTGGGGGAGGAGTTAACATTTCAATGCAATGCGATGAGCCGGTCACCCAGCTCCATGTCAAACCGAAGATGACCGTTAATGAGCTGGTCATCGCGATGGGAAAAGCCGGTGCGTACAATGGCGGGGCACTGTCAAGAGCGGCAACCATTTATGAACAGATGTTGCGCGATGACCAGACGACAAAATTCTTCGGGCTTGCCGGCGCGATGGTGCCAGCCGGCATGGGCGGGATCGTCTCTGATCTCGTGAAAGCCGGGTATATCGATGTGCTCGTATCGACCGGCGCAAATCTTACCCACGATATCATTGAAGCCATCGGCTGCCACCACTTTCACGGAACAGCGTTCTGCAACGATGTCGAACTCCGGCACGATGAGATCAACCGGATCTATGATGTCTATCTCCCCAACGAAGCGTTTGAACACTTTGAGGAATTCATGCAGAACGTGTTCGGTAAGCTCGAACCAGGGTGCACAGTTTCGATCTCCGGGCTTCTTAATCACATCGGGAAAAACCTGAAATCCGGCATCCTCCATACCGCTACGAAAAAAAATATTCCCGTGTACTGTCCAGCAATCCAGGATTCGATGGTCGGTCTCCAGTACTGGCTTTTCTCCCAGACCAACAAGGTGACGGTCGATGCATTTGCCGATATGCCAGTCCTCATGGACACATGCTTCACCACAAAAAAAGCCGGAGCACTCCTGGTTGGTGGGGGTGTGCCGAAAAACTTCATCCTCCAGAGCATGCTCATGACCCCCAACGGTTTTAACTACGCAGTGCAGCTTACCGGGGACCGCCCGGATCTCGGCGGACTCTCCGGCGCGACGCTTGATGAAGCCCGCTCATGGGGAAAGATCACGGAAGAGGCACAGGCAGTTACCGTGTATGGCGACGCGACAATCACCCTCCCTCTCCTTGTCGCTGCAGTTATGGAGCGGATGCACCATGACTGAACTGATTCTCGCGCTCGATGTAACCGAGAAGAAGAAGGCGCTTGCTATTGCACATGCATGCGCACCACATCTTGACGCTATAAAACTCGGTTACCCGCTTATACTCTCATGCGGGCTTTCTCTGGCACGGGAGCTTGAGGGAGAAGATCTCCCGCTTATCGCTGACTTCAAAGTAGCCGACATCCCGAATACGAACCGGCTCATCGCAGAGCAGGTCTTTGACGCAGGATTCTCCTCCATCATCTGCCACGGGTTTACCGGAAAAGACGCCGTGCAGGCATGTGTCGAAACCGCTTCTGATTATGGGGGTGCGTGTTTCGTTGTCGCAGAGATGAGCCACCCGGGTGCTACCGAATTCTTCACGGGGGGGACCGCGGAGCGTATCGCACATCTTGCCATGGAGTGTGGGGCAGATGGTATCATCGCCCCTGCTACCCGTCCCGACCGGATAAGCGTGCTTCGACACATCGTTGGCAACCGGAAGATCCTCTCACCGGGTATCGGTGCTCAGGGGGGGGATGCCGATGCAGTCGCCAGGCTCGTGGACGGAATTATTGTGGGTCGCGCGATCTATGAGGCAGACAACCCGGGCAGCGCTGCAGAAGGGTTTGCGAGCATCCGTTCGGTGTAATAATATATAAATAACCTCCATTCTGCGACCAGATCCGGCTATGCGCGGCTGATTATCCAGAAATTGCCCGTTCATTGAACTAAACTGTTCTAAAAATTTATTAAGGACTTGTGCAATGTTATAGTATGGATTGGACTGCAGAACAACGAACACTGGCTCAAAAATACAAGCGACTGGACGATATTCCGGAAAAGGAGCGCAAATACAAGTGCCACACCTGTCACCTTATCGTGGAAGAAAAGCCGTGCCCGAACTGCAGTGAGACCCACCTGGAGGTTATGTGCCCCCTCGATCACTGCCACTGCACCCATGAGATCATCTCGGGTATCGAGTACTGTCCCTTATGCGGGAAACCCGTCTGCCCGGACTGTGGCTCCCACGATGTCACCCAGATCAGCAGGGTAACCGGCTACCTGCAGGACGTCTCCGGCTGGAACGCCAGCAAACAGCAGGAACTCAAGGACCGCATGCGTTATTCCGTCGCATGAGATACTATTTCGATACAAGTACTCTTTTTATCCGCGGGAACTTCCGTGCTGCGAGCACCGGAATCGCAGGGGGGATCCGCTCGGTCTCAACCCTCATAAACCACACCGTTCCTGCCGGTTGGAACCACGATAATCCGGAAAAGGAACTGGAGTTCATTGCAGCCGAATCTGGCATTGATCGGGGAGGTTTTGGGCTTCTCACAGCGGTGCCTGTTCAGCAATGCTGCATACTCCAGTACGATCACATAACCGTATTCATCACTGCAGGTGTCCGACGCGAACCTCCGTCAAATGCCGGCACTATCAACATCATTGTATGCAGCAGCGAGGGGATGGAGGACGGGGCGCTGCTCGAAACCATCATGGTCGCGACTGAGGCGAAAGCCGAGGCGTTGCATGCAATGGGCCTCCCGCTCACCGGTACTCCCACCGATGCCGTGATAGCCGGATGTGAGGGCAGCGTAAAACACCGGTATGCCGGGCGACTCACAAATACAGGCCGCTGTGTACGCGAAGCAGTACTTCACGGTTTACCGGAAGCCATCAGACACCACGATGCAGCAGATCCATCCAGCCACTTCTCATTTTTCATCTTCAGCCGTTTCAAGGGTGAGCACTGGGTGGAGTGGACACCCCACAACTGCCCCTATTATCCCTGCCACTTTTCCGGGCAGCGCTGCGACTTCTGCTACTGTCCGTTCTACCCGTGCAGCGACGAAAGTCTCGGGCAGTGGTCAGCGGGCTCCAACGGGAACAAGGTATGGAACTGCGCACGGTGCACGCTACTCCATGAACCATTGGTTACCGGTTACCTGAAAAAATACCCGGATGCTTCCCTTGAAGAACTCATGAGGCTCAATAAGAAGCAAAAAAATAAGGACTAAAAGAGTTTTTCTTCTGTTTTTTTTACGATAGGCCGGACTTGAGCTGCCCATCGGATTGTACCCCATCCCTTTAGGAACGATTGCATTGGGTGAGATACGGCAGGGGAATGTCATTTTCAGAGTTCCTGAAAATGCGCATTCTTACACCTTGAAACTAATCGATAGCGATGGTGATGCTGTGTCCAGCATCATTGAACCTGAAAACATCCGGATATCAGCAATATACTCGCCGGATCCTGATATAAATAAGTGAGGAAAGAAGAATTGTGCTCTCGGTCATCATGATGTTAAAATTAAGCACCGTGGGGAGAAAGGGATGGATTTTTTAATTCAGAATCCTGTTCTGAATACCAAGAGGGATAAGCCGCCCGTTCATTCTTTCATTCCCTGAGGTCATCCCAGAATAAATAAAAAAAGTGACCGCAATCAGTTACTGATTCCGGGCTACCCATGGGGTAAGGATAAAGAAGAGGTTTAATTACTCTTTTATCCCAAGCGCTGAAAGAAGTTCAGGCAATGGGATGCCATGTGCTTCGGCTGCCTCCCGGATAGTTTCGCCACGGGCGATCGCGCATCCGACACAGCCCATTCCGAACTTGAAGAGTGCTTCGGTGGCCTCTGGTTTCGCTTTTAATAAATCATAGATCGTGCTGTCAGCGGTAATTTCAACCATGTATCTCTTAGTCACTCTTGTAAAACATAAACTTCACGATTGCGGCGGTTTACTTTCACCATGCATGCTTCGTAATATATAGGCATGATCAGAACCGATGAGTACGTGGAGATGTACGAATATGGATTTTTCCGAAACAGCAGACAGAATCTCCCGTAAGTTCCAAAAGAGCCAACAGACCATTGATCCCAAAAAGATCGAGGGGAAACTCCGCAGGCTGATCGAGGAGTTCGGCGTCCAGCCATCTGAAGCTGAGCGCAGCGTGACCAATGACCTTGCAAAGGAGTTCAACCTCCCTCAAATAGGTACTGGTGGCGGGGGAGGAAAGAGCGGGAGTACAACAGAGCCAAAGAAGATCGCGGATGTGTCACCCGGGGAATGGGTAACCATCGAGGGCAAGGTTGTCGCACTCTCCGCACCTGTATCGCCAGCAATTGCCCAGAGTGGGATTATTGCTGATGACTCCGGGGGTATACGGTTCGTGGCATGGGCAAAGTCGAATGCACCTGCGATGACCGTGGGCTCATGGTACCATGTAGAGTCAGCAGTAGTAGACGAGTTCAAGGGTATTGCAAGCCTGAAGATCCATTCTGGTACCACCGTAAAAGAGAGCGGGACCGATGGAGCACTCGTCCCAGGTACGGTTCCGGTTGTTAATCTTCATACGGGTGTGGGCAGTGTTCGCGCAAAGGTGATCCAGGAATGGGATGCTTCCCATGAGAGGATGCTCCAGTCGGGTCTATTGGGTGACGAGACGGGAACGATCAAATTTGTGATCTGGAAGGAAGCGGGGAAGGAAAAACTCGCGGTTGGCTCTGTCTACAATATCTTCTATGCTCTGGTAGACGAATTCAACGGCAGGCTTTCACTCAACTTAAACACCGCAACGATCATGCAGGATGATGGCGACATTCTGGTGAGCGGAGGGATTGTGGCAGTCCGGGGGGCACTCGTGCATATCGCACCCGGCTCCGGGATTATCAAGCGCTGTCCGGTGGAGGGATGTAACCGCGCCCTCTCACGCCAGAACTATTGCCCGGTCCACGAGATCCAGCCCAAATTCATTTATGATCTGCGGATCAAGGGGTGGCTTGACGATGGTGAAAAGACGCATAATATCCTGCTCCAGCGCGATGTGGTCGAGTCCCTGACCGGGATCACGCTCGATACCGCAAAAGACATCTCCGAGAACAACCCGCTTGGCATGGACGAAGTGTTCCTCCGGATGCGGGACGCAGTGCTCGGGCGCTATATAACCTGTCACGGACGCGAGATCGATAACCGCCTGTTGGTCAATACCTGCGAGCGTCTTACCTTTGAGCGCAGCGAGCATACTGCACTGCTGAACCGGGCCGGGGGTGAACCATGAGCACCAATGCCCAGGAAATAGGGCGCAAGGAGGGATCGTTCGAACGCGAACCGGCGAGGCGGGTTTTTGCCAGTGAGCTGCGCGAGTGCCGTTACGATTTCAGGGAGGGCACAGATGAGAAGAGCCCGACGTTTGTTCTCCTGCCAACAGGAGAGCGCTGTAACCGCATATTTATTGTGGGCACTCTGACTGAGAAGCAGCGTCAGGGTGACCAGAACATCTTCTATCGCGGCCGGGTAGTAGACCCCACCGGGACCTTCTATATCATGGCAGGTAGTTACCAGCCCGAGGCGATGCAACAGCTCGCCAAGATCGAAGCTCCGGCATTTGTTGCCGTCATCGGCAAGCCGAGCCTGTACAGGAAGGATGAAGCCAGCATCCCCATGGTTTCCGTCCGCGTGGAATCGATCAACGTCGTGGACAAGGATACCCGGGAACTCTGGGTGCTGGACACTGCCGCACGAACGCTTGACCGGATTGATAAATTCAAAACGAGTACAGAGCCTGATGTAATAAAAGCAAAAGAACAGTATCCTGCCATCGATCCGGCGATATTCGGGAAGATGGCATACGATGCGCTGGCCCAGATCAAAATTTAATCATTTTTTTTCTATTCAGGGCACTGCACGGAATAATCCCCCTTTTATTAAACACACAACTATGAGTAAACCTTATTTTATTGTCTACTAATAACTCTCCGATCTCTATGGAACAAAGGGAGTTGAGTGAACTCATCAAAGACATTGACCCGAAAGTGCTCAAGGAAGAGGCAAAGAAACAGGGACTTAAACTCGGGCGATGTCCGACCAAAATGAGTATCGCAAAAATGCTGCCCAAGGAAACGCTGGAAAAACTCGCAAAAAAGTGAACATTGTTTCGTAATCAGGATCGGTGTGCCTGCGCCTCCCACCGCTCCAGCACTTCAAGGCCTTCTACAAAAACAAGTCTGTGTTTGCGTGCATAGAGCTTGGCATCTTCTTTTGCGAGTGCATAGCCGGATTCGTCGTCCAGCATCTCGCAGATCGTGATCGCCGGGGTAATGCCGGCCATCTGCGCCAGCGCGATTGAAAGCTCGGTCTGCCCTTTCCGCTGGTCAAGAAGTCCATCTGCAGCCCGCAGGAGTGCCATGTGTCCCGGGGTACGGAAGACCTCGTGGAAGTTCACAACGCCACCGTTGAGTGCCCGTTTTACCTGCTCGGCAATTGCATTGACTGTCAGCGTCCTGTCGCGGTCAGTGATGCCGGTGAACGTATTCCGGTGGTTCACCCAGAGTGAGAATGAGGAGTGGTTCTTTCTGTCATAGGGGATATCCCCCTCCCGTTCTGCTACAGCAATTGCCCGAAGCGCATCGCTTGCAAAAGGCAGCCCGAGGCGCTGAGCTGCAATTGGGTGTACTGCCGTGCAGATCAACCCCCCGCCATCCTTGCGCATCTGCACAATGTGGCGTGGCGTAACCGCGTCAGACCTGATTGCAAAATCCGTCTCTCCTTCGCGGTCGTCAAAATCGTAAAGCAGGATAAATTTTCCATCCCTCAACGCTGCCAGAGCATCGTCAATCACTACCCCACCTCGACAGTCACGGTATCAGTATCCCCGACACCAAGTTTTCTGCGCAGCGCCACGGGCGCAATCACTTCAATGATGTCTTCGGGGTAGTGCGTCCTTCCGGGTACGACAATACCACAGGGAATGTTGCCGATACGGCACGGAAGGCACTTTGCATCACCAAACGTTCTGCCATCAGTAGAAAAGCCCTTGATCCGGATCCAGTCAAGACCATCGATCTTCTTGCGTACCGGAAGACTTGAGCTGGGGAGACGTATGTTGAGCGTTCCCGGGTACGGTTCAAACCCAAGATACGCATTGAACTGTTGCTTGTAGGGTTCCCGGCTCATGTAATATTTGCCCTCACCAATTCCGCTGACCACAGTGCCGGACAGTACATAACCTTTATTGCACTCAGAAAAAATCCTGCAGTACTCCTGGTACTCATTCCGGAGCTCCGCTTCTCCAGTTCTGGTTACGGTAACATGCTGACCATCGGCGGCAATCGTCCGCGTAATGAAGCCCTGAGATTCGAGCCCTTTCAACCTGCGGGAGGCGGTCTGCTGGCTGATTGCAAGCATATCACCAATGGTCTGGGATGAGACAAAGACCGGACCCTTGCAGCCACCCTGCAATGCAATAGCCTTGAGACATGGGAGATCCTCAGCTGGAATCATGCTTATCAAAATTGAGGTGCTTATTATTTATGGGTTGCTCTTCAGGTATCCCCCGTCGTAATTCGTTTACTGTCGAATACACGTTCGTTAATTATTTAATACTCCGGGTTCTTGGTAATGAGCATGAAATCCGGATTGCGGAACCAGCTTGCCGAAAAAATGGCAGGTGAGATCACGCTGTCGGACTCACCGGGGCACGCGCTGAAAAAGTGGCGCATAAACTTTGAGATCGCACCAGGTATCCTTGCGGATCGTCTCGGTGTTTCTCCCTCTGTCATCAGCGATTATGAGGGTGGCAGGAGAAAAAGCCCTGGAACCGCAGTTGTCGGCAAAATCGTCGACACACTCCTTGCCATGGATGAGGAAAATGAGGGGAAGCATATCCAGAAATTTTCAACCATGCTCTTTTCCAATGTCGAAGATGATGTGATCTACGACATTCATGAATATGCCGCCGCCATCCCGCTCAAAGATTTCTCTGATGCAATCGGGTGCACACTGCTCTGTGGTTCGATGGACCAGGTTCTTTTTGGTTATACCGTAGTGAACAGTCTGAATGCCATCATGCAGTTCTCATCAGATGAGTTCAACCGCATCTANGGATGGAGCACAGAAAGAGCGGTGGTTTTCACCAATGTTTCAACCGGAAAATCACCGATGGTTGCGATACGTGTTACTCCCTTCAAACCCCGATGTGTGGTGCTGCAGGGAATCGATATCGCTGATGTTCACCCTATAGTGGAGAAGATGGCAGAACGGGACCGCATCACGGTGATGTGCACGATGATGGATATTGACAAAATTGTGAGTACGTTGAGGGAAAAAGAATGGTAGGAATCATTACCTACGGTGTGTATATACCGAGATACAGAATCAAGGTTGAAGAGATTGCAAGAGTCTGGGGTGCAAACGCCGCAGATATTTCCGGGGGACTGGGCGTTTTTGAGAAGTCTGTCCCTGATCTTGATGAGGACGCAGCGACGATTGCAGTCGAAGCAGCGCGTAATGCGCTTCTCCGAAGAAAGATCAATCCAAAGGACATAGGCGCCGTGTTCGTAGGTAGCGAATCCCACCCCTATGCGGTGAAGCCGACTGCATGTACAGTGGGGGAAGCGATCGGCGCAACCCCCAATATGACCGCAGCGGATTTTGAGTTTGCCTGCAAGGCAGGCACAGCTGCAATCCAGACCTGCATGGGCCTAGTTAAAAGTGAGATGATCACGTACGGTCTTGCGATCGGTTCTGATGTATCTCAGGGTGCACCAAGCGATGCCCTCGAGTATACTGCAGCAGCAGGAGGTGCCGCGTTCCTGATTGGGCGGGATGACCCCATTGCCACCATCCATCATACCTGCTCTTTCACAACTGATACACCGGACTTCTGGCGACGTGAGGGGCAGGACTATCCCCGGCATGGTGGGCGATTTACCGGAGAACCGGGCTATTTCAAGCATGTCGAAGGAGCCAGCAAGTTGTTATTCGAACAGACCGGCAAGAGCCCGACAGATTTCACCTTTGCGGTCTTCCACCAGCCGAATGCAAAGTTTCCGCAGAAAGTTGCAAAGAACCTGGGATTCACTCCTGACCAGATCAAGCCGGGCCTTGTGGTGCCCAGGCTTGGCAATACCTATTCAGGAGCATCCCCCATCGGCCTCGCCGCAACACTCGATATCGCAAAACCGGGAGACACGATATTTGTCTGTTCCTTTGGTTCCGGTGCAGGGAGCGATGCGTTTGATATTGAAGTAACCGATGCGATCCTGCAGGATAAATTCCGGCGCGACGCTGCACCAGGTGTTGAACAGCTGTTGAAAAATCCCATCTACCTTGACTATGCCCGGTATGCGGTACATAAGGGAAAGATCGTGATGCAGTTATGAGAGATGTTGCAGTAATCGGGATAGGGTGCACGACCTTTGGTGAAAAGTGGTCGTGTGGATTTCGGGAACTCTTTGTTCAAGCGGGCGCACTTGCGCTTGAAGATGCGCAGCTTTCGGGTGAAAATATCGATGCGATGTATATCGGCAACATGAGCGCAGGACGGTTCATCGAGCAGGAGCATATCGGTGCATTGATTGCTGACTATGCCGGGCTGGCAACGCACCATATCCCCTCGACCAGGGTTGAAGCTGCATGCGCATCCGGAGGGCTTGCCTTCCGTCAGGCGGTGATTGCCGTTGCAAGCGGGATGGAAGACATTGTGGTCGCGGCAGGCGTCGAAAAAATGACCGATGTTGAGCCAGGCGCAAGTACCGATACATTGACCGGGGCAGCTGACCGTGAGTGGGAAGGGTTTGTTGGCGCAACGTTTCCCGGGCTCTACGCGATGATCGCAACCGATTACATGCACCGCTACCCGCTCACCCGCGAGCAGCTTGCGCAGGTTGCTGTGAAAAACCATTATAATGGGGCGAGAAACCCGATTGCACAGTTCCAGCAGGAGATCACGATTGAAACCGTGCTGAGATCCACGATGGTTGCCGAACCCCTGCGGCTCTTCGACTGCTCGCCCATTACGGATGGGGCAGCAGCGGTGATCGTAGCACCACTCGACCGCGCCCGCGAGTTCACGGACACGCCGATAAAGGTGCTCGCAAGCGCTCAGGCAAGCGATACCATCACGCTCCATGACCGGCGTGATATATCGACCCTTGACGCGACGGTAGCTGCAGGTAAGAAGGCATTCCGGCTGGCGAAGCTTACCCACAAGGATATCGACATGGTGGAAGTACACGATTGTTTCACGATTGCGGAGATTTGTGCAATTGAAGACCTCGGGTTCTGCAGGAAAGGAGAGGCAGGGAAATTTACCGCTGATGGTGAAACCGCGCTGAGTGGAAAGATCCCGGTTAACACGAGCGGCGGGCTTAAAGCCTGCGGGCACCCGGTTGGCGCAACCGGGATCAAGCAGGTGTACGAAATTGTTCAGCAACTCCGGAACGAGGCGGGGAAGCGCCAGATCGATGATGCGAAGATCGGGATGACCCATAATGTGGGGGGTACCGGAGCAACAGTTGCTGTTCACATTCTCGGGAGGATCTGAGATGTCGGTCGCACGATTCTGGAGAAAGATACCCCAGCGGTATAACATGATTGGGACAAAGTGCGAGACCTGTCACCGGCATTTCTTCCCCCCACGGACCTTCTGTCCTGACTGCCGCAGGAATGGCAGGATTGTCGATCACAAGTTTGCGGGGTCTGGCACGATTGTAACCTACACGGTTATCCATACGGCAAATGAACAGTTCGAAGCCTTCACCCCGTATGTGCTCGCCATCGTGAAACTTGATGAGGGGCCGCGCATGACAGCACAGATTGTCTGCAATCCTGACGAAGTGAAGATTGGTATGCGGGTAAAAAGCGTGTTCCGCCGGATTGCCACTGATGGTGTGAGCGGTATCATCCACTATGGTACAAAGTTTGTGCCAGTGGAGTAATTTCTATCTTATTTTATTGTTTACGAACTCTAACTGCTCCCGGGGTCCCGCCCCCACCTCCTGGACATCCCCTGATTGCGATAACTCCTGAACACGTTTCCCGACTAGTCTGATATTTCCCGTTCATTTCTGGCAAATCGCAGCGCAAAACCTTNNGAGGCGTTTTGCGCTTGGGGTATCGCAGAAGAAAATTTCAAGGGTAGCCGGATTTCCCGGAGGTTCACCCTTCCCCCACACTCACATCATATACCACGTGCCACTGACCCGGCGAATACGACCGCACAACCCGCTCGGCAATAATTTCCCCACCCAGTTCGTGTATGCAGTCCTTGTGCTCACCCTCTCTTGACACAAGTGAGTAGTAGTGGATTATCCCGCCGGGTTTGCAAAGGCGGAACCCATCTGAAAGGAACGCACTTCCAGACAGAGGAAGATTCATGACGATCCGGTCAAATTGCCATGGTATAATTGCGGGGAGATGATGCGCATCCGTGAGCACGGGGAGCACATTCTTCGTGCGGTTTTGTGCAAGATTCGCCAGCATCAGCATAATTGCCTGCGGATTGATATCGGACGCGACCACGAGTGCTGCCCTTGCCGCAAGGGTAATTGCGAACGGTCCGACACCGGCAAACATATCGAGGACGGTTTCATGATCTCCCATCCGTTCAAGAATGCGCTGTCGTTCTGATGAGAGGCGTGCGGAAAAATAAGCCGTTGAGAGATCAACGGTAAACCGGTGCCCGTACTCGATCACATCCGTCCGTGTGGTGGGGATTCCGGCAAGAACCTCAAATTCACGGGTGCGGTACTCTCCGGAGACCTCGCTTGCAGCGCAGAGAACCGTTTGAAGTGACGGGCGCGACGCGAGGAGGTTCACCGCCCCTGCCGGGTCGCAATCCTGCAGGATCGCAATACCTCCAACGAGCTCGTGCCGCGCAAGCTTCTGCCGTCCTGATTGGGGTTCAAAATCGCACCGTTCCGCACACTCGCGCTGTTCTGTTACCGGTAGCAGAAGTGTAGAGCCCTCGCGTCGGACTTTGAGCGAAAGATCAAGCGTGCCTTCCCCGATAAGTTCCCGGCGGACTTCTTCACCCCGCCGCGCCGGCACCCGGATACACCATTGCTCCACTAGCACGCATGACCACCTGTATCATAAATTTATACGATGTACCACTATTCATGGATGATGATGCGGAGCACCGCGGGGACTCCCCCTGCGGAGAGGGATCCGGTCGTGACACCGGGGATGAGGGGAATATTTATTCAAAACTGAAGAATGGCTCACTGAAACTTTACGAGCTGGAAAAAGAACTCCCCCCACTCGACGCTATCCGGGCACGGAGGGAATTCATCGAAAAGGAGACCGGAACAACACTTGAGAACCTCGGCATTTTCTCACTCGATATTGAGCGCGTCGTGAAACGCAACTGCGAAAATATGATCGGCACCGTCCAGGTACCGGTCGGTGTAGCAGGGCCGCTTCTTGTACAGGGGGAATACGCGCAGGGAAGTTACTACCTCCCCCTTGCAACAACGGAAGGTGCGCTCGTCGCTTCTGTTAACCGCGGTTGCAGCGCAATCACCCAGGCTGGTGGAGCACAGGTACGAATTCTCCATGACGGCATGACACGGGCACCCGTCTTCGCTGCGGATAACATCGTGCATGCAAAACAGGTTGCAGACTGGGTGGCAACGCACCACGATGAACTCCGCGCGGCTGCAGAAAGTACAACATCACATGGAAAAATGACTGGGGTTGTCACCTATATTACAGGCACAAGTGTTTTTGTCAGGATTGAATTCGATACCAAGGATGCGATGGGAATGAACATGGTAACCATCGCGAGTGCAAAGGTGGCGGAGATAATCGCACAGGAGACCGGCGCCCGGCTTATAGCCCTCGCCGGTAATATGTGCACCGACAAAAAACCTGCTGCAATTAACGGTATCATGGGGAGGGGAAGAAGCGTTGTTGCCGGTGTTGCACTCTCTCATGACCTCATAAGCCGGATCTTAAAAACAGATGCAAAAAACCTGTTTGAGGTGAACTACCGTAAAAACCTTGTCGGATCAGCCCGTGCCGGCTCAATGGGGTTCAATGCCCACGCAGCAAATGTGGTCGCCGCCATGTTCATTGCCTGCGGGCAGGATGCAGCTCATGCCATCGATGGCAGCACCTGCATTACCACCGTGGATCTCACGGATTCCGGGGTCTACATCGCAGTCACCCTCCCCTCACTCCCGGTAGGAACAGTTGGCGGGGGAACAGGGTTGGAGACTCAGCAGGAATGCCTGCGGATACTAGGCGTAGACGGGGGAGGAAATCCACCGGGAACCAATGCTAAAAAACTGGGAGAGATCGTCGGTACTGCAGTGCTTGCCGGTGAGCTTTCTCTGCTCGGTGCCCTTGCCGCCCAGCATCTGGCCCGGGCACATCAGCAGCTCGGGCGCGGTTAAAACCTGAACCACTTCATCATCACGAGGGCATCTTCCCCATCGGAATAATACCCTTCGATTTGAAAGATGTCCCGGTAGCCAAGCCGGCGGTAGAACCACTGCGCTGTCGTGTTTCCCACCCGCACTTCCAGCTGGACACCACTGGCAAGTTCGAGGGCGAACTGGTGCTCGAGCCTCCGAATGAGCAGTCTCCCGATTCCCCGGCGCCGGTATACGGAGCTCACACCGAAGTTGCACAGGTGCCCGTAGATATTTTCACCTGTGTTCTCCAGTCCGCCAACGATAAAACCGGCTACTGTTCCATCACAGACTGCAACAAAATAGGTGGTGGGAAAGCAGGTGAACGCTTCAAAAAAGACCGATGATTCCCACGGGTCGATGAAGGATTCTTTCTCGATTGCAACAATCTCTTCAATATCTGAAAGGGTCGCGCGGCGGATGTGGGGTAACGGGTAGATGGCAAGATCGTGCGGTCGGATCATCAGACTGACTCCTGTGCCCCTTAGCTCAGTAGTATCATCAATGAGCTCTTGTTAAAACATACTGTTTGTCCCGCAGAAAGGTGCGGGAAATTATATGGTAGCACACCCAACTATGAGGACAGGTTATTTCTCTCGCTTCGGGTAGGTGGAATGCATGGTCAGGATCTATCGTTTTGCAGGAGTGCGCCCAGATCCTTCGGTTGCATCGGTAATCGCGGCTGTTCCGTACGATGTTGTGACCGCTGAAGAGGTACGGGCAATCACTGCTAAAAATCCCGGAACCTTTTTACGCGTGAGCCGTTCGGACGCAGAATTACCCGGGCTTGTTCCCGATGATGACCGGGTATACCAACGGGCACGCGAGAATTTCCTTGCGCTCGAATCAGACGGGCGCATGAAAAAGGACCCGACACCATGTATGTACCTCTACCGGGTGTTGCAGGAAAGTGAAGCATTTCTCGGGCTCTGTTGTTGTCTTGATGTTGACGACTACCGGAAAAACTGTATACGACGGCATGAGCAGACCAGGTATGACAAGGAGGAGGANCGGACCCGCCACATTGAAGCAGTCAAGGCACACAACGGCCCGGTGGTTCTCCTTTACCGGAATAGTCAAGGGATTTTTTCCTTCATTGAATCGCTTGTCAATCTATCACCGGAACCCGATGCAGAAGTTACCTCAGATACCGGGATACTCCACCAGATATTCCGGATCACCGACAGGAACATTCTTGATCAGCTTGAAGCACACTTTTCTTCAGTTCCCGCGCTCTATATTGCTGATGGCCACCACCGGGCAAAAGCTGCACTGAATGTTGTGGACCGCCGCATTGCTGCCTGTAAACCAGCAGAAGGTGAAGTAACCCGGTTCATGGGTGTCATGTTTGCTCATGACCGGGTAAAGATTCATGGCTATAGCCGGCTGCTTACGGATCTGGGCACGTACACACCAGAGACTTTCATGAACAGGCTCAAAGACTGTTTTGATGTCAAAAATTACGGTCCGGTTGACGGGAGCGGGTACAACATCCCTCCAACGATTATCTTTCCCGAAAAATTCCATGTGTTCCACCTGTACCTTTCGGGGCACTGGTACGAGTGCACCCGTCCGGTTGATCTCAATGCATCGCCACTCACTACTCTTGATGTTGCTATACTCCAGAAAGAGGTGTTTGAAACACTGTTTGGCATAACCGATCCGCGGGGAGATGCACGTTTGCAGTATCTCGGAGGTGCCCGCCCGGTTTCGGACCTTGAGAATCTGGTGGATAGTGGCAAATACCAGATTGCGTTTGCTCTGCAACCGGTCAAGGTCGATACCGTGCTTTCTATCGCTGATACAAATGGAGTAATGCCACCAAAATCCACATGGTTTGAGCCAAAATTGTTAAGTGGCCTTATCGTCCACACATTCGAATAAACAAAATCCATCCTTACCCTTTATCGTTTTTTGCAGCGATTGTACATCGTATGATTACCATCGCACTGCCCAAGGGGAGTCTCGAGGCACAGACACTCCAGCTGTTCAAAGAGGCTGACCTTGNGGTNAAACGTACCGACCGCGATTACAATCCCCGTATTGCCGATAATCGTATCGGCAAAGTGAAGATCCTGCGCCCACAGGAAATCCCCACCTATGTNGAGAAGGGATATTTTGATNTCGGTATTTCCGGTCTGGACTGGGTAAACGAGACAGGATCCGATGTCGTNGAGGTAGCAAATCTCTCCTACAGCAAGACCGGGGAGGGGAACGTAAAGATCGTCGTAGCAGTGCACCGCGATGAGCCGATTGATGACGTCAGCTGTATNCGCCCGAACAGCCGGGTAACGACCGAATACCCTGAGCTTACAAAGNATTATTTTGCACGACTGGGAATCCCGGTTCAGCTTTTTCACTCATACGGGGCGTCCGAAGCGAAAGTGCCGGACCTCATGGATGTTGTAGTTGACCTGACGGAAACGGGCACTACGCTGCGCAAGAACGGACTCAAGATTATCGGACAGATTATGGAGTCCTATACGGTCATCATCGCAAACAAGGCGAGTTGGGCAGATCCGCAGAAGCACCAGGAGATAGAGGAGATAAAGACGCTGCTCTTTGGGGTCATCGAAGCGCGGAACAAGGTGCTCCTGACGATGAATGTGCCGTCTGCTTCCATGGAAAAGATTGTCGCTGCCCTCCCGGCGATGAAAAAACCCACCGTCAGCCGCCTGCATGGCATCGATTACTATAGTATCCAGACGGTNGTTCCAAAGAATTCTGTCAATCAGCTGATCCCAAAACTCAAAGCGTGCGGTGCGGAAGATATTCTTGAGATCCCGATCACGAAGATCGTGCCGTAATCCTGGAATCAAAGATCCCTTCATCATGATATACTGCGAAGAATCAAGGTTCCCGGACAATATAGCGGGATCCAACCGACAGCACCCGGAATTTCGCAAAGGACTAAAATGAATACCAATATTTATATCTGTTGTTATCTCAATAAGCCTTTAAGAAAGAATATGCACAAATCTATCCCCATGATTTTCGCCATCTTAATGCTGATTAGCCTGATCCTGTGCAGCGCATGTGTTTCGCAACCACCAGCAAACCAGACCTCACAGCAAAATGTCGGGCTTACCCAGGTTTCTGAAGGATCCCCCTCTATCAGTTTTGATGTGGCTCAACAGAACCTCATTGAGTACCGGCCTGATCCTACCAATGAATCTGCGGGTATAAAAACGATCTATTATATTCATGGCACGAATCTTGACGTTTCAGGAGATGCCTCAAGCTGGATCTTCGGCGTACGTCACTCTGGAGGAACCGAGCTGCTTGCCTATGACCGGAGTGGCTGGATAAAGATCCCCTGGAACGCACCTCCCCTCTCTGAAGAGATCGATGTCGGTAAGATTGTTTCTCCAGGCAGTTTGTTCAGCCAGAACAACGCAGTTATACTCAGCATTCCATCCCCGGCAAATCCTGAACGGCGGGATCTCGATTTGATACGGGGGATTTACACACTCACCATTACTTCCGGCAGCAAGGACAGGATTCTTTCGTTCAATGCGACTACAGGGGAGTTGATTACATAGAAATGTCTGGTGATTCCGGAAATCTATCCATCGATTTTCTTGTCGGCTTTACCATCTTCCTCATCGCGTTCATCTGGGTGGTATCGATGATCCCGGGTTTAATGATCGGGTTGCAGTCATATACTATCGATTCTGATGCCGTAGCATACCGGACCGGTGTGATTCTTGCAGAGGACCCGGGAGAGCCGGCCTTTCCTTTATTCCCCTGGGAAACCCGCCTGTGTGATGTACCCCCGGATTATTGCAAGAAAAATGTTGTGCGGTTTGGTCTTGCTGTATCGAAAAATATTCCCGATATCCTGTCCCGGAGTAAGGTGGACACGTTTTTCTGCTCATCGGTTTTTTCCTACCCCGATGATTACCAGCAGCGTGTAATCTTTGGAGACTACCCGTACCGGTTTAATATTTCTCTTATGGAAGTCGGGAGCACCCAACCTCCCAAATCTGTGGGTGACAGTATGTCCGGCAACTTCGGGTCTATCCGGCGTCTTGTGAAGATCAAGGAATCAAGCTACGCCACGATTAATGCCAGTTATGACAATACGACGCATCCGGATTATTTCAGCGGCGATAATGAAACAGTGCATGAATTTTCCATCCTTATCGATAACACCGAACTCCTCAAGGATAAAGTCAGAGACCCCGTTTACCAGATTGATCCGGCACGAGAACGGATTACCATTAACATCACGCATCTGAACGAAACAATGGCTGGTCCTTACGCGAATCGCAATAGTTGCTTCAATATCAACCTTACCCATATATATGCAAAAGACCCGGCACTTGTCCGGATACAACTTTTTACTGCACCTGTTCTTGACGGTGTTCAATACAAAGACATCAATACAGAGGCAATATATGCCACATTGCCATCTGTTAAAAACAATATTTCACTGAAACTTGATCCAAGCTTTATTCCCTGGTCAAATTATCCGCGGATTTACCTCACTCTCAGGTTCAATCTGGTACAAAATGCCTCCGCACCAGCCGCATTAAATTGTTCAGCATACAACGGAAGCAGATTTTTAAACAATTCGTTATCATCAGCCTTTGATTATAATTACGATCCGAAGAATGTCACGCAATCCGAACTCACCGATGGTGTGCTGGAAGTGAGCACAGGGTCAGGTTACAGGACAGTGACAGGACCGGCACCCGTGAATTTATCCGCCAATTTCAAATATGAGATCCTGAGTGGCACTCCGAACTTCAATGTGAAATTCACGGATCTGTCAACCGGCTCTCCTGTGGAATGGGCCTGGAACTTTACCAACGGGGGTGTTACAATCGACAGCCCCCTGAATAACCCCACCCATAACTACGGTGCTCAAGGCATCTATACCGTAAAACTGACCGTGAAGGATACCGCTGGCGCGAGTGCTTCCATTACCAAAACCGTAGATTTATCGGCGCCAATTGCGAGTTTCACTCGGAATCCCTTAACCGGAAATGCACCACTTGCAGTAACATTTACCGACACCTCAACCGGTGGCGCACCCTCTGCCTGGGACTGGAACTTCGGTGACGGTTCCCCACATTCTGCCGTTCAGAACCCGTCCTATATCTATACCGTAGTAGGTAACTACACTGCACAACTGACAGTATCGAACATCTTTGGCAGCAGTTCTGCGACAAAACAGGTCAACGTCACTTACCCGGCACCCACGTTCACCAGCATTTCTCCGACTTCCGGCCCGACATCAGGAGGTACT
>Ga0031655_10000754_pt1 | contig 20012 bp, 22 predicted proteins | sample FrelakmetHBP12HB_FD_55187 | JGI IMG/M metagenome (GOLD analysis project Ga0031655, IMG submission 55187) | Freshwater lake sediment microbial communities from the University of Notre Dame, USA, for methane emissions studies -HBP12 HB | ecosystem: Environmental > Aquatic > Freshwater > Lake >... | reverse complement strand
GATATAGATGCGCTTTCTGATACTGATGGGGATATCGATGCTGATGGACTTATTGACGCGCTTATGCTTGCTGAAGGTGAAATAGATGCGCTTGGACTTATAGATGCTGATTCACTGGCGCTAGGACTTATAGATGCCGACGGGCTTACTGATACAGATACGCTTGCGCTAGGGCTGATTGACACGCTTTCAGAAGCTGATGGGCTTATTGATGCAGACGGGCTAACAGATGCACTTTCAGATTCTGAAGGACTTATAGATGCGCTTGGACTTATAGATGCAGATATACTTACCGATGGAGATATAGATTCAGACGGACTTATAGATGCTGATGGGGATATCGATACTGATTCGCTTGCGCTAGGACTTATGGATGCCGACGGACTTATAGACGCAGATTCGCTTGCTGACGGAGAAATAGATTCAGATGGGCTTATCGATACACTTTCTGATGCTGATGGGCTTATACTCTCTGAAGGGGAAATAGATGCAGATTCGCTTGCACTTGGACTTATTGAAGCGCTTGGGGAAATTGAAGCACTAACTGATTCAGAGGGGCTAATTGATGCACTTGGACTTATTGATGCGGAAACACTTACTGATGGACTTATAGAAGCTGATTCACTTACTGAAGGAGAAATAGATGCTGATGGACTTATGCTTGCTGATACACTGGCACTTGGGCTTACTGATGCAGATTCACTGGCGCTTGGACTTATGGATGCGGAAACACTTGCTGACGGACTAATTGATTCCGAAGGAGAAATTGATGCGGAAATACTTTCAGACGGACTGATCGATGCGCTAGGACTTATACTGGCTGATGCGCTTGCAGAAGGACTTACAGATGCTGAAGGACTTATTGAGGCAGAAGCGCTTGCAGACGGTGATATAGACGCTGATGCGCTTGCAGACGGGCTTACAGAAGCCGATTCACTTGCAGACGGAGAAATAGAAGCTGATTCACTTGCAGAAGGAGAAACTGATGGAGATGGACTTATTGACGCGCTTTCTGAAGCAGATGGAGAAATCGATGCCGAAGGAGATATCGATGCGCTTTCAGATTCTGACGGCGACACAGAAGCGCTAGGGCTTATAGATGCTGATTCAGAAGCTGATGGACTAATGCTCGCTGATGGGGAAATCGAAGCGCTTTCTGATGCTGATGGACTTATAGAAGCTGATGGGCTAATACTTGCAGATGCGCTTGCTGATGGACTAATAGATGCTGAAGGAGATATAGAAGCGCTTTCTGACGCTGATGGAGAAATAGATGCTGATGGGCTGATAGATGCAGACGGACTGACAGATGTGCTTTCTGAAACTGAAGGGCTTATAGATGCGCTTGGGCTTATAGATGCTGATTCGCTTACAGATGGCGAAATACTAGCTGATGGACTTATTGAAGCAGATACGCTTGCGCTAGGGCTTATAGACGCAGATTCGCTTGCGGATGGAGACATTGAAGCTGATGGGCTTACAGAAGCTGATTCGCTTGCTGATGGACTTACGGATGCGGAAGGACTTATAGAAGCGCTGGCAGAAGCAGAGGGACTTACTGAAGCACTTGGAGATATTGAAGCAGACGGACTGATTGATGCGCTAATTGATGCCGATGGAGAAACGGACGCTGATGGACTTACGGATGCGCTTTCGGATGCTGAAGGAGAAACAGAAGCCGATGGGCTAATACTTGCAGATGCGCTTGCAGAAGGGGATATTGATTCTGATGGAGATATCGATGCAGAGGGACTTATAGACGCGCTCACGCTTGCTGAAGGAGAAATTGAAGCCGAAATACTTGCTGATGGCGATATTGAGGCTGATGGCGAAACGGATGCTGAAATACTTGCTGATGGAGATATCGAAGCTGATTCGCTTGCAGATGGTGATGTTGATGCTGACGGACTGATTGAAGCGCTGGGACTTATAGATGCTGAAGCGCTTTCTGATGGGCTCACTGACGCTGAAGGCGATATTGAAGCAGAAATACTCGCTGATGGACTTATCGATGCGCTAGGACTTATACTAGCAGATTCGCTTGCGGAAGGACTAATTGATGCTGATGGACTTATAGAAGCTGATTCACTTGCTGAAGGAGAAATAGATGCGGAAACACTTGCTGACGGCGATACTGATTCTGATGGACTTATTGAAGCAGAAACACTTGCCGAAGGAGATACTGATGCTGAAATACTTGCAGAAGGGCTGACAGACTCGCTTGGGCTTACTGATGCTGATGCGCTTTCAGAAGGACTTACCGAAGCCGACGCACTTGCAGATGGGCTGATAGATGCGGATGGGCTTATAGACGCTGACGGTGAAACTGAAGCTGAAACGCTGGCTGACGGGCTTATAGATGCGCTTGGTGAAACGGATACAGATTCGCTTGCAGATGGTGATATTGATGCCGATGGAGAAATGGAAACTGATTCACTTGCTGAAGGAGAAATAGATGCACTTGGAGAAATTGAAGCGCTAGGTGAAACAGATGCACTGGCGCTTGCAGAAGGACTAATAGATTCAGATGGAGAAACAGAAGCTGAAGCGCTTGCAGACGGGCTTATTGAAGCTGATGGAGAAATAGACGCCGATGCACTTGCCGATGGACTAACAGACACTGAAGGTGAAACTGACGCTGACGCGCTGGCTGATGGGCTTATAGAAGCCGATGCGCTGGCCGATGGAGAAATGGAAACTGATGGTGACACTGAAGCTGATGGTGATATTGAAGCGGACTCGCTTGCCGACGGAGATACTGATGCGCTTGGAGAAATTGAAGCAGATTTACTTGCTGATGGAGAAACAGAAGCAGAAGGTTTGGGACGGTATGTTATTGCAATTATTCCTTGACCACCAGTACCTGCGGTTCCATTATTTGTACCGCCTCCGCCACCTCCATAAATTCCGCCGTTACCACCGTTTGCATTATTTCCTCCACCACCTCCGCCGCCACCAGCGCCATATTCTGCTGTCCAATCTATACCATTTCCACCGTTTCCACCTTTTCCATTAATTGCGCCGCCACCAGCGCCACCACCGTCTGATCCGTTGTCGCCAGGATCTCCAGAAAGATTTCCTCCATTTCCATGACCTGAACTTAAATAATTATTTCCTCCATCACCACCTGATGGATTGCTTCCATTATTTCCAGTCGATCCTCCTCCAGCTCCACCACCACCTCCTCCTCCATTTGCGCTGCCATTTCCGCCTTTAGCGCCAATACCATTAGGCCCTCCAGCGCCACCACCGCCAGCATTATCATTAGAACCGGCTGCGCCACCATCATATCCAAGATCACCTATACCATTTGTTCCTCCTGCCCTATCTGATGAAGATCCATGACCGGCTTTAGCTATTATTACTTTCTGTTTATATATATCAACAGGAGATATGAAGGTAAAAAGAGTAGCGTATAAAATTCCATTAAGATCAGAAGCTAAAAATACAGAACCTTGCGACCAATGTTGCGGAAGAAAATCTCCAACCCCTCCAGTTTGTTTATAAACATCATCAAAAATTACAAGAGCATAAATATCTCCATTTGGGGTAGCGGTTATAGCTGACCATGATCTTGATTCTTGTTCTAATGCAATAAAATCGCCTACGCCATTAGTTCTTTTATAAATATCACCACCAGCATCTGTTGCATAAATATCGCCATTAGGAGCAGCAGCGATTCCCTGCCATGACCGAGATGTTTGTCCTTGTGCAATAAAATTACCAACACCGCCTGTGCGTTTATAAATATCACCACCAATTTCAACAGTATAAATATCTCCATTAGGAGCGATAGTCATTCCTGCCCATTGTTTATTTCCTTGGCCTAATCCAACAAAATTACCAATACCTCCAGTTTGTATATAAATATCATCATTAATTACAGCAACATAAACATCACCATTAGCAGCAACAGCCATTGCTTCCCAAAGTCTAGTTGTTTGTCCTAAAGCAACAAAAGGGCCAACCCCGCCTGTTTGTTTATAAATATCTCCAAATTCATTAGCATATACATCGCCATTAGGCGCAACAGTAATACAATTCCAATACCTTGGTGTTTCTCCTATTCCTTCAAAATCTCCTATAAATTTTGTATCCGTACCATCAAGTGTAGGACCTCCACCTTGTCCTATCTGAATAATAGAATTAGAACCTGATTTATAAGATATAGTGCTTTTTCTATATTCTCCACCACCTCCGGCGCCACCTCCTCCGCCTCCTATACATTCAACATCAATATCAGATTCATCTGTTTCTTCATTCCATACTGTTCCTGAAGTGATAAAAACAGTTACTGGAGGTGGTGGAGAAGGGCTTACACTCGCTGATGGGCTTATAGATTCTGATGGACTTACAGATTCAGAAGCGCTTTCAGAAGGACTGATTGATGCTGACGGGCTAATAGAAGCACTTGGACTTACAGAAGCGCTCGCACTAGCAGATGGGCTTATAGACGCTGATGCGCTTGCTGAAGGAGAAACTGAAGCCGACACAGATGCAGACGGAGAAACTGAAGCTGAAGGACTTCTTGATGCTGACGGACTTATTGAAGCAGATACGGAAGCAGACGGACTAATAGATGCAGACGCACTGGCTGAAGGACTAACAGATGCAGATACAGATGCAGACGGACTTATTGAAGCTGAAGGGCTAATAGATGCTGATGCACTGGCAGACGGAGAAACTGAAGCTGAAGGACTTCTTGATGCGCTTGGACTTATAGAGGCGCTTGCGCTGGCTGAAGGACTAACAGATGCAGACGCAGAAGCAGACGGGCTTATTGAAGCTGATACGCTTGCAGATGGAGAAACTGAAGCGGAAGGACTTCTTGATGCTGATGGAGAAACTGAAGCAGATGCGCTTGATTTTTTATAAGTAACGACGATAATACCTTGAGCGCCGTTTCCTCCTGTTTCAGTACCTTGACGATATCCAGAGTCTGCGCCACCACCACCATAATTTCCACCATTACCACCGTTACATAAACCGCCACCACCGCCACCACCGCCGCCAGGCCCATATTCGGTATCCCAAGTATTTGCTGTTGAACCGTCTCCGCCGGCATAATGAGGAGCAGATGCGCTATAATAACTTCCACCTCCGCCACCACCTAATGATGCTGCTCCTGGCGCGACATTTGAAGTTGCTCCGGTTCCATGACCTGTTCCTCCAGGCCCATCTCCACCATCTGTTCCTGATGCTGAACTTGAATTGGTAGTTTGCGCTGCACCATTTCCAGCACCACCACCACCTGTACCTCCTTTTTGCCAACCACCGCCAGTACGAGATCCAGCTGGTTGTCCCGCAGCTGCCGGCCCTCCAGCACCACCTCCACCTGATCCTCCTGCATATCCACCAGGTNCTGTTGCGCTGCCGCCATTTCGTCCTGTAGTTCCTGTTCCTCCCGAACCTCCAGCCCCACCAGCTGCTGCGCCATCTCCATTATCAGCAATTATAACATTTGTATTCCATTTAGTTTGAGTGCCATTTCCTCCAGTAGTTCCTCCAGTTCCACCTTGTCCGATTTGAATTCCATTTATAGTAGAACCTGATGTATATGCCACTACTGATGAACGATATTCGCCACCCCCACCACCATCATTAACAGTCGTGCTTGATGTTCCGCCGCCACCACCACCAATACACTCAACAGTAATGTTGCTGCCATCTGTGTCAACACCAGCCCAAGAGGTGCCAGACAATATGTATGCATACCATGCCATAATTTATTTCGCATAATTAAAAATGTATTTATTATTCTGGTCCCGCTGAAGGGACAAAATCCTCTATTAAATCATCTTTAATTGAAGGGTCTTTGGTTGTTGGGGCAGGAGTTGTTGGAACAGAAGTTGTTGGCGCAGGAGTTGTTGTTGCCGCCTTTACTGGAGGAACAAATACATGGGCATCTTTATCCCAAGTGTGTCCTACCTCAGCTTCTGTTGAAGTAATTAATTCATGATCTTTTATTTCATCTCCACATAACGGATCGGCAATTATTACAGCTTTTACTTCTCCTGCCGCATCTACTACCGCATATCTGTCGTCTTTTGGGATAATTCCTGTTTGTTTATTAATTAATTCCTGAAGTTCAGGAAGTGGAAGTTTATCTTTATCATCTAAAATAACATGATCTTCTCCGTCCAAATATTTAAGATTTTTTATTTGTTCATCATCATCAGGAACAAAAATCGAACGTATTCTACCGGTTGCTTTACTGAATACAACTACAAAACTCATAACACCTCCAGTAAAAAGTCTTTGAACCTTCCTTTTGATTTTCCCCACCCCGGAACCTCATCCGACATTTTCCATCCAAGACATGAATTTTTGTTTCGAAATTCATCCTGACTCCAACGGTTTTTTGTCAAATTAGTCGTATGTCTTATATCTATATTTGGTAATTCAGAAAAATATTTCTCAGCCCCGTGTTCATCAATGCCGCGCGGAAATTTATGAGTTCCAGGTTCAAAACCAACACTTCTTTCATACCTTCCTTCTTTTTCCATTCTTGCAATACGTTTTTTATAATGTTCTATGAGAAGAGTGCGATAAGCACAAAGTCCTGATGTTTGTTTACAATAATAAAATAAAGCTTGTCCTGTTGTAGCGTCGACCTTCCATGTATTCTCATTATAATAATAAGTATCGTTTCTTGGTGGAATAAAATCAAAATGACTTTCATGATAAATAACATCGTGTTCACATAAATAAATTATTTCAGCAGTATTGGTTTCCAGCCCTGCCAATATTTGTTTGAACATTGTAAGGATTCCACGCTCAAGAGGAAGAACAATATTCCTTCCAAATTCAATTGGCTTAAGAGACACGGATACTACATCAAAACCATTACAACGTTGTTTAAGATTTTTTTGAACAACATCTCTTATCATTGGATCGCAAAGATTGTCGGTATAATACACTACGCCTTTTGATATTTTTTTATCGGTTTCGCTTGGCCAATCAGGAACCGGGGCAAATTTTTTTATTAACCATGGAAGTTTATGTATTGCTTTGTCCCATTTATTTTCCATCCATAATTGTCTTGAATATTCTCTTGCTTTATTTACTCCTGGGTTGGGATAAGGAAATCCAAAACCGGGCTGTGTTCTGAAAAGATGACTGAACCACGTTTTTTTATTTACTACTTGCCTTCCTCCTGATAGCCATGATTTACAGGAAATTTCCACACCCATTTGTCCCCAAGATCCATGATTCTCATCAAGTCCTCCTATTTCCCAATATCTGTTTCTTTCCATCATCCAGCATGCGCCTATCTGACACATGGTATCGCATATGTCGCCTTGCGCCTCAGGGCGACGCTTGTACTCTCCCCAGTATTGAAAATGAAGAGTGCTGTCGAACCTGGCAAAATCCGACATTCTATTCCAGCGTGGAGTCCAGACGATTATTCTTTCAAATTCAGTTTTATTATCGCATTTTTCGCATTTTATTGGCTTTGGGCCCTGATAAGTTTTATTTCCGCATTTTTGACATTTCCAGTCGAACACATGAAGGTTGTACATCCTTGGGATAACGGTCCAATCATGTTGAATATCAGCCATTAATTTTACATCGAAACCCTCATCGATGGCGCAATGCGCATCAATCTTCATTATATATTTTGCTTCGCTTAATCTTACCCCTTCATTGGTGGCGGCTCTTTGTCCTATTGATTCAGAATGGTGAATAAGCCTTACTCTCGGATGATCTTTAATTCCCCCTACCGGCCAATACCCATCAAGAACGGCAATTACTTCTGTATCAGCTTTGATTCCTTTTACAATAGAATCAATTGTCTGTTGCAAAAATTCTTCATTACGGGCAGGAATTACTATTGACAGGTCCATGATTTTGATGTCCTTTCATTTGATGTATTTAGCATGTTTAGCATGAAAAACATCGTCTTGAATAATGTTAAGATTGCATTTATATTGTCTCAATAAATAAGGAAGAATAAACTGATCCATGATGCAGTATCTTGAAATGTGAAGCCACCATTCTGATAATATGTTTTTCATGACATCGTTATTTTTATAAATAAAAGTTGTCGCCGCAAGAAGGTAATTGTCTTTATAAGATTTGTCTTTGAAAATTATTTCTAGTTGTTCATCTATAAATTCTCCAGTATATCTTGATTGAATATAATCATAATGATTATGAAATTTTGATTTTAATGCAATATTCATCATGTCGGCTTCTTCTTTTATCGAATGTCTCCATGGATGAGTAAAGAACGAACAATCAAAATTTTTATTTTGATCAACCATCCATTGTACAAATCCTTTTTTTACCTCGAAGCGCGCATCTATCCATATGTAATAATCAAATCCTGGAAACATCTGCCATCCAAATACTTTGGGTATTTTCGCCTGCATCCTTGAAGTAAGAGATTTATCTCTGGGAGGAAAATTATTATCATCCAATCTAAATATCGATAATTCGATATCAGGATTTATTTCCTGTTTTTCCCATTCATTATGGTTGCAGAATTTTCCAAGATTAGCAGATATCAAAGCAACTTTCATGAATCATACCTCTCTGTTTTTAACCCATCCATCATCATCCATTCCTGAAAAATGATGAATAGCATAGGCATCTGGATAATTTTTAGAATTGACATTTTTAGGACGACTTTCTCCTAAAAATGGACAGAACGCGTTTTGAGGAAGAACCATAGATAGATTTTTTAATTTACTGCCGGCGAAACCTACCCCGTAAACATGAGGATGTTTATTGCTGTAATCGCGATGATTTAGAATTTTTTCATTTAATGTTCTGGAAATATCTATTATAATTGGGTTGTCTTTTTCAACACCGATAATACAATTACTTATAATATCAGGATATCTTTCATATCCTACAAACGATTCGTATATTAATAATGGTTCAAACGATTTTAAACATTCAACATCACAGTCGACATAGATTCCCCCATACAGTCTTAATATTTCATACCTGATTACATCTGATTTAACAACGTAATGAACCTTGTTTGACGATAATAACTCTTTTGATATATTGTCAAATTTCCCCCATGGAAAATTATGCTGATCCCAAAAATAAAACGACCAATCTGGATTGAATCTTATCCATGACTCTCTGAACTTATGATACTTTTTTTTAAAAGAATCATTAGATGTCCATGCTGTATGTATAATTTTAGGTATCATTTTGTTACTACTATTCCTAATCCGCCCCATTGAACATTTTTTGTGGAAACATATGAACATGGTAGCAAATCGAGATTTTTAAATTTTATTTTATCCCCGCATTCACGTATGGCCTTTTTGTATCCTTGCCTGCACTCAGGATTCGCGCTATCATGCATTAAAATGTACTTTCCATATTGAATAGAATTTTTTAAATCCCTGTACGCATTTTCCTCTGTATGATCCGCATCGACAATAATCAAATCATATGTATTGTTTTTAGCAACACACTTGAAAAACTCATCGCTTGTTAATTGTATAAAATAACAATTTGAAGGTAATGCTAATTCTTCATGCCTCATTGGGTCGACACAATAAACTATAGGTGTTAATTTTGAAAGTTGCTCAGAACATTTTCCAAGATAAACCCCAAGTTCTAAAATACTGGCAGGATGTAGTAATGAAGCCATTCCGCATATCATTAACCGTTCGCTCATTTTCATGAGCCATTTACCTTTATTTGTAAATATTATATCTTCTATATTATTCATGGTTTCTTTCCTTGAAGATTTTTATTATATCCGATGCGGTTCCCCAACCGTCTAATTCTGTTACTCTTTGATCTCCCATTTTTTTTCTATTTCCTAATCCAAGATATCCATACGCATCTGTATGCGAAAACACAATATTACATTGAGAAGAATTAAAAGTTGTTGTTTTTCTAACTGTAACATGAAGATAATTTTCATAACGACCTAAATCTCCCCAATATTTAACAGGTGTTTTTGTATCATCAGGCCATTTTGTAAATCTTTCTGTTAAAGCTTCAACAAGAAGTTTTCTTGGGGCTATTAATGCATTAATAACCATTCGCGGTATATAAGAAAATGTTGGAGGATTTACCCATGTAAAAATACTCCATTTATTTAAATTATATGCAAATGTATCTCCGTCTGGACGAAATGAAGTAAAGTGGCTTGGAGAGTACAATACATCATCTTCAGCCAATGCAACATACTCCGTTGTGGCTGCTTTTGCTCCTATTAAAATTTGTCTATAAATATTAAGATGAGATCTGCTAATATCTCCAACACATATGTTTTCTCCGAAATCCATTGGTTTTTGAGAAATACTTATTATAGGAATTCCTTCGGAAGCTCTTATTAACTGATCCCTTATTTCCTTGGCGAAGGATTCGTTTATATAATTTGATGTGTAAAATAATATTGTTAAATCCATTGTTTCTCCCAGAAAAAAGACCTAGGTAAATCATGATCTGTTTCTGTTGTAATAAACCACGGTTTCACTTTATGTGAATAAGTATAAGCAGAAATAGCATCAACTACATGATATGGAGCATCGCCTTTTGATCGTTTGTAATCATGCCCAGCCATGATACCGCCTTTTTTTATTTTTCTTATCCATTCATCGGTATCGTCTACTACATATCTGAATTCATGATTTCCGTCTATATAACCGAAATCTAGGCTTTTATCTGCAAAATCTTTAGCCGCATCCAGGCTAAATTTTTTTATAAATGTACAGTTATAAGGTTCTAATCTCTTTTTCGCTGTTTCATAAAATTTATCAAGTCTTTCTTGACTTACAAAATCCCGATATCGACGATAAGCTTTCCATGGATCAACACAAAACAAAGATACTTCTGGATTGTTTTGGCATATAATTTCGGAATAAATTCCTTCTTGAACGCCTATCTCAACTCCTGTTTTAAATCCCAATTCCTTAAATATTTTTGTAAGATCGTTTCGCGTTAATGGAAGCTGTATAGGTGATTTTTGAGACAAATCAAAAGAATATTTTTGCGACAAGCATTCAATTAAATTCACGACACCTCCTTTAGATTTTCTTTTTTACCTGTTGTTACAACCATCCCTATGCGTCCTGTTTCTGTTTCAGTATTAAAACCACTTGCCAAACTTGATAATAAAAATTGTTCCTGTCTGTTCCAGACAACGCAATCATTATTATTTGTTTTGTCAATATTCCATTGATGAAAATTACGATATCTATGATGTTTTGCCACATGCGGAAAATGCCGAAAATATATCCATCCATTAGATTTGCAAATTCGTATCATTTCCAATATTGCTTTTTTAGGATCAAAACAATGATCTAAAGCATTTTGACAATAAACTATATCAAAAGTATTATTGTCATAAGTTAGTTTTTCCATGTCCTGTTTTTCAGTATAAATTAAAGGATGGATATTTAATTCGTTTAATAATTGTTTGTATTCGTCAGCTAAAAAATCAGAAGGAGTTATATTGAGTTTGACGCCTTCATAAGTGTTTCCTATAATAGATATCGCTCCGGCGCCAATATCGGCGATACTGACTTCCTTTTTATCCCCCAGCATAAAATGAAGTCTAGGATGAAGAAGTCTATTAATTAAATATTTTTTAGATTTATTATTAAGAAAATTTCTCCAAAACCCTAATTCTCCAACCCTTCCTTTATCCCATTCTGAGCGATCAAGAGTATTCATTTGTTTCCTTATTAAATCGAAGTTCTTTCCAGTTTTCAGGCCACGTTGGAACGGGCCAAAATTTATTTATAAACCATTCCATATCGTGTTTTCTTTCTTTCCATTTATTGCTCATCCAAAAATTTGCGCAATATATTGCGCCTGCAACCATTTTAGGTTGTGATATATAATATCCTCTTCCATATGTTTTCCCCTTGTGAAGATGCGCGTACCATGTTTTTTTATTAACCATCATTTTTCCATCAGATAGCCACGCTCTCAATCCAAGCTCCTGAGCCTCTTGAACAAAATTTCCATATCCCTCACAGCTCATTCCGCCAAATTTCCAGAAATAATCTTTGCGCATGAACCAGCAAGAACCTTGAGAGGACATTTCTTCGTCTATTAAAATATCAATCCTTGCCTTAGCTCTTTCGGTCCATGGGACTCCATGCATTCCGATTTCTTCCGGTTTCAGATATGGATAAGAAAGATAATGACAATCAACAGGGGCTTTTCCAGTTTTAGCTATTTCCCATTTTTCCGGCTCAAGACTGTATCTTCTTGGAACGACAATCCAGTTGTCATCACAGTCCGCCATTAATTTTTCATCAAACCCTTTATCGACCATACAATGAGCATCTAGTTTCATTAAATATTTTCCACGCGCTATTTGAGCGGCAGAATTGATTGCCGGCCTCATTCCCCTCGGATCTGTTACATGGATTAGTATTAAATTTTTATGTTCTTTTAATGCTGGATTTGGCCAATAGCCGTCAAGAACAGCTATGACCTCAATATCTTTTGTAGCTTTTGAAAGAATATCATCAATTGTTTTTTGTAGAAATCTTTCATTTCTGGATGGTATGATAACACTGGTTTTTGGCATGTGTCACTCTCCTAAACCCGTATTACCGGAAGTCGTAAAAGAATCTCTATTATAGTTGGAGTTATCACTTTTGCGATGTTCATCCAATAACCTCCTACTGGAACTGTTTGGGTTAAATTGCCATTATCATCAAAAAATATTCCTTTTCCTATTGTCCAATTCCATGATACATTCACAAGTTTTCCAAGTTTTTGAACAACAACCAATCCTCCCATAGCCGCTTCACTCAATGTTATTCCTACAACTTTATCAACCTGCGTTTTGTCTGAAGAATCTGCAATAGATATTGTTCCATCTCCGTTTGTAATAACTACTTTCAGAGCGGGCGCTATTACCTCTGCGGCTATATAACTTTCCGTGCCTATCGATCCGGTGCTGTTTTTAAGAGCCAGTATTCCATTTATTAATTTAAAATCATCCGAACTGTAATTTAAAACTACATGTTGATGGTTGTCTGTAATTGATAATGGAGGATCAACCGTTACCGGAAGATGATCATTAAAAAACGGAATAGTGCTTCCTGTTCCACCTTCATCCCCTTGCGGAACTTCAGGAATATGGTCCACATCTATGAAATATTCATTATCATCCGGATTAAGTTCTTCGAGGGTGAGTAATTGACTTAAAATATAATTTTGTTTTGAAAGTACCTGTTTGCTTTCGCTTAATTTTGGAAGCTTTGTTGTTTCAACATGAGTGATAACGAATCTTTTATTATTGTCAAGATTTACAATTAAATCCTTTGGCCTCACTAAAGGATAATTTGATAACCTTGCCCTTATTGTGTCATATACATTTTCCCATTCTTTTTGAGAATCAGATTTTTTAGGATCCGAATCAAAGGAAACCTGTTCTCTAATTGCTTGATAATATCCTGTAACAAATCCGGTTCCCTTACATGTATCGCAATGAGATCTTATCATTTGTTGGCGTTCTTTAGACCAGCATACAGGGCAACGCGCGCCAAAGCTTTTTCTTTTGATTATAAGACATGGTTCGCCTTGATAATGCTGGTAAAGAAGTTCTTCATTGTATTTCATTACCTCATGAATGCCGTCGCTGAACATTCCGATAAAAACAGTTTCAGAGAAAAATTGAGTTAATTCAACTTTTTTTATAGCAAGAATTTTATAATAATTATCTTGATTAAAATCGTATTGACGTATTTGATGCGTATAACAAAGCGGACCTACCGCGCCATCTATTACAATTGGATCCCCATTAACATCTTGAACAGCAAGAAATCCTGAAATAGGATCCCTGCTCCACCATATTTGGAAATTATAATCATCAACTGATTCTGGAGGAGGAGAAGGGCTGGCAGATGATGATGCGCTGCTTGATGGAGATGTTGATGGAGATTCCGGCGCAGGCGTAGTCGTTGTATCAAACAGCGGGGGCATGGTGGTAGTGGTAGGCAATCCGCCTGGATGATGCGGTTCTGGGGTAGTGGTAACCAACGGTTCTGGAGTTGTAGGGGCCTCTGTTGTTGGAACTGGAGTCGTGGTTGTTGGAGCAAATCCCCATTCAATATAATAAAAATTTTCTTTTGTTTTTACAACGTCTACAGATGTGAATTGCATAGTTGATCCAAGCGTTTATTTTAATTATACAAATTAACAGAGTAAAAATCTATACCGGAAGATATGGCGTATAAGTAAGTCCTCCATCGATTGTTGTTAAAAAAGGCTGTTTATTAAGAAACTTAACCATATCAGATGAGAATATACTCGAATAATCATTTGAGAAGTGGACCCATTTTGTGCCTTTTTTAATATCCTGTTCATTAATTATCTGTCCGAATCTGCATACTCCTCTTAATGTCATTTGCACTGCCATTCTGAATAATAAATCGTTATCCATTCCGTTTGGAATTATATCCGCGGCTCCTACTGAAAAATAATATACAGGACCATACCTTTTGAATTTATCTGAAATAGAATCTACCGGCACAGCATTTCCACAAAAATGATCGCTCGTAGGAGACGGATGATATCCCTGACTTACTAAACGATTAAAATCTGACAGAACTCTTACTCCACATGAAATTGTCATAGTGGACCCTGGAGGCATAGATGACCGTACTATTTGCAGGTTGTTTGCCAGCATTGTGATCAATATATTTTGATAATCAGAAATTGGCATCCACGTAACAGGAGCACCAGCTGGACGAAATTCATTGTAGAAAAAATTTTGTGTTATTTTTGATAACATGTCGCCTCCTTGGTTAATTGCAACCAGTCCTGTTCCCAATGAGGGTTAAGAACAACTATCTCGCTAATTGGTTTTGATTTTACAGAATCTTCTATAATTTTCATTGCATCAGGTTTGTGGCTTACTGAAGAAAGATGATAATACCCTGTATGTTGTCGATAAATAATTGGGCATTCTTCTTTTGAAAAAGCTATTAATTTAATATTTTGTGACAACAAATTGAATGCTATTCTTTTATTTAAATCGGTATCTTCTCCCCTTATTAATGAATTATATCCACCAATATATAAAAGAGTTTTTTTATCTATTGCCGGCAATCCAACACACAAACTTTGTTTAAATGATAGATTGTTTTTTCTCCATAACCATTTTGTTTTTAAATTAAAATATTTAATGTTTTTATCAGAATTAAATACATTCATAACCTGAGACATCCGCCATGGAAGATTTATATCGTCATCATCCCAGCAAATAACGATGCTTCCCATTGCCAGCTTAACGGCGATATTTCTTTTTTCCCCTATTGTTTCAACCCGTTTTTTAAGATTAAAAATTCTTATTCGAGGATGATCGAAAACCAATTCCTGTTCAGGAAGATCATTTACAATGACCATTTCTTTGTTTGCATAATCCTGCCTGAGAAAGCTTTCAATTGCTTCTTCCAGCAATTTGGGCCTTCCATAAGTAATGCAAAGCGCGCTTATTAATTTATCCATTTATTTTAGCCATTGCTTCTGTAAAAAGTTTTTCTCCGTAATGCTGTTTTATTGGAGTGGTATCAAGCCCTAATTCTTGAAATCCTATAATGTAATTCCTCACTCTTAATGACATATCTAATGGATAAGGTATTTTTCTATCAAACATGTGCATCCATACGAACTGAGGATAGCACCATACTTTTCTTCCTGCTTTTCTGTATTTTTCGTGAAGATATCCTTGTTCTCCTCCGAATCCTTTAAAGTTTTTATTGTAACCAAGCCAACTGCTTTTTTTTGTTAAAAAAAATCCACACCCCATTCCCCATATTTCGAATGGTTTGTCTGGCAGTTTTGTAACACTTTTTCCCCATATTCCCCACATATTCCCGCGCCATACCGGCAGCCATTCACAACAATAATAATTTGTACTGGCGTATATTAATGGGCCATGGATCAAGTCATCTGTAACAGGAATATTATCAAGAGCCCCGGGTTTAAGTAAAACATGAGAATCCATGCAAATAACCATTTCGCCTTTTGCCAGTTCGAATATCTTATTTTTAGCACAACTTGTTCCTACGCGATCTACAAATTTTTCATATCTAACTATTCCTTTACCATTTTGTTTTATAAATTTTTCCATGTTTTTTTCACCAAAATTATCGACTACAAGTATTTCACAATCTTTTAAGTTATGATACATTCTTAAAGCCTGAATGGTAAACCAGACTTCAGAAAAATTATTATAACTTGGCATACCTATTGTCAAACGCATCTTATCTACCTTATTAAGCCAAAAGAGGCAATAGTACGATAAATAGTATTATTGCCTCTATGGACTTTAAAAATGTTTTAATTATCAAAGAGAAACGATTGTTGGCGACATTGTCCTGAAGACGATCCAATCGCCGTTTGGATCGACCTCTTCGCACCGCGCAACTATTTCATGATCTCCTGTTTCTGCGGTTTCTTCAACGGATACAAGCTTGCCGAGTGAATTGGCAAAGCTCGAAACCACAAGCCTGTCGCCCTGGTTTACTTTGCCGTAGAATCCGCCGGAATTGACTTTGCATCTTGTGCCATGACTTTCCATGGTCGTTATTCTTCCGACCGCGGTGTCATGCGACTCGTAGACACTGGATGACTTGGATCCAATAACGAGTTTATTAACCTTCGCATTCGACCCTTCTGTGATGTTTTCGATCGAGCCGTCATTATTGAGTACCGCCCAGAGTCCTGGGTAGGCCACAAAACTTGACTCTATCGACCGGGAAACCCTTTCGATCTTTTCCATCAGTGTTAAAATTTCGAGCATGGGTTTTTCCGGTATTGCCGCAGACGGCGAAGCGCTTGGTGACGCGGACGGGCTTTTTGATCCGGAAGGACTTCCCGATCCGGAAGGACTTACTGATGCGCTGGCCGACCCCGAGGGACTTACTGATGCGCTGGCTGACCCTGAGGGGCTTACTGATGCGCTGGCTGACCCTGAGGGACTTACCGATGCGCTGGCTGACCCTGAGGGACTTACCGATGTGCTTTCAGAAGCTGACGGGCTGATTGACGGTGAATCTGCCATAGGTTTCTCCTTTAAGTTGATTGAAAATTCAGATTAAATTTTTCCTGCTTTCGCAAGATTGATTAATTTTGCAACAGTTCCTATATCGACTTTCTGATTTTCTCCTTCACCTTCTGGCTCTCCTTCGGCAGGAGCTGCCCCTTCTGGAGCGGACTGACCAGGAATTGGTTCTGCCATCCCTTGATTCATTCCGGCCTGTGGGACTGGAGAAATCACATTTGGCACCAGTTCGGCCGCCAAATCCTCTTCAGGAGAGGTAATTGCTGGCGGAGCCATCTGAGCCTGTTCCTGACCTTCCATGCCCTCCATGCCTGGCTGTGCGCCCATATCCTGCTGAGGCTGGGTATTGGCAGACATAGTCATGAAAGCGCTTCCTACCTGCGCTGCTGTTCGCGCTATGAGGTCCTGAGCGTTTGGGTCGCCTCCTATTGCGGCCTGCATGACATCCGGGCCTAAAAACGAATGGGCCGCCCCTATCATCTCCGGGGGCGCAGCCGGCAATCCTTCATCCATTCCTTCCGCATTTTGAAATCCTTCTGCGTTTGGAACGGCTGCATATTGATCTGAACCAGGAGCAAGGTCAGCTTCTTTCATTGGCTGGGGTTGACCTTGAGTTTCTGACATTTGCATTCCTACATCGTTTGATGGAACACGTTCGTCAAAAGCTGTTGAATCTCCTTGGGCGAGTTTTTTCATAGGCATGCTTTTTTTAGCTGCAGAAGCTGCTCTTCTGCCTGCATCACAAGCCTGTTTTTTAAGAGTTGTCTGTTCCATGAATACTCCTTTTTAATTATCCAGCCAATATTGAATTGGGATTAAGAATTGCTGATCTTCCATGCAAATAGGAATATGGGCTTGAAACGCCGCCATATCCCTGTTGAATATTGATGGCTATTTTTATGTTTTTCAATGCGCTTATTTCCTGATCGGTTGCGCGATATATTAATTGAATAATCGTGACGTATCTTGCGCCGTCTGCAACTTTAAGAGTGACGCCGCCGTTATTATAAGTTAATTCATTTCTTGCCTGAACAATACTATTTGATATTAAAGATTCAATTGTGGCTTGATGTATTACAAGATTTGGTATCGGAAAATTTTCCCAACTAAACGGCCCTATGTAAGGTGGAATTGAATTCAAGAAACCAATTGCCATATTTAAATAAAGATCCAATTGAGGATCTGTGTTTTCTTTTTCAAATTTTAACAATCTATTTAGTTCAGGGCTATCCTTAAGAAACGTGCGCAACGCATCTCTATATTCGCTTAATGATAGTGCCATAATAAACCTTCTTATTTCTTGTCAAAAAGGCCCGGCCGATGGGCCAGGCCTTTTTTTTCGCCAACGATACGCTTTCTTTCAGGCTTACACCTTTAGAGAAGCGTAGTAATCCAGAATTGCCTGAGGAACTGTTCCGTCTGATGTAACCACGAGAGGGGTCGACCCGCCCGGATTCACGGAACCCTTGAGAGTCATAAGCGCTGCGGAAAGGGCGTTCCCGATACCCATTCCGATTGATTCCTTCGTCTGCCATTCGATGAGCCCGAAGTTCGACTTGATTTCGAAATTGGGATCGCCCAATGCGAAATTGTGGCCGAAAAAGTCCGGGGTCGTGAAGGCCCACATGTGGCCGCGCGGCAGAACATCGCTCTTGATTGTCCGAACGACCTTTGTTCCGAAGAGGGTATCCGAAGAGATACCATTCAGAACACGGTCCTTACCGAAGTCATCGCCGGCACTCGGCAGAATGACTGCGGTTTCGAATGCTTCCTGGCACATGAGAATGCAGCCGACCTCTTTGCGCTTTGCATCGCTGCCATTGATGCCAGACGCGAGAGTGTTCTTGATCTTGACGATGTCGCGTGTCGAAATTTCCAGAGTGTTGTCGCCGGCCGCGTATGCAACGGCTTTTTGGGAACCGGCAGAGGCAACACCAACAGCGGCGCCGACGAGACGAAGGAAGAACTTGTCTTCCAATTTTTCGAGGACTGGCACCGATTTGTCCTCGATACGCTTCGTGATTTTGTACTGGTACGCACGAAGGTCTTCCACGGTGATCTGGAACCGGTTTGTGGCAAAGTTCACGATCGGGATGATGTACCTTTCACCCTTCACGTATTTGCCATTGGGCTCACCCAGGTTGTCGACGCCGACGGCCGCTGCCTCGGGTTCGATGTCGCGAATGATGTACAGGGAATTGTCGTTGATGTTCCTCTGACAATCAGATGTCGTGACTGGTTCCTGGGGAATTATCGCGCGCGAAAACGCAGCTTCCAGAAGCTCGGTCTTGACGTATTGACGACCGGCCTCTGTAAGTTGCGCCTGCCCTTCAATGGTCGCAATTTTTTCGAGGAAGGCCTCGTTAAACTGGACCGCAGAAAGATCTCGCAACATACTTGGCTCCTTTTAATTTGGTTTAGAAACTTTTAGTTTTACTGATTTCGTTCAGTTAAACGTGGGCCGATTTAAAGGTACGGCCCCAACCTTTTTATTGACTAGGAAGGACTCGCCGACACACTTGCCGACGGGCTGGCCGAAGCACTCGCGCTCGTACTTGCGTGAGAAACGGCCTTCATATACGGAGACACGGTTCTGAAAATGAGATAGCCGGTTGTGAGATTCACTTCTTCTGCCCTTGCAACAACCTCGTATGTTCCCGAAGCTGCCCTGTTGACCGACATCAGTTTGCCAAGGGAATCCGACGCGCTCGAAACGACGAGTTCGTCGCCCTGGGAAACAACATCGTGAAAACCAACAGTATCGACCTTGCAGCGGATTCCATGGCTTTCCATCGAGGTGATGCGCCCCACCTCAACGTCATGAGACTCGTATTGGTTCGATGATGCACTGCCAATAACGAGTTTGTTGATTTTTGCATTTACGCCGGCCTCTACATTGATCAGTGAACCGTCGGACTCAACCTGAGCCCATTCGCCCGGTTTTGCAACAAATGTTGCAGGGGCGATCTGCCGAGATACGCGTTCGCACTTATTAAGTGGG
>Ga0031655_10000748_pt1 | contig 20070 bp, 15 predicted proteins | sample FrelakmetHBP12HB_FD_55187 | JGI IMG/M metagenome (GOLD analysis project Ga0031655, IMG submission 55187) | Freshwater lake sediment microbial communities from the University of Notre Dame, USA, for methane emissions studies -HBP12 HB | ecosystem: Environmental > Aquatic > Freshwater > Lake >... | reverse complement strand
TCCCCGGCGCTTCCCTCCTTGAATGGAGTCCCATCTTCTCGGCTAACGAGTCCGGGCACCAAACTACCCCCCCACCCCTCCTTGCTATGTCTGAATTGAAGGAAAAAAATAAAAAAGCTTGACAAATTTTTGAGGAAGAAGTATAATGCATGCCATCATTGAATAACGCATTGTGAAATAGTTATGATATGACCTCGACGTTTCATAAAAGGCTTATTTGGAGGACAAAATGGGAAAGAAATGCCTGCTGCTTTGCCTCGGAAATATGGGGAAATCCGCGCTTTACGACCTCGTGAAAAGCGGAATTGTTTCCGAGATTACGGTCGTTGACAAATATCCCAAGTGCCTGATGGACGAGTACATAGGGACTTTGCCCCGCAGGGAGACCGTGAAAAGCATCGAAATGGACCTCCGCAATTTCGCTCTTTTACAGAACCTCATCGCCAAGGAGCGCTTTGACTTGATCGTGGAATTCGTGCCCCGGGACTTGACCTATCCCGTCGGCAAGCTGGCGATTGAAAACGGGATCCACGTCGTCACAAGCATGCATTACGACATCTGGACGGAGGAGCCCGAGAGGGTCATCCGTGAGCGGGACGAGGAAATCCAGACGCTAGATGAAGTATGCCGGAAGAAAAAGGTGACCGTTCTCACCAACTTCGGCATGGACCCGGGCATCGAGGATGCCTTAGATGCCCAGGCTGTCAAGGAGCTCGACGAAGTCCACGAGTATCATTCCTACGGGGCTGGGTTCCCCGAACCGCAGGCGGCGAACAACCCACTGAAATACAAGTTCACGTGGTCTGTTCAGGGGTGCCTCGGGTCCTATTTATTCCCGGCTTACACCATCAAACAGGGGAAAGTCACCTTCACCCCGGGAAAGGAAATGTTTTCCCCGTCCAACATGCACATCCTCGAACTTGAAGAGATCGGGTTCCCGTTGGAGGCCTTTGCCGAGGAAAACGTTGTGAAGCGGTTGAATGCCCTGAGGATTGATCTCGGGAAAGTGAGGACAGCGGGGAAATACATCTGCAGATGGCCAGGACATGGGGCTTTCTGGGAAAGGGTCGCTCAATGCGGCCTTCTGGATAACACTCCAATTCAGATCGGCTCTGCGAACATCTCTCCCCAGGAATTTATGGCCGCCGTCCTCGGCCCACAGAAGCAGTTCCAATACCAGGATGGTGAGAGAGATATTGCGCTTCTGCGCTCGGATCTCCGGGGGATTAAAGACGGAAGAAAGAAGCGGGTAGTCTACCAGGTGATTGATCGGAGAGACTTGGCGACAGGTCTTACCGCGATGCAGCGCACAGTAGGGTTCAGCATCAGCATCGGAGCTCAGATGATCCTGAACAATCAGATACCTAAATATGGGATCCTTTTGCCCAAAGACGTGCCCTTCGAACCTTTTGTTCAGGAGTTGGCCAAACGCGGCATTCATGTGCAGCATCGGGTCACGGAGGAATGAGGGAGTTCGGGATCTGGTTTGAAATACACCTTCCGGGTCAGTACTGTCTATACCCTATGCCCGAATGTGAGCACCCGGGGTGCAGACGAATTTCTACCTCCGGACGTGTAGAATTCTTACGGGTCATCATTTGCGACAGCATGAGGTGATCAATGGACATTCAGGATCTTTCGTTTGCACCGGGTAAAAAGGTCTCCGGGAAAATCCCGGCTGCCCAACGCTCCCTGTCCTCCATCGAGATACCAGTCACCGTCATCCATGGGACTCAAAAAGGACCGCATCTTTGTGTCATCGCCGGGGAGCATGCTAACGAATACGCCGGGATCGAAGCTGCCATTCGCCTCGCCAGGGATATTGTCCCCGAGCAGGTCCGAGGTACTTTGAGTATTCTGCCGGTTATCAATGTGCCTGGGTTCGAGAACCGGACGCCTTATGTCAATCCGATCGACAGGGTCAACGTGGTCAAGTCCTGGCCTGGCAAGCCAAACGGCGGAACGCTCACCGACGTAATCACCCATACACTCTTTCAGGCGGTCATCGCGAAATGCAATTACTTAGTCAGCCTGCACGGGGGGGATATTTGTGAGTCGATGATCCCATGTTCCTACTTCTGGGATACAGGGAAGGAAGAAGTGGATCGCCTTGCCGAGCGCCTGGCCGGGCTCTTCGAGACAGAATTCGCAATCCAGTATTCTTATGTAAATAAGCTGGCGATGGAGGCAAGCAGCCTGGGCAAAGGGACTTTTGCGTTGACAAAATGTCTCTTATAATATAAGCTGTGCACAGTGAATTTGGCCAAAACAACTCCCCCATTGCTATAAGGAAAGAGATTTGAAAAAACGTGTCCCCAGGGAATTTTTTGAATCCGAACCGATTGACGACACTTCCCCCGTGCCAGAAGACCTGGACCTGAGCTTAGAATTTGATGCCCGGGAGACGAAGATGGAGGACGAACCTGTTCTCCGTGAGCCTGAGGAAGAGGTTGTTGAACCTGAACCGGGGCTTCCTGGTAAGGCCATCGATCCTGTTCGGATCTACCTGAAGGAACTCGGATCATTTCCTTTGCTGACCCGAGAAGGGGAGGTGGAAATTGCAAAAAGAATTGAAAAGGTACAGGGGGACGTATTGGCAGCCGTCCTCAATTGCCCTGTTGCGATCAAGGAGGTGATCAAGCTCGGAGACGCCCTCCGCGCCCGAAGAGCAGGAATCAGGGAAATAACCAACGAGATCGAGATGGAAGGGACGAAACTGGAGGAGGAGATGGAGCGAAAAAGGGTGCTCCACCTCATTAACCTGCTCAAACGGGAAGAAGATGCCCTTCGACTTCTCCAGAGGAAGCTCACCCGGAAGACACTCCCTCAAAAAAAGAGTCGCGAACAGATCGCCCAAAAAAAGGGCGATATCCTCACGCTCCTCAAGAAGATCAACCTGCGGGAGACCCAGATCAGGAGGATTGTCCAGAGCTTAAAGGACTGGGATCTTCGGATGGAGAAGGCGAAAAAGAAGTTTGAGGTCCAATCGAAGGTGGATATTTCACCCCGCGGCGGAAAAGGGAAGAAGAGAAAGGTCCCTCAGGAAGTCCACAAGATCGAGATCGAGTGCGGCCTCTCTTTGGACCAGCTGAAAGAGGCTCTCAGGACAATTGAAAAGGGTGAAAGCCAGGCGAACGAAGCGAAGATGGAACTGGTGAAGGCCAACCTCAGACTGGTCATTTCTATTGCCAGAAGATACCTTAATCACGGTCTTCATTTTCTCGATCTCATCCAGGAAGGAAATATTGGATTGATGAGGGCTGTGGATAAGTTTGAGTATCAGAGAGGCTACAAATTCGGCACCTATGCCACGTGGTGGATCCGCCAGGCCATCACACGGGCCATCGCGGACCAGGCCCGGACCATCCGTATCCCGGTTCACATGATTGAGGTCATCAACAAACTAAACCGCACCACCCGGGCCCTCGTTCAAACGAATGGACGGGAGCCTAGCCTTGAGGAGATCGCCGAGAGGATGGGGATGCCGATGGATAAGATCCAGAAGGTCCTAAAGACCGCCAAAAGCCCCATCTCCCTGGAAACCCCCATCGGCGATGAGGAAAGCCGTCTGGAAGACTTCATTGAAGACAAGGGCGCACTCTCTCCCCAGGATGCGGCGATCAGCTCCAACCTGGTTGACCAGACCCAGATGGTGCTGTCCACCTTAAACCGCAGGGAGGAAAAGATCCTCAAGATGCGCTTTGGAATCGGTGAGGTCAAGGAGTACACCCTCGAGGAGGTGGGCCAGGACTTCGAGGTCACCCGGGAGCGAATCCGGCAGATCGAGGCAAAGGCTTTAAAGAAGCTGAAACATTCAAAGAGGGCCAAGCGACTGAAGACGTTCATCGAAGGCTGAAGCAGCTGGGATGGAAGATTGGAACAATGGAATACTGGAATAATGGGTTGAAGGCCCATGGAAGAATGGAAAAATGGGTTAGAAAGTCATAGACCACCAGAGTGATGGAGATTATTCCGGGCTTTTTTGTTCCCAATATTCCATTATTCCACTATTCCAGGTCTTTCAAATTGGCTCCAGGAGAATGGTGACTCTCCCGTCCGGAAGGCCTGTTGCAGAGGCCTTCATCTTCATCCCCACGCGAAGCTTCTTCACATCGACCTTCGGAATCCAGCCCATGACTCGAAGCCCGTCCTCAACCTCGATGAATCCGACAGGGCACGGTTCGAATTGAATACTTGAGAAAGGCATCCGTGGCTGGGCATTGGAAAAATGCTCAGGAGGAACATAGATTTTCGTGAAGGTCAAAAGACGGCCCTCCCCTCCGACGGCCTTCCATTCCATCTCGCTCCCCATGCAGGCTGAACAGTCAGACCGCGGAGGATAATACCTCTTCCCGCATTTCCTGCAGACGGTTGACATGATCCTTCCCTGGGCAAGCTCTTCGGCAAAACGGCCTACCTTCGTCTGGCTAATCGAAAGAGAAAAATTCTTAAATTCCATCCTATTCCCTCCTGAAGATGTGAATCGCCACCACCTGACCGGTCCCTCCCACATTGTGGGAAAGTCCGATCTCGGCATCTTTTACTTGTCTCTTTCCTGCTTCTCCCCTGAGTTGTTTGGTGATTTCAACGGCCATCGAAACCCCGGTCGCACCCAGAGGGTGGCCTTTTGATTTCAGCCCTCCATCCACATTGACCGGTATCGTTCCCCCAACATAGGTCTCCTTTGCCTCGATCAGCTTTCCGCCCTCTCCTTTTTCACAAAAGCCCAAATCCTCATAAGCCAGGATCTCTGCAATCGTGAAGCAGTCGTGGACGGTGGCCACGTTGACATCGGATGGACCGATCCCTGCCATCTTGTAGGCTACCTTCGCTGCCTCTCGCGTGGGCCGCAGCCTGGTCAGCGACTCCCTTTCCGTGATTCTCATCGTATCCGTGGCCATGCCGAGGCCTGCGATCCAGACCGGCTTCTTGGAGATCTCTTTCGCCCTCTCCTCGGAGGCAAGGAGCACCGCTGCAGCCCCATCTGTGATCAGGCTGCAGTCATAGAGCTTCAGTGGATGAGCCACTGTGAACGACGTCACGGCCTTCTCCAGGGTGATCTCCTTCTGCATGTGGGCAAAGGGATTCTGGCTTCCATAGAAGTGATTCTTTACAGCCACCATGGCCATCTGCTCTTCCGTTGTGCCGAACTCAGCCATATGGGCCTGCGCGATGAGCGCATAATAGCCAGGGAAGGTCATTCCAAACGGATATTCCCAGATCGCATCCCCTCCCCTCCCCATGATCCCTGTTGCCATGCTCGTGGAAACCTCCGTCATCTTCTCCACTCCCACGACAAGGACGACATCCGCCAGTCCTGAGGCCACATTCATCCAGCCCGTCCTAATGGCCACGCTCCCCGTGGCACACGCTCCCTCAACGCGAAAATTGGGCTTGGGATGAAAACCGATGTAGTCGTGGACCTGTGCGGAAGGCTGAAGGGAGATGGAAAACTCATCCCCCGCGATCCCCGTGACCATGCTATCAACCTCCCCGAGGGGAACGCCTGCATCATCGAGACATGCCTTAATGGCCTCAAAGCTCAGTTCCCGCAGGGAAGCATCCGATCTCACCCCGAACTTTCCATGTCCGATTCCTACCACCGCCACTTTTCTCATCCTCTCCTCCTGTAATAAAACGTTGGAGGTTTGAGGTTCGAGGCAAAAACGCCGGGCGAAAGAAAACATTGCAGGTCGCCGGGTCTGATGTCAAGTGTTTCCCGTTTCAGTTCATCGAGGTTGCCTCAAACCTTAAACCTTCAACGTTCTTAATATACGATTCCTGCATACCCCACGAAGCTCTCGTCGGGAAGGATATCATAACTGGTATAATAATCAAGTAAAAATCCTTTTGGGGCTCCCAGGGCTTTGCAGGTTGCGATGGCAGAGGCGACTGCACCCGCACTGCAGGCGCTCCCATTTGCCTCGGCGTGATCGAGGACCCCCGTCACATCCATCTTCAATGCCCTGTTGATGAATCCTTTATCATTCTCCTCTTTAACCCACTTCACTGAGGCCGGTCCAACCCCTTTCGGGAGGTAGCCATAATTCGGACCGTAATGGGTGAGATCGGTCGATCCGATGGCAAGAATAGAAATTCCTTCTGCCCGGGCGATCTCTGCAACCTCCTCCCCCAGTTTGGCGGCCAGTGAGGAAACCGGGGACCGGAGGGCAAGAAGCTTCGCCTCCGGGAAAAAGTATTTAACCATCGCTAATTGGACTTCGACGGTATTATCACCACCTGAAGGGCTTTCTCTCGACAGCTCGATTCTTTTCTGGAGGATTCTGGCGAATTCCTGATGGATCTCCATGTCCCCAAACGGGGTCTCCCATGCATCTTCCGTGGCAATGAGAGGGTTGCCGCCTGGCCCGAGATGGCCTCCATAGAGCACCACCGTATCGACTTTTCTCTTCGACTTCAGAAAGTGGAGGACTCTCGCAGCAAGTTTCCCGGAAAAATACCAGCCTGCATGGGGAACGATCCCTCCAAGGCCCTGGCCTTCGACCGGCTGAGAAGTGGGCCATCCTTCCAGATAGGATTCGATCTCTTTTCTGCACTCCCTGCTATCAGCAGGGTACCATCCCCTGGGTAACGTCCTCTTCCTGCGAGTCATAGGCTCCTCCCTAAATCCATTGATCATTGCAAAGTGAGCATTGCAAAATTAGCATTGAAACCAGAAAATTGTAAAGGCCTTTTCATTGCTAAATTTGCATTGCTACATTTCCAATTTGCAATGATCCCTTTAAACTATATTCTTTCGAGCGTTTCCATTCCGAGAAGGCGGAGTACGTTCCCCATCACATTTCGAAACGCCGTCACCAGGGAGAGTCTGAACGTCCGTACCCCCGGATCCTCAAGATAGATAAACGGGGTCTGGACATCCGCATCCGGGTCCGGGTGCTCGTAAAAGTCCGTGAAAGAGGTTGCAAGATCGAAGGCATACTCTGTCAGTTGAGAAACCCTCAGGTTCTTTCCAACTTTTGGAACCACGGAAGGATATTCCGACAGAGCGTTGACGAGATTCCTTTCCGTCCGGGTCATCCGGGGAGGCAGACATGACTCCTCCCATCGGAGGTCGATATGCCGATCCTCAGCCTTTCTCAAAATGCTGCAGGCCCGGGCATGGGCATATTCCAGGTAAACACCGGTATCTCCGGTTGTTTTCAAGGCTTCATCAAAGTCGAAAACGATCTGGCTCTCGAGTGAAAATTTGAGGAGATAATATCGAATCGCCGCAGAGGCCAGAGAAGCGGACACGTGGTCCTCCAATGGATGGTCCGCCTTCTCGATGAGTTTCTTTCTCACTATCTCAAGGAAGTCCTTTGCCTTCACCCCTGTGCCCGATCGACCCGACATTGCAACCGCTTTCTTCTCATCGGTCTCTTCCGTCCCGAGGACACGGGCTGCCTGCGGTGAAAGGTTAACGACTTCATAAGCAAGATGGAAAGATCGTTCGGCCTCCTTCTCAAATCCCATCTGGCGGAGGCATTCCACCACGATCTCCTGGGGGTAACTCTGCCGTGTGTCAATCACGTTAATCACTTTATCGGCATGACCGAACCGGCGTGGAAGGGTATCACCAGGTACCCCGTCCCGGGCCGTCGTCCAGAGGGTCTCACCGCTGGGCTGGGTTCCCCAGGCCCTGTAGAGGAAATCCTTCCTCAGAAGACCAAACTTCCAGAGCTGATAGGCTACATCTTTTCCGGTGTAGGTCACGCTCCCGTTTGAGCGGACAAGAATCTTATCCAGGCTCTTTATCCCTTCTTCCGTTTCGACAACACCGCCGAAAGGAACGACCCAGCATCCCTGATTGGGTCCCTCGGTTTCAAAACGAAGGCCCCCTCCCTCTTTCAGAAGCTCAAACGTCGCCTGCCAGAAGCCCCGATCGATGATATCCGACTCCCAGTTCAGGAGGTCATAGAAGATGGAAAGGCGTCCAACTGTCTCCAGGTGAACACCGACGATCTTTGTGGCTAGCTCCTTGGCAAAAACAGCCACGGGATCGCTGCCTCCTTCGATTTTATGAAGCACCCCCTCCTTTCTCTGGAGAAGGGAGGGATTCTTCTCGATCTCTGTCTGGAAACGGGCATAGAGGTCCCAGCAGAAATAGTCAAAGGGTCGGTTCTCCGGAGCCTTCGCCCAAATTGAGGAAAAATCTGGATCTCCTGCCTCATAAAATGGAGGATCAAGATAAAGAAAGGCGCTTACAACATCAACGACCTGGACCCCTGTATCGTCGATATAGTTACAGACCTCGGTTGAAAAACCGAGCCACTTAAATATCCGGGCGACGGCATCTCCTAAAACAGAATTCCGGAGATGACCGATGTGCATTGCCTTGTTGGGATTCACACTGGTATGCTCAATAAAAACCTTCTCGCCTTCAACCGAATCGGGCTTCCCGAACGAAGAGCCTTTCGAAAGTATCTCGGGAAGTAAGCCCCGCGCCAGTTGGGGCCAATCGACCCTGAAGTTGAGATACCCTGGAGGGCTGACAGTCACTTCCCGCAAAAACCGGGGAAGCTTCTGCTTCAATTGATCGGCTGTCTCCCCGGCTATTTCCAATGGAGGGCGCCGCCTCTGTTTTGCGAGAGAGAGACAGACAGCACTTGAGAAGTCTCCGATATCCTGGCTTGGCGGCACATTGATCGGAATATCTTGAACACCCAGGGTCTCTTTCAGCAGCCGTACAAGTTCTTCTTTAAGCATATTGGACGAGTCTTTCCTTTTGTTTTCAACAATTATTATGGTGACGGGGCTAAAAGTCAACCCTTCGACGCACTCCGGTCATTAGACCGGCGTTTGCTAAGAGGCTGGCCCCCCGGTCGGGGGATATGGTAAGGATTGAAGATTTTCAACCGCTACACCAATTTGACAGAGGCACGAAGGGACAATATAATCTAACAGCATTGAACCCTTTGATAGTTTTTCGATTGGCAGCACAGGCTTCCAGCCTCTAATCAAAGGAAAGGAGTGACTGAATTGAATAACCACGATCCCATCCTCACCGAAGGACAAATCCTGAAGTCCCTTAAGCCATTTCCTCTCGAGCTTCTGAAGATCTATCCCAGGTCCTTCTGCCTGGCCGATGGAATCCATTACGGAATGATTCGTGCCCGTGATGGACGAAAGCTTGCTGTCATGGGAGAAAGGCAGAAGCTCCTGAAGGACCCGTTTCAGGGAGATCTGTTTTCCGGTCCACCAGATCTAAAGCTCTGCAATCTCAGCGACAAGAATACGCGCTGTCTGATGGAACTTTTCCCCTTTACCCGCCCGGTACCGCTGCGGGAGGCTCCGATGACCTTTGGTGCCGGAGATCGTCTGGGTACCGCAACGCCGGGGCACATTCGTGCCATACAGAAATATCATGTCCGTCCTGTCCTGGCCCAGCAATCGGTCCGGGAGAACAAGCAAACGGGAAGGAGTTTTGTGGATGTGATCCACGACGTGGTATGGGCAGTCTTCCAGGAGAATTACCGGGAAGGCTACGGAGCGGACGGCGATCACTTGAAATCGATCGAGGAGCTGAAAGATGCCCTTCGCGCCGGAGTCTCGATGGTGACTCTCGATCTCACTGAAAATCTCGATTTGCAGTCCTTCCAGGGATCCAAGGAATGGGTGGACCAAAGATTTGGCGAAGTGATCGATAAGGACGACGCGAAGGTCATCTTTCACCTCTTTCTCCATAAGAAATTCAATTTCAGAGGCTCCCAAGGCCAGTTTTCGATCCGATTTGATGAAGAGATCGTCAAACGGAACACCCTCCTTTTTCATCGGGCCCTCGATTTTACAGAACAGGTTTCTCAATTCATCTCATCCTGGACTGGAAACCGCCCCCTGATCGACTTTGAAATCTCCATCGATGAAACGACCTTCCCCACCTCTCCGGAGAGTCACCTCTTCTTTGTCATTCAGCTTCAACATCGAGGAGTCCACCTCGACTCTCTCGCTCCGCGCTTTGTCGGTGAATTCCAGAAAGGGATCGACTATATCGGTGACCTGAAAGATTTCAGGAGGCAGTTTGACCGCCACGCTGCCATCGCCCGCGATTACGGTAACTACAAGATCTCCATTCACTCGGGTAGCGACAAGTTCTCCGTCTTTCCCATCATGGGCGAACTGGCCAACGGGGCTCTCCACGTGAAAACAGCGGGGACGAGCTGGTTGGAAGCGATGAGGCTCATGGCCTTGGTCGCTCCCTCCCTTTACCGGGAGATGCATCAATACGCACTATCCGTCTTCAGGGACGCATCAAAGCTTTACCATGTGACAACGGACCTCGCCCGAATCCCGGATCTTCAGAAACTTCGGGACGAGGATCTTGCAAGTCTCCTGGATCAAACGGATGCCAGGCAACTCCTTCACATCACTTATGGCTATCTGCTAAACGCAATGGGAGCGGACGGAAAAAACCTCTTCAGAAATAGGTTCAATCAGGTCCTGGAGCAGTACGAGGAGGACTACTGGGATCTTCTGGTAGGGCATTTTGAAAAACATCTAAACAGCCTGGGGGTACCGAAGAAGTAGAAAATAGGTGCCAGTGATCCGTGTCAGCATACAGGATTTAAGTATAAAGGGTGGCCTCCTCTATGTCTGCCGAAAACCAGGGCGGCCGCAGAGGGCCGCCCGTACGAAACCTTCGCTTCATCTAAATTTTTTGAAAATCTCTGAAAAAAGACTTGACAAACTTTTCTGATGTGGTATATTGAACTAAATCCTATGGAAATTGTAGGAAATGAAGTGATGGTGAGAATCCTCCCCGTGAACCTTAATTCAATGATGATGTGCAACATGGCGATGCGTAGTCATCCTGGAAGGGGAGGTCCGCCCATGTAAGCACCTTCATTATTTTTTGCAGTAACGGATAACCCACTACCAGGAAGATCAAATCGGTAGTGGGTTTTTTATTTTCCGGAGTTGAAGACTAAATTCACCAAAGGGCAGGCGTAAAACCCGCCCCTGCATCTGCCGACAAAAGGAGGAGAAAAATGTCAGAGAAAAGGCTCGACACATTGGCGCTCCATGCCGGTCAGGAAAGTCCTGACCCTGCAACCGGGGCAAGGGCAGTACCCATCTACCAGACCACCTCTTACGTCTTTCAGAGCACGGAGCATGCGGCAAATCTCTTCGCTCTGAAGGAGCTCGGAAACATCTATACCCGGATCATGAACCCCACGACCGATGTATTCGAAAGGCGGGTTGCCGCTCTTGAAGGCGGCACAGGAGCCCTGGCCGTAGCTTCGGGCCAGGCAGCAGAGGCCTTCGCCCTTCTCGCAATCACCCGGGTGGGAGATGAAATCGTTTCAGCCAACAACCTCTACGGGGGAACCTACCAGCTTTTTCACTACACCTTCCCAAAATTGGGAAGGACTGTAAAATTCGTCGATTCGACAAAACCGGACGAATTTAAGAAGGCGATCACGAATAAGACGAGGGCCCTCTACGCTGAGACCATTGGGAACCCGAAACTTGACGTCCCCGATTTTGAATCCATCGCCAACATAGCCCATAAGGCTGGGGTCCCGCTTGTCGTCGATAATACGGTTGGCGTCGGGCTGGTCAAGCCGATCGATCACGGGGCAGATATCATCGTTGATTCTGCAACGAAGTACATTGGAGGCCATGGGACCTCGATCGGCGGTGTGATCGTCGATTCTGGAAAATTCGATTGGAGCAACGGCAAATTCCCTGAATTCACGGAACCCGACCCGAGCTACCACGGAGTGAAATACTGGGACACCTTCAGGGACTTCCCGGGACTGGGAAACGTCGCCTTCATTTTCAAGGTGAGAGTCCAACTCCTTCGCGACCTGGGAGCACCTCTAAGCCCGTTTAATGCCTTCCTTTTTCTCCAGGGGCTGGAGACCCTGCCTCTAAGAGTAAGAAGACATTCTGAGAACGCCCTGACTGTTGCGCGATTCCTGAAAAACCATCCTCTTGTCAACTGGGTCAACTATCCAGGCCTGGAAAACCATCCCAGCCACAAGCTCGCAGTTAAATATCTGAAAGGAAACTTCGGGGGAATCGTCGGTTTCGGCATCAAGGGCGGTCTGGAGGCCGGGAAAAAGTTCATCAATTCCGTGAAGCTTTTTTCACACCTCGCCAACATCGGAGATGCAAAAAGCCTTGTCATTCATCCTGCATCAACAACCCATCAACAACTTACCCGCGAAGAACAGGAGGAAACAGGAGTCACTGAAGACTTTATCCGCCTCTCCATCGGCCTGGAGGATGTGGAAGATATCAAGGAAGACATCGATCAGGCCCTGCAGAAGGCCGTTGCGTAAGGGAGAAGACAGCGCGGCGTAGCCGCAACCAAACTCGAAGCACGAAACTCGAAATTCGAAACAAATTCGAATGACCAAAATTCAAATGACCAAAAGAAGTTAGAAAAAGAGTTGCGCGAAAATCTTAACAAAATGTCAAGAAATTGAACGTTAGCAGTACAGAGGACAATGCAAAATGCAAAATGCAAATTGATCAATAAGATCCCTCCCGACCTCTCTTTTCCAAAGAGAGGAGAGAGTTAGTTAAATCCCCATGGAGGAAGTATGTCCTTGCTCAGCTTATTGCCCAGAAGAAGTGAGAGACCGACTTATCTCTCCCCAGTACGAAGTGAACCAGAACCGTCTTCCGGATCAGGCGTAGCAGGAAGCGTGGGCATTGTCAAAACCCACTCTTTTCACTTTGCGGAGCCACCGGATGAACTCACCCTCGAATGCGGTGAGAAGCTCGGTCCGATCACCGTTGCTTACGAAACCTACGGCACCCTGAACGACGAGAAGTCGAATGCCATCCTGATCGTCCACGCCCTCTCAGGGGACGCTCATGCTGCAGGCTTTCACGAGGGAAATGAAAAACCCGGCTGGTGGGATGACATGATCGGACCCGGTAAGGGATTTGATACGGATAAGTATTTCGTTATCTCTTCGAATGTCCTTGGAGGCTGCAGAGGTACGACAGGACCCTCTTCGATCAATCCCAAAACCGGAAAGAGATATGGCCTCGATTTTCCGATCATCAGCATCTCAGACATGGTGGAAGTGCAGAAGCACCTGACCGACCATCTGAAGATCGATCGCCTTCTCTCTGTGGCTGGTGGTTCCATGGGCGGGATGCAGGCCCTGGAGTGGTTGACGCGCTACCCGGACCGGTTGAGAAGCGCCCTCGTCCTTGCATCGACGGCAAAGCATTCCCCCCAGCAGATCGCCTTTAGCGAAGTGGGAAGACAGGCGATCATGGCTGACCCTCATTGGAAGGATGGCCATTACTACGGTGGCCCACCTCCGGCCAAGGGGCTGGCCGTAGCCCGCATGGTTGGCCACATCACCTATATGAGTGATATCTCCATGGCTGAAAAATTCGGGAAGCGATTCGGAAAGGAGAAACCTCACAAGTTCAGCGCGGACTCGGAAGTCGAGGATTATCTTCACGCGAGAGGGAACAATTTCGTCAAACGGTTTGACGCCAACTCGTATCTTTACATTACCAGAGCGATCGACTCTTTCGATCTTTCGCGAGGAAAGGACCTTTACCAGGTGTTCAAGGGAATAAACGCAAAGGTCCTTGTCCTCGCCTTTAAATCGGACTGGCTCTATCCGGCCCCCCAATCGAGGGAGATCGTCAGGGCCTGCAAGCTGGCCGGAGTCGATACAACGTACTGCGAGATCGATTCGACCTATGGTCACGATGCATTCCTCCTGGAGGTCGATGAAGAAACGCACCTCATCAAACACTTCTTGCAAAGGGTGTTCTATCAGCAGGGAACAGGAGGCGCATACGAGGTGAAGGAATATGAAATCTAATTCTTCTCAATCAGACTCCCGGGCAGACACCCGGTCAGACTACCGGGTCATCCTCGAATGGATCGCATCGGGCTCGTCGGTTCTCGATCTCGGCTGCGGGGAGGGAGAACTCCTGGCATTGCTTGTTAAGGAGAAGGGCGTCAGGGCCCAGGGGATTGAGATTAACGAACAGGCCATTTACAAGTGCGTCGCCAGAGGCCTGAGCGTCTTTCATGACGATATCGATCACGGCCTTTCCGAGTACGCTGACAGGTCATTTGATTACATCATCCTCAATCAGACCCTTCAGCAGGTGAGGAAACCGGATGAAGCTCTGCGGGAAGCTCTAAGAGTGGGCCATGAGGTCATCGTGGGCTTTCCCAATTTCGCCCACTATCTTGCCCGGGTCCAGATATTCTTTCGCGGCAAAACCCCGGTCACACCCTCCCTGCCCTACGAGTGGCACGATACGCCGAACCTCCACTTCCTGAGCATTTCCGACTTCGTTGAATATTGCCGGAAGAGGAAGATCAATATCGGGAAATCAGCCTTCATCAGCGATAAGCGAGAGATGAGGATATTCCCAAACGTCTTCGCCGAAACGGGGATATTTTTGATCTCAAACGTCACCGGCTGAAATAGGTACGCAGCCTGAAGGCTGCACTTACATCAATTCCCATCTGAAGAGGCCTGTAGGAGTGAGGTCACCTCGCCTGAACAGGGGCGGCCACGGTGGGCCGCCCCTACGTAATATCCCCCATTGCGGGCAATGATATGTCGGGAGGAGGATTCATATATGGACGGATACAGATTTCTGGAACTCAAGGCTGAACTGCTGGTCGATGGAATTCGGGCCACCCCGGAGGCTCTCGAAGAGGTCGGGAAGAAATACAAAGAGCAAAACCACGGCCTCTTCGGCTGGGATTTTGAGGATCATTCAGACATACTCCTCCCGGATGATTTCGTCCTTCCTGACAGGACGGTGGTTCAGTTTCGAAAGAATAGTCGCTCTCCCTATCAGGTCATTAAGAAGAGAAACAATCTAATCCTGTCAAATGGTTGTGGGGAGATATGTGAAGTCAGCTGGATTCCGAGACCTGCCTACTACAGCACGGAGACGACCGTGGGCCACAAGATGGTGAAGATCGGGCAGATCGGAGGTGAGGATTGTTTATTCTTCTGCTATCAGAATTATTGCAGCCATTTTTCGAAGCATGAGCAATGCCTCTTCTGCAATCTCGTTTCGACCTCCGATACCTACCACTCTGTATTGAAAAGAAAAGATAAGGAGGATATTGGGGAGGTCGCCAAGGCTGCTTTTTCGGAGGGAAACGTCAGGCACGTCCTTCTCACAGGAGGATGTTTCAATCATGAGAAGGAGATTGAACTCGTATCGGATATTCTGAAATCGATCCGGAAGCATACGGGCCTGGATCGAGTCCCAGGAACGATCCTTCCATCCCCGGCAAAAGGGGAAGACGACATCAGGAAGTACTATGACACCGGAATAAAGGCCATCGGCTTCAGCATGGAAATCTGGGATGACAAGCTCTACAAGGCGATCTGCCCGGGAAAAGCGAAGGACGTCACCCATGATACCTTTCTCCGTTCCATGGAAACCGCGGTTCGAATCTTCGGGCCAGGAAATGTATTCGCTGTCTTTGTGATGGGACTGGAACCCAGGAAGACTTTTCTTGAGGGGGTGGGGACGATCACTGGCCTTGGTGCCAATGTTGTCCCCTTTGTCTGGTCACCCAATCCCGGCTCAAGTCTGGAGGGACATCGAGCCCCCACAAGCAAATGGTTTACAGAAACGATTCTGGAAGCATCGGAGATCGTATACCAGGCGAAGGTGCCGGCTGGCACGGAGAACCACTGCTATCGATGCGACGGCAACTCGTTACTCCACGACGCCTTGCGTCTGAAAGGAATTGAATAGAACATTATTCCTTAAAGGCGGTCATGGGCTCAAGGATCAATTCGCCTTTTTCAAAACGTTCAATGGACAGGGAGGCGATATCAATGGTCGTTGCCTTCCCATCGACAATCAATTCCGCTATCACTTTTCCCACTGCAGGACTATGCTGGAATCCGTGGCCGCTGAAGCCGTTGGCGAGAATGAGGCCCTTCACTTCCGGATGCAGGCCCAGAATGGCATGGTTGTCCGGGGTGATCTCATAAAGTCCTGCCCAGCCCCGGGCGATGCGAGCCCTTTCGAAGGCAGGGACACGAAGCGTGGCATTCTCGGCTGCCTCCGCCATGGCATCATAGTCGATGTTCAGGTTATAGCTTGGCTCCTTGTCCAGGGGACCTGACAGAAGAAACCCATCTACCTCCGGCCGGAAATACCAGCCACGATGGAAATCGATCGTCAGCGGGATGGGCGGGTTGCCGAGATGGAAGGGAGAGGTGATAAAGATCTGTCTTCGAAGGGGTTTTACGGGAATTTTTACTCCTGCCAGATCTCCAATCTGGGAGGCATAGGGGCCGGCTGCATTGACAACGACGGGAGTAGAGATCTCTCCCTCCTTCGTCTTGACGGACCGGATCCTTCCACCTTCAACGGATATTCCGAGAGCCTCCACCCCCTCATGGAGTTTAGCCCCGCCCCGTCTCGCACGGGATGCAAAACCGGAAAGGACCTCGCTCGGTCCGGCATAACCGTCCAGGGCACTAAAGCTACCACCCAGGACGTCATCAACCTTCAGGAACCGCCATCTTCTTCGGATCTCCTCCTGCTCAAGGAGTTCCACGGGGATGCCGTAGCTCCGCTGCAATCCGATATTCCTCCTGAAGACCTCCATCTCGCGCTCTGCGGTGGCAAGAAAGAGATATCCGATCCGTCTGAATTCCGGGCTCACTCCGAAATCCTCCTCGAATCGATCAAAGGTCTTCAGGGATTCAAGCGAGAAGCGAATGTTGATCTCCGTGGAGAACTGGGATCGAATACCTCCTGCACTCCGGCTTGTAGATCCCTCTCCGAGCTGTCCCCTCTCCAAAAGGATGACATTACCTGCCTTCTTGATAGCCAGATGGTAAGCAATGCTGACCCCAACGACACCTCCTCCGATAATCACGACATCCGCTGTCTTCTCCATCAAAACTACCTCGTCTAAGATATTTTGGAACAGGATATCTCTTCACCTCATAACCAGGCCCGGTCACAAGACCTTTCCGGGACAAGCTCACATTATTGTGACCGGCTTAAACATGTTGACGTTGAATGGGGTGTCATTGCGAACGAAGTGAAGCAATCTCATGAGATTGCCGCGTTGCTTGGCTCCTCGCAATGACTATTTCATGAGGTCGTCCACTATAGGTCCACAAGATCACCGGCTTCCCCGGACGACCAGACAGGAGGGATCGATCTTCCCGTTTACTAAAAACGCTTCGACGTTATCCACTGCCATCATAAGTCCATTCATAACTGCCTCTGGCGTCATCCCGCTATTGTGTGGGGTGACGACGACGTTGGGCAGCGTTGTGATAGGATCTCCATGAGACAGGGGTTCCCGGTCAAAAACATCCATTGCAGCCCCAGCGATCCTTTTCGACCGGAGTGCGTTGTACAGTTCGCCAAGTTCAATCAGTCCTGCCCGCGCCGTATTGACAATAAATGCAGTCGGTTTCATCAGATCAAAATCGCCTTTCTTGAAAAAGCCTCTCGTCTGATCAGATAAACGGAGATGTAAGCTTACGACATCGGAACTCCTCAGGAGATCCTCCATGGAGACAAAGCGTATGCCGCTTTCCTCAGCCCTTTGCGGAGAGGGATGAAATGTCCACGCAAGGACTTCCATGCCTAATCCCTTCGCTATCTTCACGACATTCTTTCCGATTGCCCCTAAACCGATTACCCCCATCACTTTTCCGCTAAGCTGAACCATTTCTCCCCTGGGCCATTTTCCTGAGCGAACCTCCCGGTCCAGATACGGGATCTGTCTGGCGAGGGCCAGAAGGATAGCGATCGTATGTTCAGCGACAGCGACCGCATTCGAACCCGGTGTGTTGGTAACCGTAATTCCCAGATCGCGAGCCGCCTCTAAATCTACATTGTCTGTTCCTGCCCCCCAGATGGATAGGTGTCTCAGTTTGGGACAGGAACCAAGGACCTGTCGGGTCAGCCCGGTGTAAGCCCGGATGTTGATCACCACGTCGAACTCATTGATCCTTTCGATGAGTTCCTCCTGGGTCTTTGCCTTTTCCATATAAATACGGACTTCTCCGATCTCCTTCAATTTCTCTTCCGCTCTCGTTCCCGAAAGGGCCTTGGGAAAATCATCTGGGACGACGATCCGATGCATCATGTTTTCCCCTCTCCTCTGCAATCTTTCAACAGATTCCACTGTGGTCAGAATAGAGGTTTTCCCCTCACTTGTCAAGGTAGAAACCCAGGATTCAAGAATGATTGACAGGAAAGTGGTAAAGTATTATAAAAGGGGCGGTTCAAAAAAGGGGGAGGCCGAAGGGGGAAAACCCTTTCTGCGGAACTTGAGGGGAGGTGATAGAGGAGACGAGAAGCAAAAGTGAAGATGTTGCCAACGGAGAGAAATCATCTGTTAAAAGGGAGGAACTGTTATGAAAAGGAACCTGAATTCTTTCGTCATTTTGATTGCCGTATTCTTTTTGGTGTCGACCTATCATCCATTTCCAGGCCAAGCAGCAACTGCAAAGGAACCGGTGAAGATAGGAGTGATCACCCCTCTTTCACCTCCAGGTGATCCTGCGGCTGGGCAGTTGATCGTTCGAGGGGCAAAATTCGGGGCCAAGTACGTCAATGAGGAGATGAAGGGCATCCTCGGAGGTCGCCCCATCGAACTCATGGTGGAGGATGATGCAGGAACACCGGAGAAGGGTGTTGCCGCCTTTAGAAAACTGGCAACCAAAGACAAGGTGATCGCCGCCATCGGACAGTATCACAGCTCCGTCTGCACTGCCCTGGTCGATGTAGGCGCGGAATATGGAATTCCAACTTTTTCCACCGGAGCTTCTGCCTCAATCATCACCGAAAAACACCAGGTTACGACCTTTAAAACCCATGTCAATGATTATGACAGGGCAACGACATGGTTCGATTTTTTTCTGAGTAAGGGATGGAAACGGATAGCTGTGCTGGCCGAGAATACAGACTATGGCGTTGGACTCTTCGAGGCCACAAAATTGATAAAAGAAGAACGTGGGTTAAAGGATGTTGAAATCAACGGCATCGTCTTTGATAGAAAAGTAGCCGATCTGACTCCTCAGCTCTTAATGCTGAAGGCGTGGAAACCAAATGTCCTGTTGAACATTGGGGTCGGAGACCCAACCTACCGTATCACCAAACAGGCCTACGATCTCGGATTTTTCCCTCAGGTCCCAATGATGGGTGCCCACGACTGGCCGGCAAGACCCGAATATTGGAAAAACCTTGGGGCAATGGGTCAATACATGATGTTTATTAATTACTACCATCCAAAGATGGGGTTATCGCCCATCGGCGAATGGCTGAAACCAAGGTTTGATAAAGAATATGGCGAGATCCCGACGTACATGGCTTACAACGCTTTCGGACAGATCGTGTTGCTGGCCAGGGCCATTAATCTGGCGAAGTCCGATGATACAAAAGACTTGATCAAGGCCTTAGAAGAAGGAAGCTTTGAGTTTTGGGCCAAGGGGGACGTAGTTCAGTTCAAGCGCTTGCCGGGTGCCAGGTGGCATAACCATACCTCGCCTCTGCAGATCGTCCAGTTTTCCAAAATCGATCAACCGATTGAAGAGTCTATCATCCTCTGGCCTCCGAATATGAAAACCGGAGAATTTGTATCGCCTTAGCTTCAAAAGACTCTGTTGACGAGTAGCCATTCTTTCCAAATCTCTCTCTGCCGGTAAGTGCTTATTCCTGCCTGCGGCAGGAATAAGCACGATGCGGAGGTAAATACAATCGATTCGACACTGATCTCCCAGTACATCATCGCAGGGATCGTCATCGGCTTGATCTACTCCCTGATGGCCATGGGGATTACGTTCATCTATAGCATCATGAGGATCATCAACTGGTCTATGGGCGAATTCTACATGGTCGGGGGTTACCTGCAATATATCATCGTTAGTCGTTTGATAGGGGTTAAAGTATGGTATATTGGGGTTATCCTTTCGATGATTGGGGTCTTTCTGCTTGGAATGTTAGTTCAATGGCTGTTAATCAAACCCATGTTTGAAGGAAACGTGGAAAAGAGAGCGGAATATGCAACGATTGTCACGATTTCTCTGGGTGTCCTTTTTGTCAATGTGGCTGTCATAGGAGCAG
>Ga0031655_10000743_pt1 | contig 20118 bp, 24 predicted proteins | sample FrelakmetHBP12HB_FD_55187 | JGI IMG/M metagenome (GOLD analysis project Ga0031655, IMG submission 55187) | Freshwater lake sediment microbial communities from the University of Notre Dame, USA, for methane emissions studies -HBP12 HB | ecosystem: Environmental > Aquatic > Freshwater > Lake >... | reverse complement strand
TTATGCAACGCAATCTTAGGGAAGGCGATAGACAACCCAAAAAGCAGATGGCTTATTGGTTGTCAGACTTACCCTATGCTTCGGGATACTGTTATTCATACTTTCTTTGAGGAACTGGACTTGTATCAAAGCGCATTAAAAGAGAAAGGGATTAACATCGAACTCACGCAGTCATGGAATAAAAGCGAAACGATATGGCATGCATACAACGGCAGTGAGATTCTATTTAGAAGTTGCGAAGAACCGAGCAAGTTTAAATCCCTTAATTTAGACGGTTTTGGCTTAGACGAACCAGTGGACATCGACGAGGGTATCTTCTTGATGCTGCAGGGGCGTTTGCGGGGCACGTCGGTTAAGAATCAAATAGGGTTGCTGACGGGCAACCCATCAGGATATCTGAGTTGGGTGTATCAGTATTTCTTTGGGGAAAAAAAGCGACCAGAATACAAAGTAATCGAGACATCGACATATGACAACACATTTTTGCCGCCACAATACATCAAGAGTATGGAAGACTCATACGATGTCGACTACACAAGGCGTTATCTGCAGGGAAAGTGGGGCGACTTCGAGGGTTTGATTTATAAGGACTTTAAGAAAGAGAAGCACGTAGGCGATTTCAGTGGCAAGGTTTTCAAACACTACATTGCAGGATATGATGACGGATACCGTAATCCTGCTTGTCTGCTTATTGGTGGCGTGGATGCTGACAACAAGTTGACCATCATCCACGAATACTACCGAAAAGACCGCACAAACGACGAGATTGCCGAGGACATAAAGCCGTTGTTCCTCAAGTATCAGTTCAGAAAGATATTCTGCGACCCATCAGGGCTTAACGCAATCGAGACATTCAAACGCAAAGGTATGCGGGCAGTGGACGCAGACAACACACGCATAGGCGCAAACAGTGGGATGAGCAAAGTCAAGTCGTTGTTCAAACAAGACATGATTTTTATTGATGTATCCTGCAAGAATGTCGTCAAAGAGTTAGAATCATATCGATATGAGAAAGACAAGGCGACGGGCAACTACAACGAAGAACCCGTGAAGAAAGATGACCACGCCGTTGATGCATTGCGATATCTAGTGAGTGAATATGAACCATTTAGGAAGTTTGTCATGCCCGTCAGTTTTGACAGGTAAGGAACGGCAACAGGAATACATGATTTATCTGGCGATAACGAAATTGTTGGGTACGATGGAAAGCGAGTTTGAGGTCTACAACCGCAACATGAAGTTTTTTACTTGAAACTTTTGGAAAGTTTCATCAAACGAGGGGGAGTAAATGGGATATTGGAAAGAAAGGGCGAAGGTAAGATACAACTTACAAGAACCAAGTACAGCCGCAAAAAAACAGTTCTATTTTGGGATGGCAGATGAGAAAGCGCCGAACACGGGCATCTCGCGGGAAACACTGGGTGACGTGATGGTTCAAGAACCGATGATCCGCAAGGCGATATGGAAGGAGAATAAAGATATCTTCTCGGCATGGTTTGAAATCGTGAACAAGGAGACGGGTGACGACATGGACCCTGCCGACCAGGTTTTGATAGAGGATTTCAACAAGAAGTCGAACATAAAATACAAGTTGCAACTCGGCGGTGTCAGTGCAAATACCTTTGGCGATGGATTCATAGAGATTGTTTTCGAGGAATTAAACGCAAGTATAACGGATGACATCCCCACATCTGCGCCAGTCGATTTGAATGTATTGGATGCGGCGTACATCGACAAGACGGCAAGAAAAAGCAAGACGGACGACGTCGAGTATTACATCTACAAGACCGCACCGTTGAAAGGCAAGAGTTCGGAGACGTTCATGCATCCAAACCGCATCATACATATCGTCAAGAAACGTCTGCCTGGACACCTATTCGGTATAAGTGATATCTACACTTGCCATAGGATTCTCACATCTAAGATGAACGCGGACAAGTATTTCGGTGAGTTCATCGAGTGGGCGGGAAGCGGTATTTTTGATGCGACATTGCAGGGTGCATCGGACACGGATTTAAAGGAAGCGGAAAAGAAACTCACAACTAGAAAAAAAATAAATCTGCATGATGAGAACACGACATGGCAGGTTCTTAATCCATCCATGATGTCGCCAAAGGAATTTTATGACTATTTCTTCATCAACATCGCCGCAGTATTAGATATGCCGCAGTATGTTTTGACGGGGGTTCAACCAGGACAACTGACAGGCAGTGAGATAGGTCTTGCGGACTACTACAAGAACATCATAAACCTGCAGGAAACAATCTTCACGCCGATTTTGGAAAGAATCTATAAGTTGGTTTTAGAGGGCAACGGCAGTACATTCGACAACTATGAGATTGTTTGGAACAATATTTATATAGATGAGACAAGCGAAGCACAGATTTTCAAGTTGCGTTCGGAGGGTGCAAAATTGATGATGGATTCCTTTGCGATAAACGAGGATGAGTACAGACAGATTGCAAAGGATGGCATCGAGAAATTAAGTGGGAAAAGTGTCCTTGAGGGTGCGGTACCTATAAAACAACCGCCACCACCGCCTACAACAATCATACAACCGATACCAACGCCGAACCCTGTGAACGTCCCTGTGGCGACTCAGCGTTTCTATGCGGGACTTCTGACGACTGAGGAGAAGATGAAAATCGAAAGGGAGAAAACACTCGGCGAATTGGAATTAAAAGCGCAGGAGAAACGCCTAAAGGAGGCGAAGGAAAAATCAGAGGTGAAAAATAAATGAAGCGAAATCTACTTGTAAGAATTCAAAAGAGAAAAGGAAAGTAAAAAAATGACATACAAATTCTGTGGAAAGCACGCATGTTTCTATGGTGAGGGCGACTGCGAGAAATGTCCGAGATGCGTGGATGAGGGGAAGGCAAATGAGTGCAGTTGAATCAGTTGAAATTTCATTTAATGCATTTTACACCGAATATATTGAAAGTTATGTTGGATCGCAATGGTTTTAAAATTAAAACTTCCGAATGTGAAACTCGTGGATGCGACACACACGACGATGTTGCGGGAAAGTTACAGAAAGAAACTGCAAGGATTATTTAACAAATTTGATAATGAATTGAAACCAGGTTTAATGCGCATGTTGGATAGGAATGTGGAATTGGCGACAGTCAAAAAGGGATTCTTAAAAGAGTTCAGTGACAAGTTGAATACGACTGCAGACGCAACAATCTATGCAGGTGCGCCTAAAGTAATTAATGACAGTATCAAGAACAGTTACAGCATTGGCAAGAAAAGGGCATCTAAAAATCCACGTTTGAATACAATCAAGATTGACCCGCAACTGAGTATCTACGACATGCGTGCAATCGAGGATTTAAACACAAGGAATCTCGGCTTGGTCACAAAGATGACCGAGGATATGAAAGCGAATCTGTTGGGAATAATGACAGATGGGATAAAGCAAGGGATGGGAACAAACGAGATCGCCAAGAACATAAGCAACCAAATAGGAATCGACAGTGCACGGGCGAAGACCATCGCACGCACGGAAATCGCATATAGTTATAACACGGCAATCTCAGAGACATATCAAAAGGCGGGCATTTCACAGTGGCAGTGGTTGGCGACTTTGGGATATTATTGTTGTGACATCTGCCAGGAAAATCACGGGCAGGTGTTTGACTGGGGTGATCCTGAACCGCCAGAACACCCAAATTGTTTGTGTACGATTTATCCAGTCGTGGAGGGCGCATGAACATATCAATACGATTGGATGGTTTTGAAAAATTACAGGTGGATTTGGGGAAGATTGTCAACAAGGAAAAAGTAAGTAATGCACTCGAACAGTCTGCGATTCTTGTTGAGGGTGAAGCAAAATTAAGATGTCCAGTCGCAACGGGACGACTTCAAAAGAGCATTATGCACCACAAAATAAGCGACTTGACGCAGGAAGTCAGGGCATCTGCGGATTACGCTGACTATGTCGAGTACGGCACGTTCAAGATGGAGGCGGGCACACCAGAAGACCCGTACGTTTACATGGGTCCTGTAAGTGGCAAGTTCCCGAGTTACCGTCCGTTTTTGCGTTCTGCGTTGTACGACAAGACCGACCAGATAATCAAGTTGATTGAGAAATCATTGAGTGAGAATAATGTCTGAGGAGATGTTTATCGGAGTTCCAAAGGATGACTTACCGTCGTGTGAATGCGGTAAACCTCTGATATGGTGCATGGATACATTGGTATGCACAAATCTTGAATGCCCACGTGGGAAATTAGATGAAATAACGATAGCCGACTTAATGTGGATGAAAAATCAAAAGGAGAAACAGAAATGAAAATGATATATGAATGTGGACGACCAAGTGGGGGATGTTGTCCTAAAGTGGAATATGACGTGGCGAACGACACGGTGGACATAACAGATGATGACGGCGACATAGTGAGCATGACGGCAGAACAGTTCAAACGCATTGTGAAAGACACCTACGAGTTCCTATGATATGTGTCAAATGCAAACGAAGGTTCGGCAAAACGGGTGTAAACTATTGGAGTATAGAATTGGGAATGTGTGGTAATTGTGGAAGAAAAGAAGAATAATCACGAAGTAAAGCAAGAGGAAAAATATGAACCGTTGCCCGTAAAAGTGGGTGCATTTGATGAAAAGGCAGTACAGGCATTTCAAGAACTGTCACAAAGGAATAACGAATTAGCAGCATTGGTAAAGCAAGAAGAACAGACACGAATACAATTAATCAACCTCAAGAAAGCAATAACAGATTTGGAACTTGAGAAGGAATTTAAAATAGAAGATATAATCGTGCCGATGGGTGGATTCCAAAGGCATCTTAAGAAAGAGGAAAAGAGCAAGTTCATACAACATCACATAGACTCATTTCATATGTTGGAAAACCAATACGTTGGTATAGTCGCACAGAGAAAACACCGTGAGGATGAGTTCAACGAATCAACGATGAGGACATTAAAATATCTATGGCAATGGACACTCGCGGGACATAAATTGAAGGATAAGGAACTTTTTGAAAAGGTGAACACATCTGACGGAAATGAATTACCTATGGCGGACAGGTTGCCGACAATATTGCGTGATAATAAGACTCTTGATGAATTAGTAAAAAAGGCGAAGGAACTGAAATAATGTCAGATATAATATTCGCAGATGACCCAAAACTCAAGATGCGTTTAATTGCATGGTACGCGCAGCGCGAACTTACGAAACAGGCAAAGTCATACGGCATTGTGATACCTGAAGGCAAGACTGTCTTGGATGTTGTGCATGATGATCTGTTTAATTCACCCAATCCAGTCATACGAAAGATACACACAAATCTTATCGAAGCAGGTTCGCACATGGGAACGCATTATCATAAAGGCATAATCATCGACTTGGGTTCGTTCTTGATGTGGGTGTGTGACAAAGACACGGCGTATCGTGACCCTGCATTTTGGATATTGAATGAAATATTAAATGATGAAACAATACGAAAAGAATTACCTTATTATGTCAATCCGCCAGAGAAATGGTACTGTCCGACATGGCAAAAGACAAAGGCGAATACGAAAAAATTACAGGATGAAAATAAAATAGGGCAATTTGACATGGCGAAAGATGAAGATATTTTTGTGCCTGTAAAACAGCAGATTAAATGGCAGGGTATCATAAAAAAAGAGATTGAAGACGAAGTCAAAAAGGCAAATTCAGAAGTTAAATAATTTTAGATTTTAATAATGGAATTACACTTTGCAAATCATGTCATAATTATGTACATCATTCTGCAATAAATATTTTAAACGAACAATAAGGACGGTGAGGATTATACCTGATGTTAAAGTTGGGGAAAGTGAGAAGGATTACATCAGTCGGTGCATTCCGATTGTATTAAAGGATGGGACAGCAAACGACAACAAGCAGGCAACGGCAGTCTGTTATGCCATGTGGCACAAGTCAAAGGGATACTCAGCAAAGGGCAACGAGGACATGGCTATCCCAACACAAAATGAACCTAAAGATACATTTATTCAAAGGTGCAAATTAGAAAAAGCAGTTGGTTGGGATGCAAGACCGATATACATGCCGCAACAACCAGGTGGTGATGATACGACACCAGATGGTGGGAGAGGACAGCAATCAGCACCAAAGAAAGAATTATATACATTTGATGCGGACTGCGACCAGGCAATCGAGTTTGTATCGGACGTTAAAGAACAATTTAGTAATACTGAAGGCAACAAATATACGGCGGTTGCAGTCATAGGAGACAGGTTTTATCATGGTAAATTTCTGGCATTCAGTGAGATATCAAAAGCCGCAGAATCAATGAACGGTGCATATCACGACATAAACCATTGGGGGACGACATACACGGACGGCAACCCGAACATAGAGTATATAATCGGGTATCAGAAGAACACAACAGTCGATCCGATAAGCAAGAAGATGAAAACGGACATCTTTGTGAACGAGAAAGCACCACATTACAACACGTGGAAGAATTTTATAGATGTCAGCAAGGACGCAGGGCGCACACCGAACGTAAGTGTGTCTTTTTGGGGTTCTAACAAGAAAGTGAAAGCGAAGGAACTCCCGACAGGGACTAGTTTTCAGCAACAGGGTTATGAGGAGAATGACGAAGTGCCGTATCTTTACGACCTGCAATTTCAGGCATTGAGTACGGTATTCCAGGGTGCATGTGATGACAAGGCGGGATGCGGGATTGGCATAGGATTAAATTTGAAAGAAATAGAAAAAGAGGTTGATAAATTGACAGAGGATTTAGCAGTTTGGACATCACAATACATCAATGACTTGCCAGATAGTTCGTTCGCATACATCGAACCTGGTGGGACTAAGGACAGTTCAGGCAAAACAACACCGAGAAGTCTTAGGCATTTTCCATATAAAGATGCAAGTGGGAAAGTCGACTTGCCGCATCTGCGGAACGCACTTGCAAGAGCACCGCAGTCACCGTTCGGCGACAAGGCGATGCCGAAGTTGAAGGCGGCTGCAAAGGCGGCAGGTGTGGGCAATTATCAAGATGAGGATGAGGTTAGAAAAAAGTTAGAATTAGAAATTGAGATTGAAAAACAAAGGAGGAAAAAATAAATGACTGAAAAAACAGTTGAACAACTCCAATTAGAGTTAGATGCTATACGAAAGCATAATCTCGAAGTGGAGTTGGCTGCAGAGCAAGTAAAAGTTGCAAAACAGCAAGAAGAACTCAAAAAGAAAGAACAAGAGGAGTTAGAAGTACGAATCACGGAGAAGGTGAAGACACAATTAGGTTACAACGGCAAGTCAAAACTCAATGAGACGGCAACTCAGCAATCCATGAATCTCACAGGGAACAAGAGTCTGGAACAATTCAAGGCATCATTCATAAAGACGGCGCAAAACAAGGGATTGAAGGTTTCAGGCAGGTCATACATCGAAATCATGGAAGGACTATCACAGGGCGAATACGCGCGAAAAGGGGGCAAGTAAATGGATACTTTAGAACAATTAACCGGAGATACAGAAGCTACGTCTTGGATACCAGTGGATATCTACGCAGATTTGATACTTGAGGCATCAGTCTGTTATGGTAAACTATCTGGTGTCGTGACTGCATTGGATTACGATGCTGCGCAGGGAACTGGTGGAATAGTACAAGTCCGTTATGTGCCTGCAAGAGTGGCACAAGGACCCATGCACGCATGTCAATGTCTGAGTGCAACTTCAAGTACACTTGGCACGTATTCAATCACGATTCAACCATATGGTGATTACGATGAAATGTGCAGTTACTCATTATGGAAGGCGAACGGACCAGTAAAAGACAAGATACTCAACGAGATGGCAAAGGGATTGGCATCTGCAAGAGACACCGCAATATGGGCGGCACTAATAGCAAATTCAGGACAGCGCTACCATTTACGTTCAGTTGCATCATGTGACCATCCAGTTTATAGTGCGTCATGTTGTTCGTTAAGAACTGATTTATACAACGGCATAGTCAACGTGGCAAAAAAGATGGAACACCGTGGGATGCATCCTGATTACGTTATGATGGACCCAACGATAGCGGCATACCTATATTACAAAGACGGCGAATTTCCGCCATCGTCAATAATGACACCCGCAATCAAATTCGATAGCAGTGACCATCTTATTGAAGTCGCAGGTCTAAAAGTCATAGAAACATGTAACGCCGCATCATGTACCACAGTAAGTGCAACCACAGTGGCGGTTATTATCGATTCTTCAAGAGCAGTCGGAGAGGCATGGGGAATGCATCCGAAGTTCGAGGAAGAACGCATACCATACTGTGACAAAGTGAGAGAAACAATCTGGATGTATTGGGGAACTCACGCACTAGACACAAATGCAATCGGACACATCATAAACGGTTAAGAGAGATAACTTCTCTCTTTTCTTTTTCTTTCTTTTTTGAGTTGAGACTATGAGGACGTTTAGGAATAAAAAGAATCACAAGGAAATTTATCATTTATCAAAATGTGAAGAAAAAAACAAGATAAAAAATTTTGAAGAAAATCAGGATTTTGAAGAACTTTTTAAATTGGAGGATTAATAATGAATCAACAAGAAACGATTTCTAAACCAGTCGGACAATTATCGTGGATTCTCTACGATGAGAATGGAAATGAGAAAGCAAACGGCATGACGATGAACCAAGTCCAGACGGCACATGCGACTGCAGTGGCAACACAGGTGGACAGTTCACCTGCTTTGGCAGCAGGACTATATCAATTTATGAAATGTGGTACTGGTGCGATGGGTGGTGTCGGTGCAACAGATTTGACAACTCCGTGTGCGGGTGCAAGAACTGCGGTGACATCAAGTACGTCTGCGGGTGCGGTAGTGACTACAGTATGTACATTTGGCGCAGGTACAGATTCAGGTACATTGACCGAGATAGGGATGTTTTCTACATTGGCTACTGCGACTATGATGACTACTGCGACGATTGCAGTCACAAAGGCGGCAGGAGATTCACTTCAGGCAACATGGACGGTCACATATAGTTAAACTTTAAGAAAGTTTAATCAAAAAGGGAGGTTAAAGGGATGGCTTTTAAGTCATACTTGGTAAATGTATATCCAGATACGGTTGAGTCTGGTTCGATAAACGTGAACATAAAGTTCGAGGACGTTGGACGTGGCGTTGTTATAACAAAGACGTACAAACTGTTCTATGCGAACTACGGTGCAGTACAGGCAGTCAAGGATATGATTGCGGATGAACGGTCAAAATTGAATCAGATGTACACGATAAAAGACAACCTGACTGCATATATCGGGCAAGAAATAACATAGGAGTTTTATGGTTGATCTAATTTCTGCGTCTACTGGCAGTATTACAACAGCAGTATTCAAGACTACAGAAACTGGGGCTACTTGTAAACAGATTTCACATGCCGCATCAACCGATACAACTGCAGCATGGGTACAAAGTAAATTTTTTACAATGACAAATGCTGATGTATTAGATGGTGTTCTGTGTTATTGCCAACAGTTGACCACGACAAGTACGGTTTCAGTTGCGATATTCAATGGTGCACTATTTGATCACGGACTTCAAGTAAATGCGACAGATTTGCCAACAAATCCTTCGTGGGTATTCTTTAAGTTCGCTGCGACATTGACGGCAGATGGTGGTGCAGATTATAGTGTTAGAATCAAGGCAGGTTCAGCAGCGAATGCAAAATTTTATTCTAGTACGACTACCGAATGGACACGTATTGTAAGAACAACCACAACAGCGACTGCTGCGGCAGCAGACGTTCTTTACATTGCGGGAGAACAGACTGGTGCGGCGGCAGAAACACCGATAACAATCTACATGAATTCCGTTGCAGCAACAGATTATGGTGCGATTGAAATAGGAAATATCGGTACGTTGAAATATGAAACGATGGGATCAAAGGCGTACATATTAAAAACAAGTGGTGTCATGGAAGTGTGGGGTGACGGGATATTGAACATCGGTACGGTTGCAACACCGATACCTCGGACAAGTACGGCAAGTCTATATTTTGATTGTGTCTCAGATGGGGATTTTGGCTTAAAAGTAGAGAACGGTGGTACGTTTTATTCACAGGGACAATCACGCACGGCGGCAAAAAGCGTCGTAAGTTGCTATCTTAATGCGTATGCGGCAGCAGGTTCTAAAACACTTCAAGTAGATAGGGATACTGGTTGGTTACAGAACGATTATATTGCACTTGCACCGACAAGGCAGACATATTCTGAATATGAATCAAGGCAACTTTACGCCAATGCAACAGGATCAACAGTTTCATGTATTTTGGCAACAACATATATCCACAGTGGTTCAACACCAACTGCCGCAGAATGTATTCTGTTGAATCGTAATGTTTCTATACGCACTGGTTCTACTTTAACAGCAGCTGCATATTGTTATTTAGCGGCAACATCAACAGTCTCAGTAGCATGGACTGATTTCAGGTATATTGGCACATCAACCACAGGAAAAAGAGGCATAGAGATTGCGACAACTACAGGAACGTGCAACATAGGTTATAGTAGTATTCGTGACTGTAAACAGTATATGATTTTTGTGGTAAGTGCATCTGGAAGTAACATCAACATACATCACAACAATCTATATAATCTTACCACTGGAACATCCATGATTTTTTTAACAGCAACAAGTGGAACAAATATATTTTCCAATAATATTCTCATTGGAATTGTGGCATCTTCCTCATATGGTTTTAGTTTAAGTGATATTGGTTGTACAATAACCAATAATTATGTAAGTGGTATTTATGGAACTGCATTTATATGTCAAGAAGTCACTGTTCCACTTGGTACATTTTCAGGAAATGTTGCTCATTCCAATTTTAAAAGTGGATTTGATTCGACTCAAGATATAACTAACGGCACAATATCTAATTGTAAATTTTGGAGAAATAATGGTGGGGCGGGTAGCGAAGCAGGTATAAGAATGACAAGTACAAATAAAAATCTAACTTTTTCAAATGTAGTTCTTTTTGGAAATAATTTATATAATTTTTGTACCGATTATTATTTTACAGATTTTATATTCAATAGTTGTAATTTTAATGGAGATTCAACTTTTGCGACAACAAACGGCATATATCTTACATCCAGATTTCTCCAAAATATATTTTTCGAAAATTGCAATTTTGGTGTCGCAGGAACAGGGTTGACGACACATACAAATGATATTAATTTATCAGGTACTAGAATGTCTTGTAGTAATATTGTATTACGTAATTGCAACTTGGCATCTGGAACTGAAATTACAGGACAGTCAAATTTTAATGATGATACATATGATATGATAAGGTCTGCAAAACACGATGCAACTGCAGGAAAACATAGGACATGGAAAAAATATGGAATAATTGATATAGATACAACTGCAGGTTTGTGGAGAACCGCATCTCCAAGTGAAAGGGTAACAGTCACCACAGGAAGTTCGGGTGTTGCAGAATCAGGTCACAAAAAGGCGGCAGTCGCAAGTGGCGGCACGATAACGGTTAATGTATATGTTCGTGCAAGTACGGCAGGAGATGGGGCAGTATATAATGGTGTATATCCAACTTTGGTATTAAAAAAGAATGTTGCTGCAGGAATAACGGCAGACACCGTACTTGCAACTGCAACAGATGCAGGAAAAGGGTCATTTGAGTTATTGACAAATACAACTGCGGTAGTCTCAGATGATGCTATTTTGGAGTTCTGTGTAAATTCTGGCGGTGCAGGACATACTAGTGGATGGATAAATATTGACGATTGGAGTGTTTCATAATGGGCGCAGTTGATCCACTCGGTGGGCAAAAATACTGGTTTGACGGTCTACCATTCGAGGGAGTTAAACTCCAAGATGAAGGTACAAACAAATTTTGGTTTGACGGTCTGCCAGGTGAATCATTATATCCTGCATCTGGTGCAAGTGCATGGGTAAAAAGTTTTACAGAAACAATCGCTGCAGCAACGGATGGATTGGTAAATTTATTTGGAAAAGTATTATCGGACACGCGTCCCGCACCAACGGAAGGGTTAGTAAACAGTTTTTCAAAAGCATTGACAGACACTATTAACGCACCGACTGACGGACTTGCGAATTTCGTCACATTGACTGCATTCGCAGAGACGATTGCGGCGATAACGGAAAGTCTGGCAACCAAGTTGGTTACATTGTTGAGTTTTTCTGAAACCATAAACGCACCCACCGAATCAATGACAAATCTATTTAGAAAATCTTTGGCAGAAACAATCGCCGCACCGACAGAAGGATTAACTAACTTCTTCACAAAGGCGGCATTTACGGAGACAATTAACGCACCCACCGATTCGTTGACAAAGTCATTTATGAAGGCACTTTCGGAGACAATAAATACACCAACAGATTCACTAAGCAAGGTTGGAACATATTATAGGACACTCACAGACACAATCAACGCACCGATAGACAGTTTGACAAAATTCTTTTACAAGGTAGTTTCAGACACGGTGAACGCACCGACAGATTCACTCACGAAACTATTTATAAAAGCATTGGCAGAAACGATAGGTGCGCCGACTGACACGATGGTCATCGCATTCTCAAAATATCTTTCAGAAACAATCAACAAACCTGTCGACCATCTCACGACAATCGGTGGAACTCCAATTGGTGCAATTTTAGATTACGCCTGCATACAACTGATAAACGAGAATATAAACAGAATAAAAATCCTTAATGAGAATAAAAATTTAATAGATATTTCAAACGAAAACAAAAACAGGATAAAAACAGGCAATGAAAACCAATATCTGATTGACATTGCAAATGAAAAAACAAATAAGATTAAAAAAATAGGAGTGTGTTGAGTGTGGCAATTTTTGAGAGAGGCGAAACATTTGTCGCAAGGGCAAGTATACGGAATAGAACGAGTACGGTGACAACACCATCGACAGTGAGTATATCGATATTCGACCCATGTGGTTTCACATTGGTAAATTCTGCATCGATGACGAGTGATGCACTCGGACAGTATTATAGGAATTATAATCTCTCATCAAGTGCGACATTCGGAAGGTACGTGACAAGGATTGAGACAGTCACATCGGGCAACAAGACATACGAATACGGTGAGTTTTTCATAATGCCCTGGGATGGGATACCTGACGTCAGGCAGACGATGGGTTGCCAGGATGCAAAAAGCATAAACGATGATGACATAGCAAACATTTTGTGGAACTCGTATCTGTACGCTTTGAGGGATGTCCACACACATCATTATAAAGAAAATGTGGGTGGAAACCCGAACACAGGTGCTGGTTTCGACGGTATTAACACGAGTTTTCAGACGTTACACTATCCGATTGCGGACATAAACGGGGATGGGATTGTAGGAGGGAATAACGTATCATGTGCCACAGATATGAGAGTGACTTGGATAAATTCCGCAGGTCACATGGCGAATGGGATTGTGACGGTGACACAGGCGGAGAATGGAGAGATAACAATAACACAGTCGTCAGGCATTGCGATACCGCAGAACAATAAGGCAGTCTATCTTGATTATTGGGTGCAATATGATGGTTTTGATAATTTTCTATTTCAACAGACGGCGGTCAGACTTGCATGCCACGAGATAAGTAAGAGGTTTGCAGCACTTTCCGAGATAACACTGGCGAACATAAAGTCGAACAATCCATTGATTGTGGTTGACCCGAACATGTACTGGAAGGAATATCAGAGATATTTGAGAAAAAATCGTGGAATAATAATGGGCGGTGTTGAATGACCACCTATTATAGTTTCGATCCACGAAGTAATATTCGGCAGAAAATAGGCACAAAGAAAGATTGCAACAATGATTTTGTCGATGAATACGTCCTGTCGATAACGCATAATAACCGCAGTTATGACATCCCGATTTTGATGCCGGATGAAACTCGTGCGGGAGACCCGTACACGACACCGTTCATAGAAATGGTTTTGATTTCAAGTCCCGCAGGCGTGCATAACGTGCAGGGTGATGTCAGGAGAATGGAGGTATACATCGACTTTAACATCTGGTACATGAACACGGATTACGTAAGTGCATGCAGTTTTGGCAAGGCGATTTCAGACAAACTCGTTAATTCGATAATGCAACAAAGACATTCGGTGACTTCCGTTTCTTGGATGGAAGTGACGAACGACGGACGGGAACTGTTGGAAGAATCAAGCGGAAAACAACCGTATTTTCACAGAATCGTAGAGATTTATGCAAATAATTGGAGTTAAAAATTAGATTTAAAGAAGAATGAGGATTAAAATAAGGAGGTAATGAACAATGGGATTAGGATTACCCTTCGAAGGGACGATATGTTTCAGACCTGAAACATCTTACACAGTATCAACGGCAGCAGGTCCATCATGGAAACCATCAGACAAGGTATATGATGCTAAGTTAGACTGGGGCAACACATACAAGGCATTGCGGGGCATAAGTGCGCCGAGTGTCTGTGGATTCATCAGTACGCCATCAGATTATACATTGCATGTCGAGTGGGTTTCACAGTCAACATCAGTTTCACTTGCATCATATTGTGTCAACAGGACATCAACAGGTGACCTGACAAGTCTCGCATTCAGTATAGGTGCAAACGTAAAAGGTTCAACGAAATCATACTATGCACTCAGGGGTGCGAAGTGCAAGACATTCAGTATTAAAGCAGGCAAAGGTGAAGAAATGGTCTGCAGTGCAGATTTCAGTGTGGCAAGTGTAATCATGGGAACTTCGACGACATCAACATATGGGGCAACAATAGGAACGAAATATGCGGCATTCAACAAAGCAGGCACAGTTGTCGCAAAGAACACAAATGTGGCGATAGCGACAATAACCGATAGTTTCAATGTTACGGTGAACAACAACTTACAGGATTATTGGACAGCAAGTTCACAATACAAACAGGCGGCAATACCTGGTGCGTTGGACGTAACGGGAACTGTAGATATAAGTCTTGATGACGGTGGTGGTGCATTTGCAGCAGTTTCAGCATTGTATGGGGAGTTGACAAATATATATGTCGACCAGAATTTGACAGCATTCGGCAAGTTGACATTATCTAGTGCAAGATTTGACGGTCTTACTGTTGATATGAATGTATCGAATGACATAATTAAAACAGGTCAAAAATTCATAGCAAAATACGCAAGATTCAGCACATAGTCGTGCTAATCTTTTTTTCTTTCTTTATTTTTTAGGGTTAATTCCCGTTCTGGGAATTATTAGGGGAAATAAATTATGAAAATAGAATGGATGAACAACGGGGAAGATTTCGAAGTACCCAAGATGAAAAACAGGCATGAGTTGGCACTGTTGGAATATTTGGAGACGAACACAAAAGAAACCGACTCGATACGAAAAAAGAACGAGATGGAATATATCGAGGCAGTATTTCTCGTATTACATGACATCGATAAGAATGTGACACGGGACATGGTTCTGGATAACTTTTCATTCGATGAGTTATTTGTGATTTATCTGGCAATACGAATGAGGGGAAATAAAACATATTCTTGCCCTCACTGTAAAAAATCCGTGAGTATCTGGGAGTTGATTGCAACATCAACCAAACAAGAAGATGAGACAAATTTTCGCAAGGCAAAAAAAGATACTACGGAGATGAAAAAGGAAACCTAAAGGAAACAATATTTGATTTTGTGACACAGTTTGGAATTGATTATGATTCTCTCATGGAGATGGATTCCAAGATTTTCAGTGAAATTTGCGAACATATAAACAACCGAAACAAAAATCAAAGGAAGATAACACAACGGGAAAAAGACATGATTGCCGAAAACAAAAAGGATGAATGGTGGAAGGATGGGACAGGCAAACATAATAATTAGTGCAGAGGATCGTGCGAGTGCGGTTATAAACCACGTTGAAAGCCAACTTGGAATATTCAGTAAACAAGGCATTGCGACAGGTATTGCATTTGCAGTAGTTACGCAAGGCATCCAGTTTGCAGAACAGGCAATCGGTGGGTTAATTGATTACATCTCAAAAGGTGTAGAGATGAATCGTGCCTTTGAATTAAGTCTGGCACGTCTATCGGTTTCAACAAACAATTTCGATGTCTCAATGGGTGGGTTAAAAGATACTATAAAAAATTTTAGTGTGATGTTTGCGACTGATTTAACCACACTTACATCAGGATTGCAGAATTTTATTCGTGAAGGTTTTAGTGCATCTGATTCTATCAAATTACTTTTTGAAACTGAGAAATTAGCAACAGTTACAGGAGAAGATTTAAACACAACACAGGAAGCGGTAAGTGTTGCACTAGATGCTTTTGGTTTAAATGCAGATTCAGCAGCATATGTTGTGGATAAATTCAACCAAATCACATCTGAAACTGGTTTGTCAGTATCCCAACTCACGCAGTTAATAGGACGTTCCGCAACTGCAATCAACGATGGTGCGATAACATTAGATACCTTTGTGAATGTTTTGTACACATTATATAATGAAGGTTACCGCAGTCGTGGGATGATTGTGGCATTGAATACTACTCTGAAAAATTTAGACCCATCTACTTTACAATTGATAACGAATACTACTGATTTAAACACAAAATTTAAAACAATAACAAGTACAACACAATTTACAATAGACCAACTACAAGAATTATATAAACTTTCACAAATGAACTTAACTGGCGGTATGGATTTAAGTGCCGTTTTTGACAAAGATACAATCAACACGGCAAAAGGATTCTTTGACACATTACAATCAAAAGGAATCACATCATTACAAGCATTCAATAACGAAATAAAAAATAATACGAGTGCTTATAACATTTGGTCAGACATACCGATTGCTGAAAATAGAATTATGTTGCAACTTGTCCGTACTTTTTATGCGTATAACGATGCGATTAATACATCAAATGTAGATGAATTGTCAGGTAGTGTTGACAGATTAAATACTGAATATAATACTTTACAAAAAACATTGACAAATACCACAAATGCAATACAGACAAATAAAACTAACATCTCGGATTGGAAAAACCAGATGACAGAATTGACGACGATTCACAACCTAAACAGTGATTTACGTTACATGCAGATGGGATTGATTGATGCATCTTATGCGGTGAATATACAAAATTCCGCAACCCGTGATTTAGTAAACAGCATACGGACACAACAACAGGCGATTGATGATTTGAATGCATCCAATAAAATTTATAACATGGAATCAAACGCAAACACACTTCAAGAAATGCAAATACAATATACTGCATATGGTCAACGTCATGGACTTACGAGAGGACAACAAAGGATGATTGATGACCTCGAACACGCCAACATGGGTTTGAGAATCAATACAATGGAAAACCAACAACAAATAGACCAAGCACAGTTAAATCTTGATCCATTACAAAAAAGATTAGAATTGACAAAAATGTGGTATGATGAGGAAATTTACACAGTACAGAATACATATGGAAAAGAGATTAATGCTTTACAGGTGAAGATAGATGCGGAACAAATATTACTCGATGCAAATTATGTATTTGTACAAACAATAAATAAAGAAATTTTACAGAATGAACTTGACACATACAATGCAAGGAAGGCAATCTGGCAGGGAAACCCAACACTGGCGATGAATNAAGGCATTCCTGTTCCCATAAATCCAGCACCTCATGCAAACGAAGGACCATTAGGTTTCGTCGGAAATATATTACAGGGTATATTACCGTCAAGACAGTTTGGCGGGGGCATTCCAGAGACCGGACCATATCTTCTGCACAGGGGTGAAACCGTCGTGCCTGCAAACCAAACCGCAAACTCAACGGTGAATATAACGAACCACATTTATGCAACAATAAACAACGATATGGATGTGCGTACTCTTGCACAGAAATTAGCATCTGCACAAAGCAAGGGATTAATCGATTCAAGTGGCAAAACAAGGGCGAGGATGAGATAATGTCGGACGACATGAGGGATTATTATACATTTTACGGCATATATACGAACGATTGGTTGACGACATGGGGCGGTCAGACATTCAATCGGCATTTAGTAAAAAACATGATTACGACATACTGCAATTCTACGGCATCGAGTGCGTGGGTAAACGGTGGTGTGAAGTTCATCTATCCGCACAATATAAAGCAGAATTATTTTATGGAAGGTGTCATCGAGGGAGAGATAACATTCGGTGCAACTGCAATATCACGAGTTTCAGATTACCGTGTTTCTATTTTTAAATTAAACAGTAGTGCATCATATACTGATTTGGTGACGACGGGTGTTGTACCTGCCGTGCACACAATACTTGCGTTAGATTCTGATTCGTTTCATTTTTGGATTGATTGTTTCGACAAAAAAGAACTGACGGAATATGATAGGTTGGGTGTGAAAGTCGAATGGAATGTGTCACATTCATCCACTGCGACTGCAAGATTGCAACATGCAGTAAGTACAACTCCGTATGATTTTTGGGTTGATGTCCCATTGATGTTATGAGGTTCTAAATGGTAAATTCGTTCACAATAAACCAGACTCCAAGTTCATTAAATTCATTCTTTTATCCGAATGCAGACACTGGTAAAAAGCAACTCACGGCAGTCGGGGATGCGACAAACTACGGTTGCGTGGATGAAAATAAAGATGTGCCAGATGATGATGCGACTTATGTTTATTCGACGAATNCCTCAATAGTGACAGACATCTACATGTTACCAAACCATACGACCGAAGCGGGCATTATAAACTACGTGNNGGTATTTGCAAGGGCAAAGAGCAATCTATACAACCAGGCGGCAACAGGTATATATAAGTTACTTGTTAGTACGAGTGCGGTGACATATTCATCTGTAGATATTGATTTGACGACGGATTACACGACATACAACAAGTTGTGGATACAGAACCCCGCAACGAGTGCAGCATGGACATGGGCAAATATCGATGATTTGAAGATTGGAATCGCATGTAGTAGTCCTTCAATAATTGGTTTCGCGGCATCTCAAACATTAAGACCGAATGGTGTTGGTACTAATACAGTAATTCCATCTCAGTGGCCTGCTTCTGGTGATCATTTTGATAAGGTAGATGATGTTATTGCAGATGATGCTGATACCTATGTGATTAATGATACCGATGGTGGTAATACATGGAAAACTGATACCTATCAGATGGAAAATTTAACTGGTTCTGGTACAATAACCGATGTAACCATTCTTCATAGGTCAAAGTCATGGAAGAATGACAATTATTATAATTCTAGTAAATGTGTCGTTTATCTCAATCCTTCATATTTGTATGGTGATGATTACTTTTCATATTGGGTTTATGGGACACATTCAGATACATTCACAACAAAACCAGGTGGTGGTGCGTGGACATTTGCAGATGTAAATAACATGGAAATTGGTGTTTCATTACATGCAGTGTATGAGTCAGGTTATACTTCATGTACTCAGATTTATGCTATTGTTCATTATATAGCAGATATAAATCCCGAAATCCGCACAACCCAATGTTATGCGATGGTTAATTACACACCCTCGACAACAACCTGTTATCTTAACATGCCTACAGACTATAGTTTTGGAAGCAATTACGAGATCCAAAAATACAACTGGTGGAATACCACACGCACGACACGGGCGTTGCGCAGGACTTCAAAGACAGTTTCATTATCAGGTATGGAATACATGTCACAGACGAGTACACCGACTGCAAGGTTGAAGTGTGTCGAGAATATGAAAGACAACGGTTCGCCAATCACATTATCGGGTCTTGCAGATTCAAATCTAAATTCCACTTGGATTATACGGGAGTTCAAATACGACGTCTCACAGGATAATTCGAACGTCTGGAAATGGGACATGACTTTGGAGAAATACAAATGACGACTGCGGGTTTTACAAGTACAACATATAATTTTACGACTAACCAATGCAATATAATAAGTCTGACGTTGAACGACATACAGGATGTTAAGACGTGGAACTTCTGGAAACAATATGACATACAGACGATTGCGACGGGACTGCAGATGAAAAATATAACACTCGAGGGGATTGAAACCGTGAATCCGTACACGGTCATGGCGGGTATAAGTTCGACTGCGGACAACGGCAA
>Ga0031655_10000740_pt1 | contig 20153 bp, 32 predicted proteins | sample FrelakmetHBP12HB_FD_55187 | JGI IMG/M metagenome (GOLD analysis project Ga0031655, IMG submission 55187) | Freshwater lake sediment microbial communities from the University of Notre Dame, USA, for methane emissions studies -HBP12 HB | ecosystem: Environmental > Aquatic > Freshwater > Lake >... | reverse complement strand
GGTATGTATGGTCTGGGGGGACCGCGTCACAGGTATGATACGTCTGATTCTGATTACATGAAATTCAGGGATGAGAAACGCAAGATTTATGGTGATGATCTATTCTATAGTATTGACGATAAAGAAATGTTTGAGGCATATTTGAAGAGCAAAGAAAAGGAATTGGAAGACAAAGGATTTACCGTTCTCCCTCCTAAGGTGCGTTATGATGAAGAGCGCGGATATGGTTACAAGGCTTATATCCCTTATAGGTGGTCTCCAAAGAAGTTAGAGGAAAAGAAAGAGGAGATCATGCAGCCATTCAATACGAGTGACTTATCAGGAAAATTCAAAGTCAAGCCAGAAGAAGAAACTATTGAGGGTATAAACAAGGCTTCTAAGGTATATATAGACAATATGGCTAAAGAGATAGCTGAAGGCAAAGGTACCGTTCCTATAATAGGGATTTCTCAATATGACGTAAAGAAAGGTACTTTGGGTGAGGGTAGACATAGGATATTGGCTGCCCAAGAGGCTGGATTAGAGGATATTCCTGTTGCTGTAGAGCTTGTTGAAGGAGAACCTGTCATGTGCAGGAAGCCATATGAGATTTAATTTATAAACATATAATACCTATTATATTATAATATAAGGTGCTTTAATGCGGTTTGCGTCAGATAGTCAAAGAAGGGCTGTGTTTGCCAGAATGAATAGTTTCTCTCAGGTTAATCCTTCTGCTGCCAAAGCTGCTACTGCCGAAAGTCTTGTTTATCCTCCATTGGTGAGGAGTGAATTCGCTTTGGGGCCAGTTGAATCATATGACGTTGAGCGTGCTCCGGTTGGTGTTCAGTTTAATTTTCCAGTGAACACGAAAAGATATTATGATGGACGTATCTATGTTTATACGGGCGAGGCTTCTACGTTGATGAAGGCGTTGGAAGAGATGGCTCCATCAATGAGTATGGAGGACAGTGCCAAGGCAAAAGTCATAGCTGAAGATCTAGGGTCCGAGATAGCAAAGCGTCGTCTGGAAGGGAAAGACAGCGATGGTATGATATTTCTAAACGATAGCAAGCTTGATTTCGTGGAGAGGATTTTTGGCAAAAAAGAGGAATTCTCGATGGATCCTACCGAGGCTGAAGCCATTGCCAAAGACGTCAAATATTGGGCTGATATGGATAAGGAGACAGGTGTCGGAAATGTCAAACCTGATATAAAACATGCCAGGGCTTTAAGATTGGATTTAAAATTAAAAAAAGTATTAAAAGAACAAGAGGCTGCCAAGCCGGTAGCAAAGCAAGCTGAGGAAGATTATTATGATATTTAAAAACGACAGGCAAAGAAGAGCTGTCTTTGCACACTTACAGTGCGATGCGATGGCTAGTTTTAATAAATTTTCCACGTATCCTGGGGTGTCGCTTTCAACTTATGCTACTATGGATCAGCCAGAGTTGAAGGCTGTTTATGAGCCGAAGTCTATAGAAGAATCAGCAACAGGTGATAGCAAGTTTGCCATTGGCGCATCAGTTTCTTCTAAAGACGAAGATTATGACGACGAAAGCTATGGCAGAAAGAAATACGAAGTTTGTAGTAGATGTGAAGGAACGGGCAGAACGGATCCCGAGGCGTTTAATCAGGGGTTTACGTCTTCTGAAATGGCTGAGATGGGGGATGATTTCGAAGAAGATTATTTTGCTGGGAAATATGATGTTCCATGCAAAGAGTGTAAAGGAAAAAGGGTTACTCCGATTATAGTATCGCGGGGCGGTTATATCATACATCATAATAGCATTCCTATTCATGAAGATCCAAGTGGGGCGGTGTATTTTTACGATGATGAATATTATGTGACGAAGGGGGATGAATTCATAAAAGATTTCAAAGGCGATCGTGCTGCTGCCGTAAGATTCATAAAGCAAGAAGAGGGTATGCTCCCTAAGCCTTCTGGCGTAGGGAAGCTATTGTATAAGGGCAAAGATGAAATTTAAAAATGACAATCAGAGGCGGGCAGCGTTTGCCAATATAAATAAATTTAGTTTGTTTGACAGATTTAGATCTGATGATTATTTTGTTGATAAACGAAATGAGCTTGTTTACAAGATTAATGCCAGAAGGGAAAATTATTCAGATAAAGATATTTCAAAGATGACGGATAAACTGGGTAGGCTGAATGCCAAGATTCGTGGAAGAGAAAAAAGAGAAACATACGAAGAAGGGCACGGTCCTATAAGAAGGATTGTAGATTCTGCAGTTGATATTGTACATGAGCCAAAGCCGGTATATAGTGCTCGTGTGATCCAGGAGCCAGTATATGATGATGTTGTAGTTGAATACGAATATCCAATTGAGTATTATGTGGAATCTTCTCCAATAAAAAAATCATTTGGTGATTCATTTGCTGATGCGATTGTTGGGTTATATCCAGACTAGGTGAATTCATGAGATTTAAAAGCGACAGTCAAAGGAAAGCTATGTGGGCAAACATGAATAGATTTGCAAATAAACCAGAGGTATTTAATCTTTATGTTTATAGAGATGGAAGGCATAGAGGGGTTGAATTATCCGGTCCTGCCAATGAAGTTATGGTAAAAGCCAAAGACATAGCAGCCGATCCAGAAACAGACGAGGTTAGAGTAACCGATAATCAAGATCGTATTGTGTTTGACTGGGATAAAAGCAATGGCGTGTTATTCCCTAAGAAGGGGGTTGATTTTTCAAAATCTGCAGACAAGCCGGAAGTCATCAGAAGACCAGATGGTTCTGTAGTGGTTCAGACTGATACTATGGTTGCTGCATTCAAGCCGGAATTCTTCGAGGAATTGGCCAAGCCTATGCATGAACCGCCAGTAAAAACCAAAAGCATAGTTGAAATGCTAAGAGAAGAAGGCAAAGAGCCTGATAGCATGGACAAAGCTATTAGAAGAATGCGAAGCGGTGATACTACTTAGATTAAAAATGAAATTTACAAGCGATAAACAAAGGAGGGCTGTCATGGCTAGTATAAATAAATTCGCAGTGGCTCCTATGAATCCTATCTTCGATTATCCTGGGATCAGTGGGGTTTCTCTGTCAAATTATTTGCCGGAGACAGAAGCTGTTGAGGGATATACGGGGGCATCTATAGTGACAGAACCAAAGACAAAAGAAGTCACTGCTGTTCGTACGTCATATGGCTCTGAAATAGTGCCCAAAGGCGAGACTATAATACTTGCTGGGCAAGGTTATGGAACTGGCGGATATCCAAAAGAATCTTTGGCTAGTCTAATAAAACAAGAATCCGTGATAACGGGTATTCCTGAGGCAGACATCAAGGAATATGTGATTAGGACTACGCCTGATATTGCTGCTGGTACGGAGAGAGCTCTTCTAGGAAGGCCAGTTTATTCCATTCCAGCGCAAAAGGAATATATACCGGGGGGATATGCGGATGGTTGCACCGATGACGAGTTCGATCCTATGCAGATCCAGAAGGGAATTGAGGTAGAGAAAGAGCATGTCATCAAGTTCACAGATAAGGGGCGTGTGAAGAAGTTCAAGGATACCGATCTTGCCAAGGCCAAAGAGATAGCAAAAGATCACTTGGCTGAGATTCCGGATTATTATGATCGTCTGGAAGACATGGAAGAGGAATCCAAAAGAGATGGCGTTTATATAGACGTAGTAGAAAAGAAAGCATCAGGTTAATTGTCCTCTTTCTTTGAGGGCTCCGATCAATGCATCAACGTCTTTAGTGCATTCTAGAAGCTGTAATTTCAATTTTTGTTTTTGTTTCACCGACAGATCTGCTATGTCGTTGACTTTTTCTATTTCGTCTAATAGTATTTTATAGCTTGCTTTTGTTCTTAGCAGAATCCTTACGTATTCATTGAAATCTTTTTGGTACATATTCTATTCCTGTTATCTGATCGGTATGTTTGGTTTCTTTGAGGGTTTTTGCTATCTGTGTTATTCCTAGGGGGGTTAATATGAAGAATGCTATCGATGCGAGTCCATTCAGTATTGCGTATAAAAATGTGTCGTTTTGGAGTATATATTGCGATTCATACGCGATGGCGCATATGGTGGTGATGATCATCGCCCAGATAAATAGTCCTCCTATATAATCTTTAAGGAAATCTCCTAGTGTTTTCATGGCACAGAATTGTCGAATACTCCGTATATCAGATAGTGGTCGCTTATGTCGGGGGTGACTTCTTTCATCACGCCTGCCTTGTAAAAATTGTTCTGCGCGGGGGAGTTTATTATGATGCGGTCATAGGCACAATGAGATGCTCCGACAGTGGTGTCTTCGCCATCGGGTATTGCCCACAGCCAACTAGAGAAGTCGCTGTCTCGCGAATAATAGCTGCAGTCGGCATTTAGATCTCCTATCAGTATGGTGTCNTTGCGGAATGTGGGTTGATTGAGTATGTAATCTAGGGTCATCATCTCGATTTTATCATCAGTGGGTTTTGTGTGGGCAACAACGAGATTGAATGTCCAGTTGCCGGACTTGAATGTCAGCCATAGGGGGAAACGCTCCATAGAATTGGTGGCGATCAGGTTGTTTCTTGTCAATTCGGCATCTTTGTATATTATTCCATATTGTTCTTTATATGTGCTGTTGCCGGTTCTATCAGATGCGATGCATTTGTAATCATTCAGATAGGTGCATAGTTTGTTGAATGCAGCTCCGGATTGGTCTGTTATCTCCTCAAGAACCACTATGTCATAGTCGTTTATCTTGGATGCGAGGAATTTCACTATATCGGTGTTGGAGGCTTTTGTCGGGCCGAATCTTTGTATGTTCCATGATGCTATGGTGAGGCGTTTTCCTCCGGTTGGATTTTCAAGGGGCGTTTGTAAAGTAGTCGTTGTTGTGTATATGGTCGTCTCTGGTGGAATAGTAGTGCTTGGAACGATGATTGTGGAGGTGGTTGTTGGTGCTTCTGCATATCCACGTTGTTCCAATGTGGTTTCGTATGGCATAGTAGATGTGGTGATATAGCTTTCTGGCAATGTTTCTTTGGGGGCTTCTAGGCATCCGCTATTAAGCGTGATCATCATTATAGCGGTTAGAATAAGAATGCATATGTTATTTGGCACTTTTATTTTTGATTTTTTGCAGCTTCTCATCTTGTTCAGAACCCAATAGAAAATCTAGAGTATGTATCATACCGAGGGGCGTGAATAAAAATATGGCGATTATTGCGATAAAATACGCTTCATTGTCTAAAAGGGTGGTGTTGCCTAGATAGGCGGTTAAAAACAATATTAGGGCGACTACTATAAAAATCGCCATTCCTTTGACATACGTTGATATGAATTTTTTTATGCTTTTCATTTGCCACCGTCTTCGGGGGTTTCAGTTATGACGGGAAGTTCGGTTCTTATCTTCTCAAGCTCTTCGTTCAATTTCAAGAAAGTCTTGGCGGCTTGCGATGATGTGAATTCGTATCCATCCGATGTCTTTTTTATTATTTTTGTAGTCTGAAGGTGTTTCATAAGATTGGCCTTCATATATGACTGGCTGAATCCAAGATGGTTTTCTATGTCGTCTGCCGTAACGGTTTTACCCTGATTGTGGACAAGATAATCCAGGAGGGTTATCATGTCTTTGTGGCTGAAGAACCACGAGAAGGGGGATATGTTCTTTGGCTTGGTTGGCTTTGCCATCTTTTTACCTGTATTTGTTTGGGCGCGCTCTAAAGTCTCTCAGGCATAGCCAGTCGGAATCATTCGCGGAAAACAACGTTGCGACGATCGCATCGCATTTCCTACAATTTATATTTCTCATCATTTTCTTTCACCTAGATAGTTCGAAATCGAATTCGTTTGTAGAATCATGGTTGATTCTCTCGACATCTTTCTTCTTCCCCTTAGCTGACGTCACATAAACAGATACATCTATGTCTGTTAGATTATATTCGTCTTTTAGGAAGGCTTTGACTATTTTTTCTAGATAGCTTGTTTTCATAGGGTGGGGGGGTTTCTCAAATGATTTTTTCTTTTGATAATATTTCCATTATCGCCGCAGCTGTTCTCTTTGGGTCGTGTCTGAGCAGGCGGTCGTTCATCTTAAGCACCGGTCTTGTCGTGCATTTTATTCCATGTATGTCCTTGTCTTGGGGGATTGTGATTTGTTTGTATTTGTCGATTTCGTAATGGGAGTTGTTTATCTTCATGCTATTGAATATGATGTGAGTGGGTATTATCCCGCTCCATGTGCCTATCGAGTCGATATATTCGTCGGTGTCGAAGTGTTTATCGACTAGGTTGGCTATGACTATTCGGGTTTTTATCTTTTTGCACGCTTCCCTTATCTTGTCTATGGTGAAGTGAGGCACTATTGAGGTGAATATGCTGCCGGGGGATATTATGAGAATGTCTGCTTCATTGAGCGCTTCGAGGGCGGGATTGCATTTGGTATCTGGTTCTATCCAGAGTTTGGTTATCCTGTAGTTGGCAAGAAGTCGATGTTCTATCTCTTCTTCTGAGGACACAGTCACCGCTTTGACTCTGGTCATTTCTGCGATGAGATTTGTGTCGCAGTCGGTGACGGGATATACTCGGCCTTTGCATTCAAGGAGATTTTCGATGGCTCGTATGGCGGGAATTATTCCCATATGCTTTTCGAAGGCCGTCAACAGCATGTTGCCGGTGTTATGTTCGTAGAGTTTTGGGAATTTTCTGTCGAAGCGACGCAGGAGATATTCTGATATTTTTCTGTTCTCTGGGGGGGTCAATGCCATTATGTTCTTGAGAATGTCGCCGGGAGGCATGACGCCATAAAGATCGCGGAGCTTTCCAGAGCTTCCTCCGCTGTCCCAGGTTCCAACTATGGCGTTGAGTTCTATGTCAAGGTCATGAAAAAGCTTTAATAAACCGACTAGAACTGGAGGCTGACCGCTACCTCCACCGATCGTGCAGATCTTCACCGACATTTTATACGTATATATATTAGGTAAATATAGTATAAATACTTATCGGTTGGTCATTTCACGCGTTGTAAAAGCATTATTTGGGCGTTTTCGCTTTTATAGGCGATTTTAAACTCATTTTTAAGCGTCATATTGTCGATGAGGGATTTGTCATATCCGCTGAGAAGGGAATATTTCACTATGATGTACTGAATGGTTCTGTTGTCGGCGGGTTTGTCGTCTCCGGGGTTTCCCCAATAGAGGGATTTCCATGGGTTTGTGTATTGATAGATGTAAGGGCGATTTGTCAGGCGTGTGACAAGAAACACGTCGGAGCTTACATTAGCGTAGGGGGGTATCAATTTGGCTGCCGTTTCAAAATCGATGCGTTCTTGGTCGGTATTGTACCATTCGATATTATCCTGAATATTGTGTGGATAGTTGTATATGGGGACTTTGCTCAATGAGGAGTTGTATAAGAGGGCGTTATACAATATGAATGATGCTAAGATCACTATTATGGGATATGCGATGGCATTCTTTATCTTTAGGGTTTTTTGGAGGGATATAATCCTGTTGAATAGATACATGACAGACACGAGAAGAATGGGGGTTATGTAAACGCTATAATGGAATGTTATGTTGCGGGCATATGGCCAGGGCGTCAGTATGTTGAATATGAATGATGGGGCGCAGAGGATGAATATGTCTGGAGACAGGATGGGTGTGTATCCGAATGGTCCGAGTATGCTATCTATATATTTTGAAGTTTCTGGTGCGGTGAGCTGGGTCTTATAGAAATCCCAGTTGAATAGATTGGCAAGAAGGGAACCAAATACCCTTCCATCCGAGAATCCGCGCTGATTGTTGCTTAGGGCGGATATCACTCGTACGCTTATCAGGAAATACGCTGCCAGAAACACAAGGAATAATACGGTGATTGTAATGATCTTTTTGTTGGTTTTATATGATTTTATGTTTTTTACAAGGAAGAGGGCTGTTATCATGAACGATATGGAGGGGGCGTCTTCTTTGACACTGGCTATCAGGAATAGAGATGCAAAGAACCAGATGGGGTTTTCTTTGAGTATGAAGTAGAACGCGGCAAGGATGAGCGGGGGGGCAAGCTCTTCTGGATAGAAATGATCGATGGAGGCGTTTCCGTATTCGGGATTTATTGCAAGAAGGAGGGCGAAGAAAACTGCTAGGGGAATATTGTTTAATATCTTTTTGGCCAAAAGATATGCGATATATATTCCGATGGATCTGAATGCAATATTGATGAATAGAAGGCATGCGGGGGTTTGCCACAGGAGATAGAATGGTATCAGGAATATGAATACCAAATGCATGTGATCTCCGAAGGTATTCATTCCCATTATGGTGTTGAACGGGTAGCGGAAATGGCTCAAAAGCCACATGCTTTGATTGTTCTTGCCAAGGTCAAATCCGCTATAACCTCCGTTGAGGAACGTGAAATACGCTACGGCGAAGAATTCTGCGAAGAAGATCACAGCCAAAAGTATGACTATGATATCAGGTATGTGTTTTATTTTCACGATAGTTCAGGCGTCTTGGCGGCATTTCTCGCAATACCAAACGTCGTAGGTCATCCCATCGCCATCAGATCTTCTCTTCAGTCTTACATACTTGTCGCTCTTGCATTTGTAGCATTTCGGTATGTTGTTTCGGCTCATCTTGAAGTGAAGGGGTTGATATCAGTTCTTTGTTGCAAAGTTCACAATACCATACCAGAAAGCCGCTTTCTGGAAAATGAATCAATGTCATATTCTTGCTCATATGGCATGATTTGCATATTGGCACTTCTAATGATATTCTGATTTCTGACATTGTTATTTCCGACACGCTGGGTCGAACAGCGTCCTTAAGGTTATGAGCCTCATGTGCTGGGCCGTTACACCATGTCGGATTTGCGTAAGCCCTCGGTGGGAGTTGAACCCACAATCTTTAGATTACAAGTCTAACGCCTTGCCGGATTGGGCCATGAGGGCAGAAGTCTATTTCTTACCCGTTGTCGTGGTTTGTTTGATAGCTTCTCCGGGCTGTATGATAGTGGGGAATTTAACGAGTTTTGATTTTACTTTTCCAGTTTCTACATCGATGGTCATCTTATGATAGGTGTGGATTTCTCTGTTCCACATGCGGGCTGCTATGGGTTCATGCTTGTATTTTCTCATTAGGGTGCGATATTCTTTGGGATAGAGTGTCTTCCATTTGTTGAGTTTTCTTTCTGAGGTTTTGGTCTTCACTATATCATATATATTTCCAACAAGAAGCCCGTCTTTTATCTTTATCTTTCCATAGAATGAGCGTCCGAATCCGCTCGGGCTGCCCTGGCGTGCTATATCTTCTCTGTCGGCGTCGAATTGGCATCTTATGGAATGGCAGCTGGCTATGACGTCTACATGGTCGATATTTTTGAATTCATCGGGAACGGATGCAAACGCTCTTGAGCGTTCATCCTGATTTTTCCACATTTCTGAAGATTTGTCGTTTGGGGTGCATCTGAAGACCGGCATCTTGGTCCTGTCGATGATGTCTTTCTTTCCTCTGTATGGCTTATAGTGGTATAGCATATTGTTGAGGCTTTTTGTCTGTGCGTCAAACATGCTGTGTTCTCCGCAATATGGGCATTCTTGATAGGTATCTATTGTGTCGTACATTGACATTTGTTCACCTTTAATTTTAGAAGCGCGGCAAGAAGCATCCGTGTACCTGAAACATATACACGGGTTGGCCACAATGCGGGCATATTGAGGGTTTTTCTATTTCATTCATCGTGTATATATTAGGTAATACGTATATAAATACTCACTCCCTAATATATTATGCATGGATTTGAGCTTGTTGCTCGGAATAGCCGGTGGAGCTGCTTTTATAATAGGGGCATTAATGCTTGTAGCGGGCGTATTAAGCATAATTATGGTCGTTTTGGGTTTGGCTGCGATTGTGGTGTTTATGAGCACTAAAAGGATACTATTGCCGAGAGTCACCCTGTTCATACTCAATCTGCTTGAGGGTCCGATAAGCTATATAGTGAGCCTGTTCATGAATGACGATGTGGTGAGCAGGATGATTGTCGATATAAGGAATGATCTGTTTGGGGGGCAATTCAAAGAGATACCATATAATGAGAGATTTCTGTTCCTCCCTCACTGTCTGAGGCATAATGATTGTCCTGCAAGATCTTCGCATGATGGCATCAAATGCGTGGAATGCGGTAGATGTTCTATTGGGGGGATAAAGAAGGAAGCTGAAAAGCTGGGGTATAGGGTGTTTATCGTTCCGGGGGGATCTTTGCTTAAGGCGATCGTAAAAAAATACAGACCGAAGGCGGTGTTTGGGGTGGGGTGCGTGATGGAAGTCAAGGAGGGCGCAGAAAAGATGGCTTCATATGGTCTTCCTGTGCAAGGGCTGTTGCTTGATAAGGATGGTTGTATGGATACTGTCGTGAATGTCAAAGAGCTGTTAAGGAGGTTAAGATGACAGAGGGATTTGTAGAAGAAACCAAGATAAAGTACGATGATTATTACAAGATAGCCGAAAAGACCAAATGTTTCAATGAGGAAGAATTGGATGCCCTGGACGGTGCGTTGGATTCATGGTATTGGGGGGAAGACGACGAATATCGTCTGGTTGAGGTCAGGGAAGACAGCAAGATCATCGGGTTTACTGTGTTTGGGAGGGCTCCTCTTTCAAAGCTCTGCTGGGATATATATTGGGTCGTTGTCAGGGTGAATAAACAAAAGAATGGATATGGGAAGCAGCTATTGAAGATGGTAGAGGAGAATATATTGGGCGAAAACAAATATGCGGTATTAAGGATAGAGACTTCAAGCAGGGATATTTATGCTCCAGCGAGGAAGCTCTATGAATCGTGCGGTTTCAAACAAGAATGTGTAATTGGGGATTATTTTGATATAGGGGATAGTCTAATGGTCTTTTTCAAACATGTTGGAAAGATTAATTAGTGATTATGCTCAACTGTCCACAGGCTGCTCCAGCTTCTATTTCAGCTTTGGTGGCTATTGCGATTGCATAATCGTATCCTGCATCTTCAAGGGCAATTTTTATCTGCTCTAGATTTTGTGTTTTCATCTGATCACCTCCGGGGGGTTTTATAATAAATTAACTTGATCTATAACACCTTTTCCGAGTTTATTGGCGATAGAATATTCATTCTCGTTTATGGGGCTGAGCTTTATGAAGAAATGTTTGGGATCAAACCATTGTTGGAGTTTTTCTATGTTAAAATCATTCCAATCTACGAGCGTCATGTTGAGGGTGGTTTTGAGGCGGCTTTCGGTTCTTATCTTTCCAAGGTCTTCAATGCTCATCTTGTTCTCAAAGGGGATCAGTTCGTTGCGGTGGGTTTCATCGAGGCTGTGAAGTGATATTTGGAGCGTTATGTTGTCTTTTATCCAGCTAAAGTCGCTTCCCTTTATTCCTATGGTGGATATATAGTGGTGAACGCCAGGGAATTCTTCATTTAATATTGAGATGGCTGATTTTACCGCTTCTATATTCAGGAAGGGTTCACCCATACGGGTGTAGTTTATCTTGAATTCTTTGCATTCGAAGGGATTTATGTCTTTGTGGAGATTGACTATAGTTCTTACTTGGTCTGCTATTTCTTCAGATGTGAGTGATACGCATCCTTTCATCTGACCTGTGGCGCAGAATTTGCATCCAACCGGGCATCCGGACATGACGGAAACTCCTATCATCCAGCGGTCTTTTCTGCTTCCAAGGTCTGTAGATTGGAGGGCGTTTTGCTTTCTTCCTATGGCATCTTTTGTGTAGTAGGGCAGGAATGTGTCTGTGGTTTCTATCAAATGCTGCTCCTGCATTCCATAGGGGGAACCAATGAGGATTTCAAACGCATATACAGAACCGTTTGCAAAGTGCTTTGACTTTATTTGTTTTAGAGTCATTTTGTTGGGTAATGATTTCCGCGAGCGCTTTGTTGCCATCAGGCAATAAAGAGCTCATTGGACTTGCCGGGATTTGAACACGGAGCTTCTCCGACGCCAACGGAGTAGTCTACCAGATTGACTTACAAGCCCATGGGTGCGATCTCTAGTTCACGTTTTTTCATCAGTTTGTGGCGGCGTATCTTCATCTTCTTTCTGAGGGCCATCTCTATTTTATAGAGTTTGGGTTTGTTGCTGCATCTGCATGAACCGTATAGTCTTGGATCATCATAGCAGTGATTTATATTTATGATGCGATTGAGTTGTTTTTTGTCTCCATCCGATATAGAGTGGCATCCGTTTCTCTTGAGGGGCTTCTTAAGGGGCTGTCCGTAGCGGTCTTTTGGATTTGCCATAGTATATATTAGGTAATTGTGGTTTAAATGACTTGAATTGCACCCGGTGCGATTTGAACGCACGATCTTCGGATCATCGGTCCGACGCGTTAACCAACTTTGCTACGGGTGCTTTTCGTTCTTTTAAGTATGTTGCAATGAAAAATATAATGAGGCAGAAAAACAGATATGCGAAGACTGTGAACGCCTCTATGTTATGGGATGCCAGCCATTGGGCTATCATCTGATTGATGCTGGGAGGTTCTATAAGTTCGTGGTATCCGCTCATTTCAGTTCACCGTTTGAGATATGGTTTATTCCGTGATAGATCTTTTTCTCTATGCGCATTTTGTATTTGATTTTGCATCTTAGATAATAATCCGGATAGAACACTTGGATTATGGTTTCCTTGTCTGCGTTGAAGAGCTTTTGCAGTTCTTCTTCGGTGGCGTTTGGGTGCTCTTCTATGTATTTTTCTATCTTGTCTACTTTGGAGAGCATGCTGTGGACGTAATCGTGGCATTCCCGGCATATGTAAAAGTAATTGTCTAAGAGGCCTTTACCGCCGTTGTGCCTTGGGATGACGTGGTGCTTTGTGAGGGGTTTTTGCTCATTGCATGTGGGGCAGTATCCGGGTTTTATTCCTTTGAATTTGTTGTAATACCAGTAGACTCCTTCGAATTCTGCGAGACAGAATGCCTCGTCAAGGTCTATGTCTGGGTTTTCTGCTATGTATTTGAACAGTTCCAAAAGTTGTTCCATTGGGTTTCCTCTATTTAGCCGACGGAGGGAATTGAACCCTCAACCTCCTGCTTACTAGGCAGGCACTCTGCCAGGTTGAGCTACATCGGCATTTTGGCAAACCGAACAGACAAAATGTACATCATTTTAGCGAACGGGTATGGAGCGATTCGAACGCTCAAGGGCCGCTTCGAAGGCAGCTGTTTTTTCCACTAGACTACATACCCATGATTTATATTCTTATATTACCATATATATAATATGAACTGCATGTTCTGCGGGGAGGCCAATGGTTTCCCGGCTTGCGGAAAATGCATGAACATCGAATTTGAGGGTGTTCTATTGGCTTTTGGGCTGCGTTAGGAGCCTGTTTTTAGGCTTTCCAAAAGTTATGTTTATCCTTAACGTGTGCGTTAAACTTTTTCTCGGGCATGCCGTGATTTGAACACGGGAATCAAGGTCCGCAACCTCGTATGTTATCCAAGCTATATCACATGCCCATATATTTTAGTGCAGGTTTTACTCACATAAGTGAGTAAAAGGTGCTTGGAAGCGGTGGGAGTCGAACCCACTCAAGCAAGGTCTAGTGTGGTCATGTGCTTGTTTTCAAGCCGCGTGCCGTGTAGCGGTTACGCCCCCATGGGCCCAGTGCGATTTGAACGCACAATTACCAGATTATGAGTCTGGAGCCTTGACCAGTTTGGCCATGGGCCCATTTTGCTCCCTGCAGGATTCGAACCTGCACAGCTTCTGGGCACGGCTTCTAAGGCCGTTGAATTTTCCAAATCTTCCAAGGGAGCTATTCGAATTTCCAAGTGTCTGAACATTTGGAGCGGTTTATGATCGCCACGGAGAATTTTTGTCTGCTGGCGGCTTTTTTATTCTCTGGGAGATTGAGCTGCTTGTATTGATCAAGCATCTGTCTCTCTAGGTCATCCGCTAGCTTTCTCAATTCGTGGGCGGATACCGACATCGCCTGTCTTTGTAAGGGGGGTTTTTTGAATGTGGTTTTTCCGTTTTTGTCTTTGTATGTGACTTTAGTTCTTTTCATTTTTATACTATTCTTTTTTCAAATGAATTGCATAGTTGTTTATCTTTGTAATCCAAAAGTTTTATGGATTTTCTAGTACATTTTGGGTATTCTGTGTTGTCATTAAATTTGCAGTTTTCAGTTTCGCAGCATAACATATTTTTTATTTTTACTGTTTTCATATTTTATCACCTATTTAAGTTGCCAGCAAGGAGAATCGAACTCCTACAGGAACTAATCCCAGGCTTCTCAGGCCTGCGTCTTTTCCATTCGACAATGCTGGCGTGATCGTGGGCCGTCCGGGGTTTAAACCCGGCTTCTCCATAGGGTGGTGTATCCCAGTTATCGATCGATTCTGTTCGTATCCGCCTATGTTGCATCAATGCTAAATGCTTACGGTCCGTTTGGGATTTATTTATATGGGCGAGCCGGGATTCGAACCCGGGAAGCTCTTTGCACCAGTTCTTAAGACTGGCCTCTTCGTCCGCTTGAGTACTCGCCCTTGTTAAAGAGCAAGCATAAGTCGCGTTTCATTTTTATGGTTTTCCGAGGTTTTTGTTCGCTAAAAACAAACATAAAAGCTCATGGGCGTGGGAGGAATCGGACATCCTACTCAAGCTTGTAAAGCTCGCATTTTGCCATTAGACTACACGCCCGTTTTTATTTGTGTCATTCCGTATATGACTTTATCATTGCCATATTTTTTGAAGAGTGATTTTAGATTGTCGTTTGTTTCTAATAATTTTCCTATTCTTGCGGTTTTTCTGTTGAATTTCCATACGGCATAAACATTCTTGTATCCTTCTGGTATTACTTGAAGGAAATTTGTCATATTCATATTGGACACAACGGGACTCGAACCCGTAGCTTTCCGTTTGCAAAACGGATAGTCTACCATTGGACTTATGTGCCCATTTAATGCGCGTACCAGGAGTCGGACCTGGGAATTAACCACGTCAAAGTTATATGATGCCGTTTCATCATACGCGCTTGTATCGGGATAGTTATCATTTTATGAAATGATATACTGTCGAGATTTACACTTTTGTAAATCTAGACATTTTCATCAGTTCCCATAGGCCGTTCTCATCTGTATAGCCGGTGCTATCAACTCGCACTATCTTACAGCTGAGTCAAACTGGGAGTTCTTTGATGAAGAGGTCTTTGGTCATGCCCGGACCTCCTATGATTATGTCTTGATTTTTGTATAAGTCTCTTAGGGTTTGTACGTTTCGGCGAAGCCATGCTTTGAGGGCTTCGGCACGTCCTCTTTCGAAGCGTCTCTGGCTTTGACCTCCTGCATCGTGCTTGCCCATTATATATGACGAGTGATTATAAAGGACGTTTATATTATCTCCGTCAGTTGTACCCATTGTGGCTTCATTAGCATCTATTACGACAAGGAAATAGGGGTCGAATTCCTCTATATGGGGGTTCTTGTATTCGCGGCCACAGAAGTAAAATTGCTTCTTGCCGTCGTAGGGGGCGCTTTGCAACTCTTCTCCATCCGAAAAGAATGAAATACCACTGGTATTTTCAGAGACATTGTTGAGTATCTTGGAGAGGGCACGCTGAACCGATGTGCGAGTTTCCTTGCTCTTGATGTTTCTGCATTGCACAAGCTCGGATTGGAGGAACTGTCTTATTCCTTTCTTTCCTTGGGGGATGCATAGGCTGATTTTCATTTAGGGGGATTTTTTTAAAGTTTTATTTTCTAGTGGTTTCCAAATGCCAGATTTTACATAATATTCATCCATGCATAAATCGGAACAACATCCGTCCCATAGGTCGTTGTTGTGTTCCGTATTACAATTATGGCATTTCATTTTCTCATTAGCTCAGGGTGCTTCTTTGGGTCGAATCTAATTTTTCCTTCCTTGTTGAAATCCCAGCTGCGGCTGTGATGCCCATTGAATTCCCTTTCTGGGAGGGAGTCGAATTCCAGATTTTTTATCTCTTGTTTTGATTTGTGTCTGAATGACCTGTTATATTGGCGCTTGTCTTTCTTGTCCGAGTTTCCGCCTATTGCTATATAGGGGTTTTTTCTATAACTATGCGACATTTTTACGGGCCTGACGCGATTTGAACGCGCCACCTTGGGATTAAAAGTCCCCTGCTCTAGCCAGACTGAGCTACAGGCCCATCGTCCCAGGCGGGAATTTGACTTCCCAAAGACTTCGACTCCCTATTATTCGCTTTTGCGGTTCTCCGTCCTATGCGAACCTGGGGTTGTGTAAATGATTGCCAGTACTGGGAATTGAACCCAGACCATTCTGCTTTACTAAAGCCACACATTCATGTTTCCGTCGAAACATGAAAGCTTCACACCATAGGTGTGCAGATCCCTTCAGCTGAATTGTGGATCAACCTATTGCTTATCAGCGTACAGGCTCATAGGCGGGGCTTCTTCAGAGCAGCGCCCTCCCTTTGGGCGATACTGGCGTTTTTGATTGTCATAGCTTCGCTATGCAAATTTCACATCATCAATGTGAAATGCGACCACCGGGAATTGAATCCGAAGTTCCAGCTTGGCGAGCCGGTATGTTACCGTTACATCATGGTCGCTTGAGCGGACCCGGCGCGATTCGAACGCGCATCATCCAGCTTGCTTCGAGTTTCCCGAGGATTTTTGCCAAAGGCAAAAAGGCTCTTAGAAGGCTGGTGCCTCAGTCCAAGTTAGGCTACAGGCCCATTTGGGTTTTTATCTATAATTTTATTGCCGATAATTTTATTGGCGGGTGATTCATGTCAAAGAGAAAAGTTCCATAATATCGTGATTTTTTTCAAGGGTCTTTTCTGGTGTTTCGTCGAATTTCAATATCATGAGGGCGGTCCTCTTATTGCCATCCACGAAAGGATGGTATATAGCTATATGTTTTGCTATCTCCATGGGGGTGGATTTCTCGCATGCAGCTTCTATCTCGGCTTCGTATCTTATTCCATAAGTGGTGCCGAATTCTCTATTTACCAGCCAATTCATTTTCATCACCAATTGGGGTCTGAATATATTCGGCATACGCCGCCTGAAGGACTTGAACCTTCGACTCGCCGATTAACAGTCGGCTACTCTACCAACTGAGTTAAGGCGGCAAAAATAGGAAGTGAATGAGGATTTCATTTCGTATTAGTTGGGGCAGAGCGAGCCTCTGCCCCCCGTAGAAAGGAGGTAATGTTTTAGCGGCAAGCCGCTAAAATGCCGAAAGAAACAGACACAACTATCCTATTAAGGGTTCTAATCGTAGGTTTCAGAGCTGTGTGGTTCGACATGATTTTACACCGTAAACAGTTTTTACTTAGTATATATTAGGTAATACGGGTATAAATACTTGTCGATATGGGGGATTTTTGACTTATTTTAGAAATATAGCTTGTTTATGGGTTCGGGGAATTTTATCCCGTTGCCGTTATCTTCGCGGTCTGTCTCTGATATCGATATCTTGAATTCCTTTCCTCTCATATACATATAATAATTGAATTTCTTCACCGTATAGGATCTGATGGTGGTGAAAAGAGTTCCGTTGCGATCCTGGAGAAGAAGCACTATGTTCATGCCGTTATGGAGCTTGAATTGCTTTTTTCTGTTCGCTTTGTCCCTGTAGGTGGTGTCATAGTCCTTGAATGCATCGCTCATGTATGCGGTCGTTTTGTTGAATGCTTCCAATAATTTTACGGGTTTGCCGGTTTCTATTGATTTCAGCTTATCATATGTATCATGACTGAAATATATGGTTGGTTCATATATGGGTTTTTGTTCTGTGGGGGCGGGCATCAGCATTTTTAATCACTTTGGGGTTTTATTTTTTAAAGTAAATAGGTCTTTCTCGAATTTGGCTACATTATCCCATTCTCCTTCTACGTGGATATGGTCTTTGGGATCAAAGAAGATGCTTGTGGGCAGGACTTTGATGTTGTATTGTTTCTCCAATTGTTTTATTGTCTTGCCAATAAGTATTGAATTTTCTGGAATGAAAGTCTCAGACTCAGCTTTCATAACACTTTTTTGTTTCTGCTAAGGCAGAAACAAAAACCTGTACTAAAAATCATTTTAAATATCAAAACGTCTTAATAGATCTTCTGGGGTAAGCGTGCCAAGTATTCTTTGGAGTTCTTCTCCTCTTTCTATTACTTTGGGATCATTGCATGCTTCTATGGCTTTTTTGTGTATTTCATCTATGGCTTTGTCGAGGCTTTTGCCGCAGATTTTACATATCCGATTTTTATGGTCCCATATATGTTTATGAGGGGGGGTTTTCATTTTAAAAGGTCCAAGTGCGGGTATCGATCCCGCGCCGAAGGTTCCACAGACCTCTATGCTACCTTTACACCAACTTGGACATGGGGGATTTATCCTATGTGTACGCTGCCGCCAGCGTCTATGTTTTGCTTCGCGTTCTTGGCGTGGACGCTTCCTCCAGCATCTATGCTTCCAGAAACATCTCCACAAGATACGGATCCTCCGGCATCTATATCACCATCGACATTTCCTTCGACTTCGACGTTTCCAGTGACTTTGAGCGGGCCTATGTTTCCTTTTATGGTAATATTGCTGCAGTCTTTTATTCCTTTTATTAATTTTCCATTGACAACCACATTGCCATTTGATACCGAGACGTTCGCCAAGCCATCGGTTTCAATGGTGAGTCCGTTGATCTGTATTATATTCCTTCCGCCTATCTGTGTTTGTTTCATTTTAAAGTATTTCAAGTCTTTTCCATCCCATCTGGTTTTCTTTTGCAATATATTTATAATACAAAAACCCCACCAGCCTTTCGGTGAGATTATAATATCCGCCAAGAGTATTGAATTTCTCGCCCCATGTGTGGAATAAGCTCCAACCTGTTCCGCAGTTGACGCATTCCATCGAATAACCTTGAGAATCGGTTACAGCCCATTCGTGATTACAATTTATATATTTTGGTCTGATATGTTTAAACAGATACAGCCAATATAGTGCGTGTTCTTTTATATTCATGCTACGACCTTATTGTTTATTACCACTTTGATTGAGTTGACGTTAGTATCCCAAGTTATGGTTTTTCTGTAGATATATATCAGTATCATTTGGGCATTGTTCAGATCCATGAAGCATCCGACAAAATAAGCGAAGAGGGCTATGTCGGATACGTGGGCCAGTTTTAAAACCACTATTCCTAGGTTGATTGCTATGAATATGTTAAGAAGCACATATTTCACGGCTATGTTTTTGACTTGGGGGTCTATACATGGGCCTATGCCGAGCCATTTGATCTTTGGCTTGAATCCAAGCACAAGATAATGTATATAATGGCCGAATTCATGTGCAGCGAGTGCAATCAAGAGTGCTATTATTTCATTCATTTTGTTTCTTTCCACAAATTGCACAGACTAGGTTTTTGCTTCCTTTTGGTATTGTAAGGAAGTTACATGAGTCGCATGGTTTAAAATCATTCATTATGGGGTTAGCAGGATTTGAACCTGCAACATACCGGTTTCACCGGGCGGAGTCCTGTATTTCTTAAATACTGGACGCAGCACACCAGAGGTGTGCAGTCCTTAGCTTCAATCAGCATGCAGGACTCTATCAAATATGCGGTACCGGTTTGCCATAACCAGAGGAATCAATCCTTTTGGGCCGGTTGCCTTTCATACCCCGCTGCGTTTCCGCCAGCGCTTTTTGCTTAGGCAAAAAGGGCTGCTTTGGAGCCGGTCGCTCTAAGCCGTTGGAGCTATAACCCCTCGTTGATTATATTTTGTTCGTTTTCGTTGAGTTTTTTGATCAGGCGAACGGTGGAAACTATCCGTCCTGTCCTTTTGTTGAATGTGTCTTTGGCGGAACAATATGCTGTGGCTGTTATGTCATCGATTGGGTTGTCATAATCTCCCAAGAATGCAACGGTGGTTCCGTTGATGAGAAGGGTGGAATATGTTCCTTTCAATTCGTTCATCGTTTGGTCGTGTCGGTATTTCACTATATATTCCTGTCCCTGGTACAATACCCGGACTGGTTGTTTTGTTGGGTTTGGTTCCATAGTATATACACCGTATATATTATAGGTAGTTGTTGCTTAAATAGTTGTCTATTGCTCCTTTGGCGAATCGAACGCCATCCTCCACGCTCGAAAGGCGGGTATCATACCGGCAGACTCAAGGAGCATACTAGGGTAGTTCCCTAGTTGTTGTTGATATGTCTGAAGTC
>Ga0031655_10000724_pt1 | contig 20448 bp, 17 predicted proteins | sample FrelakmetHBP12HB_FD_55187 | JGI IMG/M metagenome (GOLD analysis project Ga0031655, IMG submission 55187) | Freshwater lake sediment microbial communities from the University of Notre Dame, USA, for methane emissions studies -HBP12 HB | ecosystem: Environmental > Aquatic > Freshwater > Lake >... | reverse complement strand
CCCCGCCGATGATCATGAACCGCGTGACCAGTTCGCCCAAAAGGGCTGCCGCTACCTGACTGGCCTTGAGGGAGCCGAAAACTCACCTTGAAGTTGGTACAAAAAAGCCAGTCCGATCAGGGATGATATCTATGACGACCCACTTGCCCTCCGGGTCAGGCCGGGACTCGCGCCGCACCGTCACGCGCGGATCGGCGAGGGTAGAGATCCGGTCTACCGCTGACGCCGCGGGTACGTTGCCGAAGTGGTGCGGTATCTATTGCTTGACCAGTTCCACGCGGCGATTGCGAGCCCGGCCCTCCTCGGTCGCGTTGTCGGCGATCGGCTGGGTGTCGCCCAGGCCAGCGGCGATCAGGCGTGTGCGCGCAATGCCATTCTTCACCAGCCAGGCGACAACCGCGGCGGCACGCTGCTGTGAGAGGGTTTGATTACCGGCTTTCGTGCCGGTCGAGTCGGTATGGCCTTCGATCTTCATTTTCCAGTCGGGCTGGCCGTTCAGCAACGCGAGCACCTGGCCGAGGACTTTCTCCGACTCAGGTTTCAAGGTGGCTTTGCCGGTATCGAATTCAATTCCATAGACGGCGACGCGACCAGTCTTGTTGATCTCGGCGGTCCAGGCTTCAGCGTTGGCGGTCATCTCCTGGGTCATTTCCTGGGTCAGGACGGCGACGATGTCATACGAGCACTCGCCGGTCATTTCATGAGCAGTCACACCGATCCACTGCGCCCCCTTGTGGGCGGTGACGTAGTGATTCGGGACGTCATAGCCGGTGAAATCGAGAGTGTAGCCGGCTGTCCGCAATGCCTGCTCGACATTCCGCCTCGCCTGCAACGCCGACTTGCCGCTACATTGGTATGTGAGCTTTTCGATCTTGCCCTCGAGGTGCTTCGTACGATTATCGCCGGAGGTGCTCACAGTCAGTTCGGCGGCATCGAAATCAGACTTGCTGCAATCCGAGATGTAACAACCCGCAAGTCGCGTCAACAGCGGAGAATCCTTGCAGCCCTCACGATCCTCTTGTGCGAACAATCCTGCCGGCGTCACTAGACATAATACGAAGACAAGCGACAATATTCGGAGTCGCATCATCAACCTCCTGCGGCTATTAACAGAGACTTCCGTTTTGCCATCCTGGCCGGCATCCATTCTACGCCCAACCGCCTCCAAAGGCATTCTGGACTTCCGTGCTCCAGATGTCGCCCGGCTGTAAGGAGAGGCATGCCCTGAGATGAAGGTTTCCTATCGTGAGGGTGTGGCTGAGGGGGGCTCGTTGAGAAGCGACTGGAAGTGTCTCTCGAGCATCTTCCCGGCCATCTCCCGGAGGGCGTGTCCATAGGGGACCAGTTCGAGCTGGAGCCGGGCGTAGGTGGCGTCCAGTTGCGCGGAAAGTTGCTGGAGGTAGGCTCGGGCGCGTGTCTGGCGGTCCTCGAACCCCACGGCGAGATCCCGGAGCACGGTGCGTCCCTGCGCCACCAGGCGGTCGAGTTCAGCTGCTACCTCGCCGCGGGCTTCCTCGAACTTCTCCAGGGCCACCACGAATTGCTCGTTGTCCCGCTCGATGCGCCGTGTAAGTAACTTCCCCTGAAGACGAATGGCGAAATTGAACCAACGATGCGAGCCATGCAGGAGCTGGCGAAACGCCTCGCTGACAGAGTAGAACTCCCGGGAGATGCGGAAGATACCTTCCTGAAGGTCCAGGGGACTCATCTGCAGGGGGCAGACCACGGCGTGCTGGGCATCAAAAAGTTGCCATTCGCCCCAGGCGATGATGCGCTTTTCCTCGGCCAGCCGGCGCGTCAACGGCGGCCCGGGCACGGCCGTGAGCGCGAAGAACTGGGCCGTCGAAAGGCGCGCCGCGCGCGCAAAATCCAACGTGTCGGCGATGGTCTGCGGTGTGTCCGCGTCCGAGCCCAGGACGAACATCCCGTGCACGCGAATCCCCACCTCGTTGAAGGCGGCAATGGCCTGGCGGTTCTTTTCAAGCGTCGCGTGCTTGTGGTAAAGCTTGAGCGTCTCCTCATTCACAGATTCCAGCCCGATACAAACCATGGTGCAGTTCGCGCGCTTCATCAGCTTCAGGAGTTCGCGATCCTGGGCGGCTTCCACGCGCACCTGGGCAAACCAGCGTGGCATGCGCACACCTTCGAAAAGCAGCCGCTCGAGCAAACGTGTGGTCCGCTTGCGGTCGGCAGCGAAAATATCGTCCCCGAAGAAGATCGGCTTGCCGTTCATCGCAATCGTGTGCCGAATCAGCGCCACGGTGGCGTCATCATCGAGGAAGCGGAAGCCGCGCCCGAAGTTCTCGATGACCGAGCAGAACTCACACTCGTAAGGACAGCCGCGTGAGGTATTCACCACATTGTGCGTGATGCCCTTCTTCACCCGCGGCGAGTATGCCGGGAAAGGCAGCGCGGAGAGCTGGGCTGTGGTCAAATAGGGGCGATCCGGGCTGTAAACATTTTGCCCGCTGGGGCTCCGGTAGCACACCCCCTGCACGTCGTGGAGGTCCGGGTTCTCGAAGTCGTCTCCCAGGCGCTCCAGGACGACGGGCAATGTCTGGTCGCCTTCGTGCGTCACCACCACGTCGCCGAACTGCAGGGACTCATCCGGAAGCGCCGTAGAATGCGGCCCGCCAATGAGAATCTTCACGCGTGGATTGAGGGCCCGTACGCGCTCAGCAAGTTCGAACGACTGGTTGGCAGTGCGCGTGATAGCCGACACCCCTAGGACATCCGTCTCGGCCAAGCGTCGCCAGTCGTCGGCATCCAGCCGTCCCGGCACGCGGTTGTATAGCGGGTCCAGCGTGACCGTATCGGCGTAACCTGCCTCGCGACAAATCGCCTCCAGCAACGGCACGCCACGCGCCGGCAAGCGCATCAAGGAGTAGATATCCTTCGCCATCCGGCCTTCCAGGCGGCCATCAACCGTTGCAGGTAGTTCCACCAACGTAACGCGCAAATTCCTCATTCAGACCTCTGGTAGCGCCCTTTACAGTACGCAAAGCTCTCCGATTGATTTTCGAGACTAACCTGGGATTTCCGTTTCGACCTCCCAGCCAACACATAATGTACACCTAACCGCCTTCGCGTCCAATCCTTCAACCATGTCTTCAGTGCTCGGTGCCTCCGGCGTCCACCGAGGGAGCCAGGTCTGCCTCTCCCGAGAATTCAAGAGCCCTCAACGGCCGCCTTTCCAACCGATGATTCCGACACCTTTCCTTTCCCAGCCTCCTTCACCACCGAACTCTGCAGGGGTGTGCGGCTCGCCTACCGCGCTGCCATCTTCTACGCAAGGGACAGCCAGGTCTTCTTGTTCTCTTCATCCATGCGGACGGAAATGGACCGTCGTGGTAGGCTCCAGCGTGAGGCGTGTTTTGATCTTCGAATCGTCTCTTCGGCACCAACTCTCATTGCTTCCTCTTCGGAGTGAAGTAGGGATCGGGCTCCGGAATCGCGGCGCCATCCTTGCGCGGTGACGACGCACCGTAATTGATACCCGTAGCCGAATCGTGCAGCACAACTTGCCCGCCGCCCATCCAGGTTGAAAAATCGCCGCGCACGGCGAGCTTGTGGCCCTTGGCCGTGAGCGCCTCGCGAATCGCTGCGGGGACTCGGTCTTCAATCATAAAGTCACAGCCGCCAAAATTGAGTTTGGTGAAGCGCGGCGCTTCCAGCGCTGCCTGGATGTTCATGCCGTAATCGACAACGTTGGAAACGAATTGGGCGTGTGCCTGCGGCTGGTTTAACCCTCCCATGATGCCGAAGCCAATATGGACGTCTCCCCTTTCCATGAACGCCGGAATGATGGTGTGGAATGGCCGCTTGTGAGGAGCGAGCACGTCCGGATGGCTCGCCTCGAGCACGAAGCCTGAACCGCGATTCTGGAGGGGGAAACCGAAGTCATCGACGACCACGCCCGAGCCCCACAGCCCCGCGATACTCTGAATCATCGAAACGATATTGCCGTCTTTGTCTACCACCGAGAAATAGACTGTGTCCTTGGGGACTTCCACCGGGTTGCCTGGCGCGACATCGCAGTGCGCCTGTTTAATGTCAATGAGCGCCGCGCGCTTCGCCGCGTATTCCTTGGAGATGAGTTCGCCCACCGGAATCTTCGCATGCCGGGGATCGGCCAAATAGCGGCGCAGGTCGGAATAGGCGAGCTTCTGCGCCTCCATCTTCACGTGGAGTGCGTCGGCGCTCGCAAAACCATATTCGGGTAGTGGGAATCCCTGGCGCGACATCGCAGTGCGCCTGTTTAATGTCAATGAGCGCCGCGCGCTTCGCCGCGTATTCCTTGGAGATGAGTTCGCCCACCGGAATCTTCGCATNCCNGGGATCGGCCAAATAGCGGCGCAGGTCGGAATAGGCGAGCTTCTGCGCCTCCATCTTCACGTGGAGTGCGTCGGCGCTCGCAAAACCATATTCGGGTAGTGGGAATCGCTCGAAGATGTTGAGCATCTCGAGCGCCGCCATCCCCTGACCGTTGGGCGGCAGCTCATAAACAGTCCAGCCGCGATAGGTGGCGGAGATGGGATCAACCCACTCGGGTTTGAAATCGGCAAGGTCAGCCGCCGTCATCACGCCGCCCAGGCGCCGGGAGGTCTTCAGAATCGCTTTCGCGATCTCACCCGAATAGAAGGCCCCGGCCCCTTCTTGCGCGACCAATTCCAGCGCGTGAGCGTATCCGGGATTGCGGAAGACCTCGCCGACCTTCGGGACGGCGCCGTTTGGAAAGAAGACACGCTTCGCGTTTTCGTCGTCTTGAAGCGCCTTCTCTTGCTCCTGCCAGAAGGCCTGCACGATTTCGGTGACGGGGAACCCTTCACGCGCGTAATAGATGGCGGGGGCGAAGAGGTCGGCCCAGGGCAGCCTGCCGAATCGCTTGTGTAGTGCCTCCCAGCCGCGCACGCACCCTGGCACGGTCACGGAATGGATACCACTTCGAGGCATGGACGATTTTCCGTTCCCCTTCAAGTATTCCGGCGTGAGTTTTTCCGGCGCCCAGCCGCTGGAGTTGAGTCCGGCGAGTTTGCCGTTTTTTGCATCCCACTCGATGGCGAAGAGGTCGCCGCCAATGCCGTCCATCATCGGTTCCATCAGGCCGAGCACCGCGTTTGCGGCGATCGCGGCGTCGGCTGCCGAGCCGCCGCGGGCCAGGATCTGCGCGCCCGCTTGGGAGGCAAGGACCTGAGGTGTTGCCACGATACCTTGCCGCGTGATGGTCATGGAACGGGCCTGGGAGCGGTCAAGGTGATCATCGGGACGCTGGGCGAGAGCCGAGGCCAGGGGAAGGAAAAACATCGCGATGGCCATCAGGAGCCAATTCGATTGGTAAGACATGGACCGAGTGTACCGATGAATGCCGTGCGACCGCAACAGGCTTCCAGTGGTAGAATGAGTGGACGACCTTGATGCGCGAATTCCCTTCGCAACAGGAAGTCCTGAAGGTCTTCGAGCAGAACCCCCAAAGGACGTTCCGGCTCCGCGAGTTGGTAGTGGAACTGGGCCTGCGCTCCAGCCAGGCGCGCGAACTGAAGCAAGCGCTCAAGAACCTATCGCGCAGCCGGAAGATTGTTTACATGAAGAAGAGCCATTTTACTCTCGCCCATATGGACCGCACGGGTGCGGCCACGGCCCGCCCTCGGGCTTTCGGCGCGCCCGGCGCGGAGGGGAAGCAAAGGGCGCTCCCGCCCAACATTGTATCCGGCCGCCTGATCGGCCATCGCGACGGCTACGGGTTCGTTGTTCCGGATACTCGTCTTGCCGCAACCGACCTGGACATCTACATCCCTGGGAACGGCATGGGCTCGGCGCTGCACGGCGATCGTGTGGAAGCTCAGGTCCTGCGTTCCAAAGCGGATGGCCGGCTGGAAGGCCGCATTCTGCGCGTCACTGAGCGCGCGCAGAAGACCGTGGTGGGAGAATTCCATTGCGGCCCGCGATACAACTACGTCCTGCCGTACGACCGCCGCATCCCCTTTGAGATCGTGATCCCACGCGGTCAGGAGTGGCCGGAAGGGGTCCAAGAGGGAGGGCAGGCTGCGGGAGGCAAGGAAGGGCACAGGCCGGAGGCGATTCAGAGCCGCCACCGGCAATTCGGAGGCGAGTCGGAGGGGAAGGCCGTCGCCATCTCTGGAACTCGCCGGAACGCCCGGGAGCTGGACGGCCTGATTGTCGACGTCGAGATCACCAATTTCCCCCGCCCGGCCGAATTGCCGCGCGGGCGAGTTATCGAAGTCCTGGGGCGCCGCGAGGAATTTGGCGTGGATGTGGAGATCATCATTCGCAAGTTCCACCTACCGCACCGGTTTCCCGCCGAAGTTCTCGCTGAGGCCGACGCCACAGCCCAATACCTCTCCGAGCGCGACCGCGCCGGACGCCGGGACTTTCGCGACCTGCCCATCGTCACCATCGACGGCGAGACCGCGAAGGACTTTGACGATGCGGTGTACGTCGAGCGCTTGCCCTGGGGAAACTATCTTCTCCACGTTCACATCGCGGATGTGGCCAACTACGTCCAGCCCGGGTCGGCCCTCGACCGCGAGGCGCGTCTGCGGGGCACTTCCGTTTATTTCCCCGACCGCGCAGTCCCCATGTTGCCCCTGGAGCTCTCCAACGGCATCTGCAGCCTCAACCCCCACGTGGACCGGCTGGTGATGTCGGCGCTGATGGAAATTGATCCTCGGGGGCGCATCGTCGAATACGAACTTCTGCCCGGCATCATCCGCAGCGCCGAACGCATGACCTACACGGCCGTGCGGGATGTCCTGGCCGGGGAACAGGCCGCCTGCACGCGTTATGGCGCGCTGGTCGAGAGTTTCAAACTGATGGAAGAGCTTGCGTTGATCCTGAACCGGCAGCGCGAGGAGCGCGGGTCCATCGATTTCGATCTTCCTGAGCCCCTCATCGAGTTCGACGAATACGGACGCATGGTGGGCATTACGCGCTCGGAGCGCAACATCGCCCACCGCCTCATCGAGGAATTCATGCTCGCCGCCAACGAGAGCGTGGCGGGTTACCTGGAGCGCCAGGGCGTTCCCTCGCTTTACCGCGTCCACGAGAAGCCCGATCCCAAGAAGGTCCTGGAATTCGAGGAAATCGCCGCCACCTTTGGATATTCGCTGGGCGTGGAGCTTCCTGCCGCGCGCCGCCTGCGCGTGGGCCGGCGTGATGAGCGCGAACGCCACCCGCGCTTTGCGGAGACCCCGGACGTCACGGAACTCAAAATCAGTCCCTTCCACTATCAGAGACTGACCAAGCGCCTGGAAGGCAAACCGGAGGAGCGCATTCTTTCTTACCTCATGCTGCGCTCGCTCAAGCAGGCGCGCTACTCGGAAGAAAATGTGGGCCACTTTGCACTGGCCGCCCTCACCTATACGCACTTCACCTCGCCGATCCGCCGTTACCCTGACCTGATCGTGCATCGCATCTTGAAGGCTGCACTGGAGAAGCAGGGAGGCAGGGCGCGCGTGAAGGCCCTTGAAAGCGCAGGCCGGGAAGCACGGGAGCCTGCCCCGACCTCGCCCGGAGGGCATGCCCGCTCCGCCCAGAGGCCGCACGCAGGGGTCCAGGGCAGAGTGCATCGTGTTGACGAGCCCGCGCCGCCGTTCCGCCAGACGCGACCCGAACCATCCCTTCCTGGCGGGGCCTTTGTTCATCCGCAGGAGCTCCACGCTCTCTCGCTGGCCACCTCCGAAGCGGAACGCCGCGCCGCGGATGCCGAACGCGAGCTTATCGAGTGGAAGAAGGCCTCGTTCATGGCCCAGCACGTGGGCGACGAGTTTGACGCGCTGATCATCAGCCTGACCAAGCGCGGGTTCTTCGTGGAGCTGATGGACCTGTTCGTGGAAGGTTTCGTGGCCCTCGCGAACCTTGGCGATGACCTTTACGTGTACCGGGAAAAGTTGCGCGCCATCGTCGGCCAGCATACGAAGCGCGCTTTTCGCCTGGGCGACCGCGTTCGGGTGCGCCTGGACCGCATCGACCGCGAAGGGAATAAACTGGAATTCTCCCTGGTCAAGTGAGGTTCACGTGCCTGGCTTTAGCCTCCAGCCTCAAACCTCCAGCCTTTAACCGGATGTCCCTGCTCACCACTCCTGTGCCGCTTCGTCTAAAAAGATACCGGCCCGAACTGATCTGGGGACGGCACCAGCGCGAGGATCCCTGCGTATATAGAGATGAGGGTCTTTCGAAAGGAGAAATCCGCAATGAATTCGTTCCAACGTCGCAATCTGGGAATTCTGGCCGCTCTTCTGGCAGTTGTGGGCACCTTGGCCTCCGTTCCCGCCCAGGCCGCAGAAGGCCACTTCGAGCGAACCTTGAAGGTCACGGGCCCCGTGGAGCTCGACGTCCGCACGGGCTCGGGTTCCATCGATATCCGCACCGGTGAAACCTCCACGGTGCGCGTGGTGGGAACCATCCGGGCCAATGGAGATTGGTTTGGTTCAGGCGACGACGCCGAGAAGAAGGTTCGGTATCTCGAAGCGAATCCACCCATTGAACAGCACGGAGACATCATCAAGATCGGGCACATCGAAGACCACGAGCTCGAGCACAACATCTCGATCAGCTACGAAATCGTGACGCCCAAGGCAACTCGCCTGCGGTGCGGGACCGGCTCGGGCGGGCAGACGATTCAGGGCATCCAGGGCCCGCTAGATGCTTCGACCGGCTCCGGCAACCTGGAAATCTCGAATATCGGCGATACGGTGAAAGCCTCGACGGGCTCCGGACGCATCGAGATCGATGGCGCCAAGGGTGACGTGCGGGCCTCAACGGGCAGCGGCCCCATCCGCGCCTTGGGGGTTGCCGGCGGCCTGCGCGCTTCCACCGGCAGCGGGAACGTCACCTTCGAGCAGACTGCCCCCGGCGACGTGGAAGTCAGCACCGGCTCGGGCACCGTCGAGCTCAAAGGCGTACACGGCGCCGTGCGGGCGCAGACGGCCAGCGGGAACATCAACGTGGACGGTCAAGGCGAGGGCTCGTGGAAGCTGGGGACAGCCTCAGGGGGCGTCACCGTACGCTTGCCTGCCCAGCAGGGGTTCAGTCTCCACGCCCACAGCGTCTCCGGCAGCATTTATACCCGGCGCGAAATGACCGTCCAGGGCACGCTGAGCAAGCACGAACTGGAAGGCAAGGTGGGTGACGGCGGTTTCCTGCTGGAAGTCAGCACTGTGTCGGGACCGATTCGGATCGAGTAGGGGAAGTTTAAGGACTGCCCATTCGCGCCTGCATTAGAGGAGTGGCCAGCGACAAGCACGAACCAGTCGGCTGGCCTTCTCGCTCATCACCTGTCGCTCCTCACGCGTCACCGCATTCTCGCCTAGTCGAGCGATTTATGAAAGCGCAGGATGCTGACGCCCAGCAAGAGAAGAGCTATGGCCGTCAGGGAAACCATTTCCGGCCAGAGCACGTTAAACCCAGAGCCCTTCAGGTAGACGCTGCGCAGAATTACCATGACATGGCGCAGAGGGTTGGCATAAGTCACCTTCTGAAGGAGGGGAGGCATGCTGGCGATGGGAGTGCCGAAGCCGGAAAGCGTGATCATCGGCATGTTGAAGAAGAAAGACGTAACCATGGCCTGCTGCTGGTTGGCGGAGACGGTGGAAATCAACAGACCGAGGCTCAGCCCGGCAACAATGAAGGCCACCAATCCGGCCGCCAGTACCCCGAGATGCCCTCGAAAAGGAACGCCGAACCAATAGGTCCCGACCAGAGCAATCAGCGTCGCGTCGACGCAACCAATCAGGAAAAAAGGAATGGTTTTTCCCAGGATGAATTCCCATCGGCGAATGGGAGTGACCATGATCTGTTCGAGCGTGCCGATCTCCCGCTCGCGCACTACCCCGAAAGCCGTAAGCATCATGACCAGAATCAACATCACATTGCCGATGACCCCGGGAACAAAATACCATCGGCTCACCAACCCTTCATTGAACCAAGGCCGCACTTCGAGGTCGACTTGCGGCAGGGACGACAACTGTGAGGGGGCCGTGCGCTCCAATCGGTCGATCTGGTAGTCGCGGCTGAACTCGCCGCCTATCCGGTTGAGGTAACCGAGCGCGACCAAGGCGGTGTTGGAGTTGGAAGAGTCTGCGAGCACTTGCACCGTGGCGCCCTGCCCGTTGCGCAGACGCTGGGCGAACCCGGAATCAATCTCAACTGCCAACAGGAAGGTGCCGCGGTCCAGACCTTCGCGGAGCTCTTCGCGCCGCGCGGCATACTTGTTCAGGCGGAAATAACGGCTGGCGGAAAAGTGCGCGATGAGCTCGCGGCTTTCCTGCGTGTTGTCCAAATCGAGCACCGCGAGCGTTACGTTCCGCACGTCCAACGTGGCCGCGTACCCGAACACCAGCATTTGAATGAGCGGCGGCGCGAAGAGCAGGAAGCGGGTGTGCGGGTCGCGCAGGGTCTGGAGGAACTCCTTGCGGACCATGTGGGCGATGCGGTTGAAGGAGGAGAACAGATTCATTCCAGCCTCTTTTGAAGAGCGCGCGTGGCCAGCAGAATCAGCGCGCCCGCAATGATCGCCAACGCCGCGACATCACCTATCATCTGCCCCACGGCCGTGCCCTTCAGAAAAAGGTTTCTCAGAATGGAAACGTAATAACGCGGCGGCAGGATGCGGGCAATCGCCTGCACGGCGACGGGCATCTGATCGATCGGAAAGATGAAGCCGGAGAGAAGGAACGTCGGCAGCAGCGTCACCAGCAGGGCCAATTGGCTCGCTCCGAGCTGCGACTTGGCCGTGACCGAGAAGAAATAGCCCAGCGACAACACGACCAGCAGGAAAAGCGCCGAGCAAACGAACAGCACCGTCCAGCTTCCCCGGAAAGGCACGCGAAACCACACTACCGCAACACCGGCGCAGAGCGCGGTATCCGTCATCCCGATGACAAAGTAGGGAACCAGTTTTCCGATTTGGATTTCCAGTTTGCCCACCGGGGTGGCGATGAGCTGTTCCATGGTGCCACGCTCCCACTCCCGCGCGATGGTCAGCGAGGTCAGAAACGCGCCCACAACAGCCATCACCATGGCAACCACCCCGGGCACGATGTTTGACATGCTCTCCAGGTCTTCGTTGAACCAAGTCCGCGGCTGAAAACTGACACTGGGCGTCACGCGGGGCATGCCGTTGCGCCGTTGCCAGTCGACTTGGACCTGCTGAGAGTAAGCCTGCAGGATACTGAGCGCGTAGCCCATGCTGATGTTGGCTGTGTTGCTGTCGCTAGCGTCGAGCAGCGCTTGCACATGTGCCGTCCTGCGGGAGCGGAGAAGTTCCGAGAATTGCGGGGGCACCACCACGGCCGCCGTGCACGCACCGCGGTCAATGCGATCGATGACGTCGCGGTAGTTATCCGCCACACGCACGATTCTGAAATAGTCGGTGCTCTGGAAATGCTTCAGCAGGTCCTGGCTGGACTGCGTGCCGTCGCGGTCGTACACACAGAGGGGAATGTGCTTGATGTCCAGGTTCACGCCGTAGCCGTAGATCACTAGCTGGATGAGCGGCATCGCGAAGATCACCAGGAGGCTGAACGGGTCGCGCCAGATCTGGATCACTTCTTTGCGCATCATGGCCAGGATGCGGCGAAGGCTCATGCAGTTCCTCCCGGCAGGGATTCATGCCCGGCGGTCAGCGCAACGAAAACGTCTTCCAGGCTGGGTTGAATCTGCTCGATCCTTCCTACCCTCAGCCCGCGGCTCTCCAAGCCGTGTCGGATTTCCGGCAGGACGGCTTGGGCGTCGGCCACGACCGCATGGAGGCTGCTCCCGAAAACCGCAGCGTCAAGCACGCCCGGAATGGGGCGCAGCGCTTCGAGCCCCGGCCCCAGCGGCTCGCATTCGACCAGCAGGAGCTGATGCTTCATGTGCCGGGTCTTCAATTCAGTGGGGGTGCCCGTTGCCACGATGCGCCCGCGATCGATCAGCACCAGCCGGTTGCAGTACTCCGCCTCGTCCATGTAGTGCGTGGTGACGAATACCGTGATGCCCTCGCTTACCATCTGCTGGATCAATTCCCAGAATTGCCGGCGCGAGACGGGATCGACTCCCGAGGTGGGTTCGTCGAGAAAGACAATGGGCGGACGGTGCAGCACCGCGCAGGCGAGCGCCAACCGCTGTTTCCAGCCGACGGCCAGCGTGCGCGTGAGGGTCTGCTCGCGGCCCTCGATCCCCGCCATGCGCAGGGCCCAAGCCAGCCGCGCGGGAAGATCCTGGGCGGGCACGCTGTATAATCCCGCGAAGAATCGGAGATTCTCGATGACCTGCAGATCGTTGTAGAGGGAGAATTTCTGAGACATGTAACCGATCTGCTGGCGGACCGCCTCAGGCTCCACCGCGACGTCAATCCCCGCCACCCGCGCGCGCCCGGAAGTTGGCCGGAGCAAGCCGCACAGAATGCGAATGGTGGTCGATTTGCCTGCCCCGTTGGGGCCGAGAAAGCCGAAAATCTCACCTCGCCGGGCCTCAAAGCTGATGCTGTCCACGGCCACGAAGGCCCCGAAGCGCTTGGTCAGGTTCTCGACCACGACCGAGGGTTCGTTGCCTATCATAAAGGCATCACCCCCGGCGGGGATGCAGGCCCGCTCTCCACTGCCGATACGAACAGGTCCTCGATACTCGCCCTGACCGGTTGGAAGGAGTCGTAGGCGACTCCGGCCGATTCCAGCCGGGCGCGCAAATCTGAAAGGCGGCGAGCCGAGTCATCCACAAACAGGTGAACGCGGTCACCCACCAGCAGGGCGCTGCGCACGCCGGGGGCGCCTGCCAGCAACTCGCGGACTCGCCCAGATTGTGCGGAGTGCACGGCGAGAATCTCGCCAGGAAACTTCCTTTTCAGTTCCTCGGGCCGGTCGCATAGAAGCATCCGGCCACCATAGAGCAGGCCCACGCGATGGCAGCGCTCCGCCTCATCGAGGTACGACGTGGAATTCAAAATCGCCACACCCGCAGCGAGTAGGGAGTAAAGGATTCGCCAGAAATCGCGGCGCGAGACAGGATCGACTCCGTTGGTTGGTTCGTCGAGCAGCATGACCTTGGGCGTATGAATCAGCGCGCACACCAGGCCGAGCTTCTGCTTCATGCCGCCGGAAAGGTTTCCGGCAAGCCGGCTGCGAAAATCACTGAGGCCCGCCGCGGCCAGCAATTCCTGCGCGCGCTGGACGCGCTGTTTGCGGGGCACCCCGAACAAATCCGCATAAAACCGGATGTTCTCGTCGACCGTCAAGTCCTCGTAAAGTCCAAACCGCTGCGACATGTAGCTGAGGAGAGACTTGGCGCGCTCGGGGTCGCGCACCACGTCGCAGCCGGCAACCTTCGCCGAGCCCGAATCCGCGCCCAAAACGCCCGCCAGCATCCGGAGCGTCGTGGTTTTCCCCGCGCCGTCCGGCCCGACCAGCCCGAAGATTTCACCCGCGTACACTTCAAAGCTGAGCCCGTCGACAGCATGCACCTTCCCGAACGACTTGCTCAGAGCGGATACGACGATGGCAGGTGAAGAACTCATCGAGGGCTCGCTAGGGGATTCTGATAAGAGCATCGGCCGGCATTCCTGGCTTTAATTCGTGATGCGGGTTGTCCACGCCCACTTTGACTCGATAAACCAGGGTGACGCGCTCTTTCTGGGTTTCCACGCTTTTAGGAGTGAATTCGGCTTCAGAGGAGATGAACGAAATCCGGCCGGGATAGCTTTTCTCGGGGAAACTATCGGTGCGCACGTCGACGGCCTGATCCAAATGAATCTTGCCGAGATCGGGCTCGGGGATGTACACGCGGACCCACAAATGGTCCAGGTCGGCAAGAGTCACGACGGGGGTGCCGGGTGAGACGACCTCTCCCAACTCCGCTTGCCGTACTAGGACCACGCCATCAAAGGGTGCGCGCAACGTGGTGTAACTCAGCCGGATACCGGACATCCTCGAGTTTTGATCGGCCTGTTGAACGTTGGCGCGCTCCACGGCAAGCTCTTCCTTCCGCGTCCCTTCCACCAATTCGTTGTAGACAAGCTGCGCCCGGTCGTGAGCAGCCTGTGCGCGGGTCACGCCCGTGGCGGCCAAATCGCGCGTTTGAGCGGGGATCTCATCTTTCTCGAAGAGAGCCTGGTAACGCGCGTAGTCCTTCTTCTTTTGCTCGAGGTCGGCTAGGGTATCGATAACGGTCTGCCTGGCAGCTTCGATGTCCTGCGTCCGGCTTCCCGCCAGACCCAAAGTGAGCTGCCGGCTTCGCACCTGAGCCGTCGCTTCGTCCATGGCCACCTGCTGCCGATAGTCGTCATTGTCCACTCGCGCCAGGAGATCGCCGGCCTTAAGCGACATGCCTTCCTGCACCGGCAAAGCAACGATGCGGCCTGCCACTTTGAAGCTGACCAGGCTTTCGTGTGCTTCAATATTGCCTGAAAGCTTGATCACATTTTCGGCGGCCGGTTTGCGGAACCATTGAGGGTGGAAATAGATCGTAGCGCTCCCGATCGCCAGCAGAAGCAGGAGCGGTATGAGGCGTTTCATGGCTGTTTACCTCTTCCTCCGAGGGAGTCGCCGGTTGTCAGTAGGAACATCCTCACGACAGACGACTGATCACTGATGACTCGCTGCCGTCATGGCTCGCTGAGATAGGTCTGGTAAATCTTCTCGGTCCCGCCCAGCGAGCGCACCAAGGCCATGAGGGCGTCGGCGTGACTCGCGAGTGCCCTGATGCGATCATCCTGGGCGCTTGCCAGTGTGGTCTGAGCGGTCACAACTTCGATGTTGTCCGTCACCCCATTCCGGAAACGGTCTTGTGCGAGGACTAGTTCGCTCTCTGCCAGGCGGAGGGCCGCCTCGCTGACGGTCACCAGATTCGCACTGGATTCCAGGTCGAGCAGCGCTTTGCGCAGTTCCTGCTCGATTTCGCGATGGAGGTCGTCAATCTGCGCGTCCAGGCGCTTCAGGCGGCTTTGGATCTCCACCTGCTCCCCGGCGCGGTCCCGGTCGAACAGGGTAACGGTGAGCGTTCCCTGAATTTGCCCCGTCCTCGCCATGGAGCTGAACCCCTGCCCAATCGCGCCGTAATCGCCGTTGACGGACAACGTGGGAAGATACCGTGCCCGTGAGGCCTTCTGCTGCTCGACCAGCGACTCGCGTTGTTTGAGAAGCGCCGCGTAATCCGGCCTCGCCTGGAGCGCGGCAGGAAGCGCCTGGTCTACGCCGGCAGGTTCCACTTGATGAAATTTCAAGGGCTCGGCCAAGTCCAGTGGGGTGCCGGGGCTCAGTCCCAGGTAACGCGCAAGTACAAGCAAGGAAGTCTGATAGGCGTTGCGCGCCACAAGAACGTTCTGTTGGTCCTGCGCCATTCGCACCTTAGCGCGAACCTCATCGACCGCTGTTGCAAGCCCTTGGGCGTGCTGGTCGTGCGCCAATTCCTCCAGAGTCTGAGAGGTCTTCACGCGGCTTTCCGCCGCTTCAACCTCCGCCGCGGCAGCCTGAGCCTCAAGATAAAGTCCTGCCGCCTGGCGAATGACCAGATCCCGTGAGTCCTGGTAATCGAGTCTTGCCGCCTCCTCCTGCCTTTCACTCGCCTTCCAGTTGTGGTAGGAGTGGCGGTCAATTAAAGATTGGCTTGCCGAGAGGCGGAAGTCATAGTGCTCGAAGGGTCCGACGACGGCAGGGGCGCCGGGAAAAGAAATCCCCATGGCGCCGAGGTCGATATTCTCACGGTTGGCGAGGGCGTTTCCGTTCACGTGCGGAAGCAGGGGGGCGCGCCGCCTCTGGCGCGTGCCCTCGAGCTCCTCCACTTGCGTGCTCGCCACGCGCACACTGAGATTCTGCTTGAGCGCCAGGTTGATGGCGTCCCTCAGTGTGAGGCGCTGCGGAGCACCCTGCTGTGCATGGCCCGAAGTTCCCGCCAGGAATAGCCACGCCACGAAAACAGCGATCCACTTTGCCCTCGCCTGCATGGAACCTTCTCCTTTACTGCGCCGCCCCCCTGTTCCAGGGACCTTCAAACCGCTTTCTTGCGCAGGCCGCCTAGCACGAACTCCAGATGCGCCCTCATGTAAGCATTCAAGTCGAGGCGATGCCGCTCCCCGTGCAACAGTCGCCACACGATCGCAAGAACTCCCGGCGCGGCCAGGATCTGCGGGAATTCCACTGCCGCGGTCTCCCGAAACTCGCCCGAAGCGATGCCTTGCAGCAGCACGTGCCGCAGCGCCTTCATTCCCGGCGCAATAATCTCGCGATGATAAATGTCGGCAATTTGAGGGAACCTGCCGCTTTCGGCAATCAGCAGGCGTACGATGGAGCGAACCTTTTCATTGCTCACGATTTCGTTGTACATCCGCGACACTAGATCGCGCAGGAGGTCCTCCGCGCTGCCGCTGAAGGTCCTGGCAACAGCGTCAAATCTCTTGCGCAGCAGGCTGCGCACCACGGCTCGAAACAGTTGTCTCTTGTCCCGGAAGTAGAGGTAAATCGTTCCCTTGGCGATACCCGCCCGCTCGGCGACGTCGTCCAGGCGCGCCGCCTCGTACCCCTGGGCAGCGAAGACCTGGAAGGCAGCTGCCAGAATCTGCTCCTGACGACGTTGCTTTTGTACCTGCCCGCGCGGGGAGGATTTCAAAGCCTTTTCACGCCTCGCATTCATAGCCATGCTCACTTTCACAGTGACTGAACAGTCAGTCAGCGTCTGAAACAAAACGATAAGTCGAGTAAGGTGCTTTGTCAACTCAATTTTGTGCCGCTAGTCGCAAGGACTTATCGGCCCGCTGCGATCGAGAGGCAAGAACTGCGAAATAGGAGAGAGTGAAGAAGGAGCAACCCAGGTACCCGGATGGCAGATGCTCTGGCTCCCGCGGCGGATTAGAACGCCTGTGCGCGGTGCTGGCGCAGAGGGCAGCTCTGTGATAGCCCGGCGCCACTTGGCACTAACCGCTACCGGACCGCTGGCTGGGTGCGCAGGCGTTGGACTGCGTCCTCGTCGGCGTAGGCGGCCACGATCTCGCCAAAGTAAACACGGTGGAAATCGCCCGTGGCGTAGAACTCCGCGCGCACCGCCTCCGCCAGTGCGTCAGGCACGATATCATTCCGATGCAGCGTCCGGCACTCATAGTGCACAACGCATTCCTTGATGATAGGCGGCCTTACCTCGCGGCTGGGAATCGGCGTCAAGCGCATCTCTTGAAACTTGTCGTGATCTCTGCCGGAAACGGTCCCGCAATGGCTCATCGCCACTGCCAGCTCCGGAGGAGGCACATTAACGGTGAAATCACTCACCTGCTCCAGCCGGTTGTAAGTGTGGCGCGAGGGCCTTACCAGCACGATGAAGGCCGGACGCGACCAAATGGAGCCCATCATTCCCCAGCCAATCGTCATGACATTGGGCTTTCCGTCCGCGCCCAATGTAGCCAGCAGCAGCCCATCCTCTCGCATCCGCTGAATCGTCTGGGCAAATAGATCCGTGTACCGCACCCGCACTTTGGCCATTCGAGTTTCACCTCAACCTGGATTCCTGTATCGGACTCCGGGTGACGTTAATGTACACCCTACGCGGCCCGTGGCAAGGGCGCGCCGTCACGGAACAGAGATTGGCCTGATGGGCGTCCCAGCTTGCCACACGGCGGAGAGCTTCTCGGTGTTGTGGATGTTCTCGAGAGGGTTGGCGTCGAGCACCAGGAAGTCGGCCTGCTTGCCGGGCGCGAGCGTTCCCAAGCGGTAATCGCTGCCCAAGAATTCCCCTGCGTTGCGCGTGGCACAGACGATGGCCTGCATGGGCGAGAGACCCGATTCAACCATCAATTGCAATTCCCGGTGCTCGAAGTAGCCCTGAAAGCGCAGGGGCGGCCCGGCATCGGTCCCAAAACCGATCCGCACGCCGGCGTCCAATAAGGTCTTCAGGTTCCGCTTTCCCATCTCAAACGCCTCGCGGTAGCGAGCCAAGTCGGGATTGGCGCTGAACCTCTCCTTGAACTGCGGACTTCCCAGCGTGGCCAGCACGGTGGGAGCCAGTCCCCCCTGGAAAAAAGGATCACGCAACCACTCCGGCCCTGACGCATAGGCAAAGGTCGATTCGTCGCGAACCAGCGTCGGGATGTAGAGCACCCCGCGGGCGTTGAGCGCGTCGATCAGCTCGCGGTCCACGGGCAGGTCGCGAACGCTGTGGCCCAGCGCATCGACCCCGGCAGCGACGAGCGACTTGGCGTCCGCCAGATAAAAGACGTGGGCAACGACGCGCAGCTTCAGCCGATGCGCTTCCGCGATGATGGCGCGGCAGATTTCCGGCTGCATTTTGGGAAGGCGGCCGAAATCGTCGTCCACCCAGATCTTGACGAAGTCCGGGCGATGCCGGGCCAGCTCACGCACGCTGGCACGGGCCTCCTCAGGAGTCTTGGGGCGATAGCGGTCACCATTCGCCGTACCTGGCGGGTAGCCGCCCACCACGCCGAAGCCGCGCCCCGCCGTCAAGAAACGTGCGCCGTCAACTTTCCCCGCCCCCTGCTCGTCGCGCAGTTCATAGATGAGGTCGTCGTCGCTGCCCAGGCACACTACCGTGCCCACGCCGTAGGCCAGAAGTCGCTCCAGTTGCCCCCGGATGTTTTCCGTGGTGTAGCTCCTCGGCGCGGCGTCCAGGCCGTCGCGCGTTTGCCCCAGATGCGTGTGGAGGTCAATGAGCGCCGGCATCAGCGTTTTTCCACGCAGGTCGATTTCCTTGGCGCCCTTAGGGATGCTTACCGCTCCGGACGCGCCCACGGCGCGAATGCGGCCCGCCTCGATGACCAGCACGGCATCCTCGACCGGTGGCCGGCCTGTACCGTCAATCAGCCGCGCCCCACGCACCACGACGGCATTCGAGTTTGAGCGCGCGAATGCCATGCCGCTGAGGAGAAGGAACGCCAGCAAAATCGGAAGTCTGCGCTTCATGTGAAACCCCAGGAGAATATAAAGCAAATCGAGGCGAGCCAAAAGTCGAAAGTCGAACGTCAAAGAGCGTATGTAAATTGACACCGCCGCTCGCAAGGCGTAGCATTCTGGCAGGATGGCCCCATCGGAGCGAGGGACGAGAACGTTCGAAATCATTTGCCCGTCTTGCGGCGCCAAGATGACGGTGGATGCCGAACTGGGCAAAGTCCTCCACCACGAGCCTCCTCCCAAGTCATCGAAGGCACCGGACCTCGACCGCGCTACCCAGCTCCTGCAGAAAGAAGCGGCGCGGCGCGAAGCCCTGTTCAAACAGAGCAGCGAAGACCAGAAGGTCAAGTCCGAACTGCTGGAGAGAAAATTCGAAGAGGCTATGAAGAAAACAAAAGACCAGCCCGTGGAACGGCCCCTCAAGGACATCGACCTGGACTAAGCATAGAAGCTGGAAACCAGAAACTGGAAACTCGGGGTGGCATCGGGAATGTAATGGCCCGATGGGCAGGGACGGGTGTTTCAACTCTTCAACTTCCTCGACTCTTCGACGGTCGAAAGAGTTGAAGGGTCGAAAAATCAAGGGGTCGAGATGCCGGCGTCGGCATTACACTGGGACGGGAGCGTTGAAGGGGCTCGAAGGAGTGTGTTACGATGCCGGTTTGCTCTCTAGTTGATATTCCTTGCTGAGTCGCATAGGTCCTCAGATAGGAGCTCCGAGTGAAAATCTACGACGGCCAGAACATTCGCAACGTTGCCCTGGTGGGTCACGGCGATACGGGCAAGACTCAACTGATTTCGGCTTTGCTCTTTACTGCGGGCATGGCAAACCGCCTGGGGAAAGTCGACGAAGGGACGTCCATTACGGACTACGACGATGAAGAAATCCAGCGTAAATTCTCCATCAGCGCCGCCCTGGCCTATGCCGAGTGGGGCAAGACGAAGATCAATTTCATCGACACGCCCGGCTACAACATTTTCATGCACGAAACGGAGGGCGCGCTGGTGGCCGCCGACTCCGCCCTGGTGCTCATCCATGCGGTAGCAGGGATCGAAGTGCAGACGGAAAAAACCTGGGGTTTCGCGGAGAAGTACAGCTTGCCGCGCGCCCTGCTGATCAACCAGCTCGACCGCGATCGCGCCAGTTTCGAACGGGCACTCGGGGCCTTGCGCGAGGCCTTCGGCAGGACGGTCATTCCCGTGCAACTTCCGATCGGCGAGGAAAAGGACTTCCGCGGCGTCATCGACCTGGTTCGAATGAAGGCTCATCTTTATGACGCGACCGGGTCGGGCAAGGCCAAGGAATCCGAAATCCCCGTCGAACTGAAGGAGGCGGCGGGGAAGGCCCACGAAGCCCTGGTGGAAATGGTCGCGGAGGGCAACGACAAGTTAATGGAAGAGTTCTTCGAAAAGGGGACCATCCCGCCGGAGGACCTGGTCCCTGGCCTGAAATCGGCGCTGGGTGATAAGCGCATCTACCCGGTGGTGGTTGCCGCTGGCCTGTCCAACCTCGGGAGCCAGAACCTGCTCGACTTCCTGGTGGACTACCTGCCGACGCCGCTCGAGC
>Ga0031655_10000722_pt1 | contig 20483 bp, 18 predicted proteins | sample FrelakmetHBP12HB_FD_55187 | JGI IMG/M metagenome (GOLD analysis project Ga0031655, IMG submission 55187) | Freshwater lake sediment microbial communities from the University of Notre Dame, USA, for methane emissions studies -HBP12 HB | ecosystem: Environmental > Aquatic > Freshwater > Lake >... | reverse complement strand
AGCACCCGGCTGGGGTCGCCGCCCAGTTCACCCGCATGTGCCATGGCCCACTCGACCGCCGCCAAGGAATCCTCCACCGCCGCCGGGAAGACATACTCCGGTGCCAGGCGGTAATCCACCGAAAGCACCGCGCAGTTTACCTTCCTGCAAATGAATCTGGCCATGTTATCGGCCGTATCCAAATCGCCGATGACCCAGCCGCCGCCGTGCAGGAGGACGAACAGCGGGTAGCCTGTTCCTTTGCCGGGTGTGTACAGGCGCGCCGGGATCTCCCCGGCCGGGCCCGGGAGCTTCAGATTCCGGACGGACGCCACTTCTTCAAATATCCCACCGATGCCTTTGAGCAGCGCAAAGGTCTTGGAAAAGTTGCGCCGCGCCTGGGCAGGCGAGACTTGGTCGAGGGGTACTTCTCCCAACACCACCTGCGCCCGACGCAGCAGGGCAGTCTGCTCGTCCAGGACGCCGCCGGTCAGGGGTGGGAATCGCGAGGTGAGGTTGAGAAGTTTCAGCCGAAGGAAGATGAGGATAAAGCGAGGATAGGTGAGAAGGTTGGTTTTCATGAAACCATTCTAGCACGACCCTCCCGTATTTCCAATATCCAGAGAAAAGAAGTTCTCCCATCCCTGAACAGCGATAAAAATCAATCGCTGGCTTTAAAGGAAACACACACCTGCAAACCACCCTCCGGAAGGCTGCGGGCCACGATCCGCCCCTCCTGCCCCTCCACCAGGAGCTTGGCGATTGCCAATCCCAGGCCCGCCCCGCCCGAGACGCGCGAGCGCGATTTCTCCCCGCGCCAGAAACGGTTGAAAATAAACGGCAGGTCTGCTTCCGGGATGCCGCTACCGTTATCGTTAATGCTGATCGTCACCTCGTCAACCGGCGAAGTAGTCCCGGTTCCGGTGAGGGACCGGGAAATCTCCACCCAAACGCGCCCGCCCTCGGGGACATAGCGCAGGGCGTTCGAGAGCAGGTTGCCGATCACCTGTTCGGTGCGTAACGGGTCGGCGACGATCAGGGCTTTATCCAGGGATGTCACCAGGTCCATGCTGATCTTCTTTTCGTCGGCCTCGGCTTGAAACATGCTGATCGAACGCCGGGAGATTTCAATCAGATCCAGTTCGTGTTTCTCGAAGGGCAGTTGGTGCGTCTCGGCCAGGGTCAGCAGGCGCAGGTCCTCCACCAGCCGCTCGAGCAGGTAGGCTTCCTCGAGGGCCGGGCCGATGTGATCCTCATCTGCCGGATAGACCCCATCCATGATCCCTTCCATGCGTCCGCGTATCACCGTCAGCGGCGTGCGCAGTTCGTGGGCAATGTCGGCCAGCATGTCACGCCGCTCGCGGTCGTTGCGTTCCAGGGCGTCCGCCATCTTGTTAAAACTGTCGCTCAAATCGCGTAAGTCGTCCGGCCCCTTCACCAGGACGCGCGTCTGCAAACGGCCTCCGGCAATCTCCTCAGCCGCTGCGATGACTTCGGCCAGGGGGGAAACCACACGCCGTGTGAGCAGCAGCCCGATCAATGTGGCAAAGACAGCCAGGCCGATAGATGCCAGGAGCACCGGCTGGAGGAAGCGGAAAGTGAAGAGCCTCTCCGATGGCTGGGTGTTTTGTCCGACGATGAGTTTTCCAACCACCTCGCCATTCACCACAATGGGAATGACTTTTTCCCCGCTGACCGGCTGGTATACCGGCGCTGTGGCCGGATCAACCGGCTGTCCATGTTCCACAACAATATGGCCCTGTGCATCCAGGAGGGTGGAGGCCTGCCATTGTGAAACTTCAACATCCAGGGAATTGGCAAAGATGGCACTGACGCCATCCCAATTGCCGCGGGCGATGTAATAGGTTTCGAGCCGGGCAGTGGTCGGCAGCCGGAAGAGCGGGTTGGATTGCGAGGGAGAGGCCAGGACAAAGCCTGTGACCAGAATCGTAAACAGGATGAGGAAGGCCACTGCGATGATAAAGGCGCGCAGGAGTAACAGGAACAGGCGGTTGCGGATCGAGCGGACGCTGTTGGAATGGGCCATTGATCAACCCTCGAATTTGTAGCCAACACCGTGGACGGTGATGATGTACTCCCCCGGCTCGAGTTTGCGGCGCAGGTTGCGGATGTGNGAGTCAATGGCGCGCTCGTAACTTTCGAACGCGACGCCGCGCACCGCGTTGAGCAGTTGGGCGCGNCTGAAAATGCGCCCGGGCTGGCTCATCATGGTTGCCAGGAGTTCGAACTCGGTCGTGGTGAGTACCACGGTCCGGTCCGGCAGTACAACCTGGTAACGGCTCCGGTCCAGGGTAAGGTCGCCCGCCCGGATCACTTCGCTGGACGAATCCCCGCTGGCGCGCCGCAGNACCGTGCGGACGCGCGCCACCAGTTCGCGCGGGCTGAATGGTTTGGTAATGTAATCATCCGCCCCCAANGCCAGGCCGATGAGCTTATCCGTCTCCTCGACCCGGGCCGTGAGCATGATGATGGGNACATTGCTTTCGCGTTGCAGGGAACGGCACAGGTCGAGACCGTCCATGCCGGGCAGCATCAGGTCNAGTACGATCAGGTCGGGCTTCTGGGAGCGCGCCAATGCCAGCCCCTGGAGCCCGTCCCCGGCGGTGAGGATGTCATAGCCGGCGGCGTGCAAATAGTCGCTGCAGATCTCGACAATCTTGGGTTCGTCATCTATGACAAGAATTTTCTTGGCCATTGCTTCCTGTTATTTATTATGGCGCAGATGGATGATTCATGCAAGAAAGAGCGGTCTGCCTGCACGTATTGCAGGCAGACCTACGGAAGTTATGCACTGGCAGCCGGCGGTGTGGCCGGAGCGGCCGGAGAGGCAGGTGTGGCTGGGACCAGCACCTTCCTGGCCGGGATCAAGGCGAGAACGATGACCGCCAGCGCCAGGACCACGCGGAGGATATCCAGGCCCAGGGTCAAACCAGTCAAGGCTCTCGCAAACCCCAGCAGGATCATCGGGAGGAAACTGACCAGCGCCAGGAGGAAATAGACGANGGCCATAACGATGCCGAGGATCTGTCCCCAGCGCCTGGTAATGAACATGCCCACTGCCGCGGCCAGCGAGACCAGCAGCGCGAAGGCGTAGATGATGATCCCGGTCATGCCGTTTAAAAAGGTGATGCGCAGCAGGCTGCTGCTCCGTCCAGCAAACTGCCGGCCGGTGGTGGTCGAGTTGCCCTGGCCTTGAAATCCGCCAGTCGGGCCGGTAAAGCCCTGGCCCTGCGTGCCGGTGCCTGAGCCGCTGCCCGAACCGGTGCCCGAGCCGAAAGTACGGTTCTGTCCGCCTGTAAAGGTTTGACCATTAGTAGGTCGGGTAAAGCCTGTACGGCTTGAAGAAATTCCGGAGACACGCATGAGGGGTGTGGCCATGACCACCAGGGCCAGCACCACGAGGACTACAGCCGCAATCATTAAAGTATTCGAATTTAGTTTTGACATGGGAACCTCGATTCTATATTTATTCGTAACGCAATGCTTCCACCGGCTCAAGGCGGGCTGCCCGCCGGGCCGGATAGATGCCGAAGAACAAACCGACGGCGATCGAGAAGAGCGTCGCCAGCAGGACAGCATTCAGGCTGACGGCCGGGCTCAAAGATGTGCCGCTGGCCGAAGCGATCTGCCCGATGATCAGGGAGATCAGCCACCCGAGCAGGATTCCGATCAACCCGCCCAGCAGGCTCAGGAACGATGACTCTGCCAGGAACTGGGTCAGGATGTCCCGGTTGCGAGCTCCCAACGCTTTACGCAGGCCAATTTCGCGCGTCCGTTCCACCACTGAGACCAGCATGATGTTCATAATGCCGATCCCGCCGACCAGCAGTGAAATTGCAGCGATGCCGCCCAGGAAGGTCGTCAGGATTCCGGTGATCGAAGTGGCCGTCGTCAGCAAGCTTGCCTGGCTCAAAACATTGAAGTCTTCCTTCCCGACCGCCACGTGGTGGCGCAGGCGCATGATATCGGAAATCTGCGTGCTTGCCTCTGTAACGCTTTGGGCGCTGGTGGCCTGGACGTAGATCCCGTCCACATTGGTACCGGGGCGGCTGACAACGCGGTCGCGGGCTGTGGTGAGCGGAATGATGACCTGGTTGTCGGCACTCCCCAGCGAAGTACCGCCGGCCGATTTCAAAACGCCGATGATCGTGAACGTCTGGCTGTTGATGAGCAGCGCCTGCCCCGTCAGGTTGGTTGTACTGCCGAAGAGCGTGGTAGCCAGGTCCGGACCGATGATGGCCACCCGGGCATGGGTGCTCACCTGCTGGTCATTGAAAAAAGCGCCTTCGGTGACCTGCTGGTTGCGAATGGAAAAGTAGCTGGTGGTCACACCATAGACGGTGGTGGTGGTCTTCTGTCCGTTGGCAGCCACGGAGATGTCACCCCCCTGAATGACGGGGGCGACCGCCTTTACCGACGGGGCCTGGAGCGGATTCGCGAGTGCCTCTGCATCNGCCAGCTTCAATGCTTTAATGTTCCGCACAGCATTGAAACCGCCTGCACCGAAACGCGCCCCCNNTCCCGCGGAGACATACAGGACGTTTGTGCCGATACTATTGATTTGGGAGGTGATGGAGTTCTGCGCGCCCTGCCCGACGGACAGCATGGCGATCACTGCGGCCACGCCAATGACGATGCCCAGGACGGTCAGCCCGGTGCGCAGCTTATTGGCACTCAGACTGGTGAAAGTTTCCCTTAAAACTCGTGTGATTTTCATTGGATGTTCTCCTCGACTAAACCGTCGCGGATCTGGATGATGCGCTGGGTCTGGGCGGCAATTCTCTGGTCGTGCGTGATGATAAGCAGGGTGGTGTTGCGCTCGCGGTTGAGCGAAAGGAGCAGATCCATGATTCCCTGGCCCACTTTGGAGTCCAGGTTGCCGGTCGGTTCGTCGGCCATCAGGATTGCCGGTTCATTGACCAGCGCCCGGGCGATTGCCACGCGCTGCTGTTCCCCGCCGGAGAGTTCGGTCGGGTGGTGTTTCATGCGGCTTTCCAGGCCAACCGCCCGCAAGGCTGCCACTGCCCGGTCCCGGCCGTCGTTCGCTAGGTTGGAATAACTCATCGGTAGTTCCACATTTGCGAGCGCCGACGTGCGCTGCAGCAGGTTAAAGGACTGAAACACGAAACCGATCTTGCGATTCCGAATGCTGGCCAGTTGGTCATCGTTCAGGCCCGACACCTTTTCACCATCCAGGATATACTCGCCGCCGGTTGGCCTGTCCAGGCAGCCCAGGATGTTCATCAGGGTGGTTTTTCCGGAACCGGAAGGCCCCATGATGGCGACTGCTTCCCCGCGCTTGATTAGCAGGGTTATTCCGCATAGTGCCTGCACTTCCACTTCGCCCATGCGATAGAACTTGGTCAGGCCTTCGGCCCGGATCACTGTATCTTCCATTTCAGCCTCCTGGCCTAAGGGGTCCCTGAAGGCCGGACTACACGAGAGCCACCGCCGCCGCCGACAATCCCGCCCAGCCCGCCAAACCCGAACCCGCCGCTACTGGTGGAGGATGTGCTGGCGAAGCTGAGTACAATCGTATCGCCTTCCTGCAGGGTGTTGCCGGTGATCTGGGTGGTGGTATCCGAGACAGCACCGACCGTGACAGCCACTGTAGTCGGAGTCCCATTTTGGATCAGATAGACATACTGTTGGCCGGTGGTATCGGTGAAGATGGATGTACTGGGAATCAGCAGGGCATTATCCACCTGGTTGGTGACAATCGTGACGTTGGCCGACATACCCGGTTTGACCAGGGCGTCGGCGTCGGTAATCTGGACGGTGACCGAAAAGTTCGTGCTGTTTTGGCCGACTGTCCCGGCCAGGTCTGTCTGGGTGACCTTGCCGTGATAAGTTTTATTGGGAATGGCGTTAAAGGTGATTGTGGCAGGCTGCCCGGCCTTGATGCTGTTGATGTCAACCTCGGTGACATTCACAGCCACCACCAGGTTGGATAGGTTGTCAATGCGGAAGGCCTGCGTACCCGATGAGACGAGTGCCTGGGAGATTGCGACTGCCTGGGTGATGGTTCCATCGAACGGGGCGGTGAGCTTGGTCGCATCCACGTTCTCCTGTGCGGTCTGGACGTCCAACTGGGCCTGCTTGAGCTTAAGGTACGCCGTCCCGGTGGCGTCTGTGGGCACATTCCCGCCGGTCAGAGCAGCCAGATAGTTCTGGTCCTGCGCCAGATTCGCGGTTGCCTGTGCCAGGGCGGCATTGGCTGTGTCGAGCGTTGCTTGAGTTGCCTTCCCGGATAAGGCGTTATAAGTATAGAGTGCATTGTTATACTTCACCTGGTCCGCGTACATGGTCTGGTAGGCCTGAGCCTTGCGCGAGTCAGAATCGGGCAGGTACATGGTATTGTAAACATTTTGGGCGGTTTTCAAATTGTCCTCTGCCACGACAATGGCAGCCTGGGCATTGGCGATGGCGCCCGCGTCGTGATAGTTTAAATTACCCCGGGCGATCTGGGCATTGGTAAGAGCTTGTTCATCTGCTGCGACTGCCGCTTGCGCAGAGGCGATGGCAGCGGGCGAGGTCAGCACGGTCAGATTCGCCTGGGCGGTGACAAGGGCGGTCTCCAGGGTTGTCTGGGTTTGGGCGTCCTGGAGCACGGTGGCCAGAACGTCCCCGGCCTTGACCTGGTTGCCAATCTGCGCCGTCACCTGGTCCACCTGCCCGCTGGTTTGCCAGGACAGGTTGGCCGATTGGGTGGATGCCACTGTCCCCGAGCCATCCACGCTGGATGTCAGCGTGCCGAGCTGGACGGTCGTAGTCTGATAAGCGGCTGAAGTGCTGCTGCTGTTCTGGCTGCGAATGGCAGCAACGACGAGCACCAGCGCTATGATTACCACCACCGAAACCCCGATGGCAATCCATGTCTTCTGTTTTTTACTCATTTTAAGTCTCCTTATTTCAATTGATTATTAGATCGGGGTCAAAGATACCTCACAGATATGGAGAAATTGTGGAGAATGGATGGCAATGTGTGGAGATTCCNGGCCAGGCAAGATATGCGTACCTGTGCCGGCGTGCACACCCCCGTGAAAGTTACCCTGCAACGAAACAACCGAAAACCCGAACTTTAAAAGAGACCGGGTTTCTCGTTTGAATCTTTGGTATCATGGTAGTATGGAATCGAATCTCCCCCTTCCGCACATCTCGCTCAACTGCCGCGTACTGGTGGAACTGGTGGATTCGTCCGGGGAGACCGACCGGCGCGAGTTCACGCTCGTCACGGGGAAACAGGCTGATTTCAAAAGCGGCCTGCTGGACGAGAATACACCCCTGGGGCGGGCCCTGCTCGGTCATTCCGCCGGGGAGGTTGTCCCATATGCTGTGGGGGATTTGCGGGAGGTGAGGATCCTGTCGGTAACGAGCGGGGACGGGTCCATCCCATCGGATGCCGCCGAGAAGCGCCGGGCGGATGTGCACAAGGCCGCCGCGCAGTCGGAGATTACCAACCAGATGATTTTTTCCACTGCCAGCGGCAGTAAGTGGGGGGATTACGATGTGGATGTGGACAAATTGATGAAAGACGAGGAGTAGGCCACGCTTACATCCACCAACAATGCCCGACTGGTCTCACTTTGGTAGCTTCTCAATAGGTAGGGGAGAATGGGGGGTGTGCGGGCGGCGAAGCCGCCCGCACACCCCCCGCACTCCAGGTAATTGAGATGTTACTCACTTTGTTTTCAATTCTTTCCGGTAGAAACGGTAGCGCTTGTAGATTTTTGCGCCCATGCGGTGGGCCAGTGGCCAGGTATCCGGGTTATCCTCGCCGGTCAGGGACAGGTCGGCCCATTGGTAGCCCTTGGAGGCGGCACGGCGGGCCATCTCGTCGAACAGGAGCACTCCCACGCCCATGTCCCAGTATTCCGGGACGACGGCCACACTCTTGATGGCCAGGCACTTTGGCTTGAGACGGGCATATTTCGCCAGCCGCAGGTAGTCCCAGGGATAGCGCAGGCCATTGAGCCGGATGAGCACCTCATTCATATTGGGCACGCCGGGGAACCAACCGACCGCCTTGCCATCCACNTCAGCAAAGAGGATGAGATCGGGGTCAACGATGTCGACCATCGGCAGGATCATGGCCTCGATGTCGTTGCGCGTGTAGGGAGTGAAATCGGCAAAATGCGCCAGGCCGCGGTTTTGCAGCTCTACGATGTTGTCTATCTCGCTTTCAATATCCTTGAGGTTGCCGCTGCGCACGGTGATTTTCTTGCGCTGGCGGATTTTATCGGCCAGGCGCATCATGTGCTGGATTTCAGGGGTGTTTAGGTTGATGTCAATGGCGTAGGCCAGGCCGTCCTCACCGAATTTCTGGAAGTCATACTGCTCGAAAAATGCCTGGTAATACGCAGGGTTGTGCCCGCAGTATGAGGTTGGCGGACGGTCGCGGCCCTCGATGAGGATGCCGCGTGAATCTTCACGGTCCAGGTTAAAGGTCCCGTATAGGCTGACGAGACCATGCTCCCCTGCCCAGGCCGTTGCCCGGTTGAAAAGCGCCTCGGCCACGGCGTAGTCGTCCACGCATTCGAAGAAGCCGAGCATGCACTCGCCGAAGCCTCGGGTGCGGGTGTTGTTCCTGTCCTCGGCGCAGGCGATTGTGCCGGCTGGTTTGCCATTCTGCCAAGCAACGAACAACTCGGCGTAGCCGTCCTTGAAGAACAAACCGCGCTGCGGGTCAATTGTTTTAGCCCGCTCCGACAGTAGCGGCGGGACCCACAGCGGGTCGCCCTTGTAGATGCGCCAGGGGAAGGTCAGGAAGTGCTGCCTCTCATGGGCAGTGCGAACAGGGTTGACCTGGATGTCAGTCATAGTACTATCTCCTCGTTGATATTAACCCTATTAAACCGTCATCAGCACGATGGCGGCCAGAGCGGCCAGGATGCCGGCGAATTGCAAGCGGCTGAGGCGCTCGCGCAGGATCAGCCCGGCCAGCAGGACAGTGGAGGCGGGGTAGAGCGAGGCCAGCACGGCAGCCACGTCCATGCGCCCGGCCTGCCCGGCCAGGATGTACAGTCCGTTGCCGGTGACATCCAGCAAACCGTTCAGGATGAGCAGCCACCAGACGGGCTTCGTAGGCAGCAACGGCTGGCGTGTGACCAGCGTGTAAATCAGCATCGTTATAACACCCGAAGAACGGGATGACACCATCGGCCAGAACAATCCATTCTGGCTGCCGCGGTGGATGAGGATGAGATAGACGCCGAAGCTGACCCCGGCGATGAGCGGCAGGCTCAGGTCGGCGAGCCGCACCCGCAGGCTTTTCGGACCTCCGTCCGGCTGTGAGATGAACCAGATCGCTGCCAGCGCCAGGGCGAATCCGGCCATCGTCAGCCAACCCGGGAAACCATCTATAAACGAGCCGACAATGACCGGCAGGATGGCGGCCATCAGTGCAGAGACTGGAGCGGCGACGGACATCTGTCCTTTGGTCATGGCCTGGAAGAAGAGCAGGAGTCCCAGCACGCCCATGGAACCGGCGATGGTGCATAACAACCAGGCTAACCAGCCAATCCACTTTTCTCCGGAGAGGAACAGGGCAACCAGCAGGGCGGCCAGACCGACCGCTTCGCCGAAAAGGACAGCCTGGTAGGCCTTGGCTTTGCGGCTGGCCAGACCGCCGCAGAAATCAGCCGCGCCCCAGGTAAGGGCAGAAGAGAGACCAAAGAGGGTGGAGAGCATAATATTCTAAAGTTGGAGCGACAGCCTTTAGGCTGCGTTTTACGGACTGAATATCTAATTTGGAGTGGACAGCCTTTAGGTTGCGTTTTGACTGAAGCCCACACTCCTCAGATAATGGAGCGCAGGTTTCAGTCTGCATTCTTGCGGACTGAAGTCCGCACTCCTTCTATCTTACCTGCTGCTCTGGCCCGCTCCAGCACACCCTGCGCGGCCTTGACCAGCGGCATGTCNATCATCTTCCCGTCCAGCGCAAATGCACCCCTGCCCTCTTTTTGATGGGCTTCGAAAGCCTCCACCAGACCTCGGGCTTTTTCAATTGAATCGTCATCCGGTGTGAAAGCCTCCTGCACCGGTCCGACTTGCGCCGGGTGGATGACCTGTTTGCCGGTATAGCCCAGTTGAACCCCAAACGCGGCTTCGCGGCGGAGGCGCTCTAGGTCACGGTAATCCACCGTCACCATATCGATTGCCTGCAGGCCGCAGGCTTTGGCGTGCATCACCACCAGGGACCGGGCGGTGAACACCTCCCAGGCCTCCGGGCTGCGAAGCGCCTCGATGCTCACGGCATAATCCTCCGCCCCGAAGATGAGCGCCTCCAGGCGGGCATGGGAGGCGATTTCTTTCAGGGCGAGCACGCCTTTCGCCGTTTCCACGTCCACGATCAGGCGGATGGAATTGACCGGCCAGCCGTGTGCCAGTTCCGCGGCCTCGATTTTTTCGCTGGCCCATTGGATTTGATCCAGTGATTCCACTTTCGGCACGACGATCCCATCCGGGTGGGAGGGCAAAACAGCTTCGATATCCTCCAGCTCCAGCCCCGAGCCAACGGCGTTGATGCGGGCCAGTTTCTCGGAACGCCCAAACGTCAATTCACGCAGCGCGGCCGCAATGGTCTGACGCGCTTCGGTTTTCCGGTTGAGCGCCACGCCGTCTTCCATGTCCATGCAGATGCAGTCCACGTCCAGCGTCAAGGCTTTTTCGATTTTGTGCCGGTCATCGCCGGGCATGTAGAGCAGGGCTCTTCGGGCGCGCATAGGTTCTCCAGTTTGTAGAAGCGACTTCCCTGGCACCGCCCGCTACACCGTCCCGGTGTCCTTCCGGGAGGGCAGGTGTAGTCGCTTTTACGTTTTCGTGATCCATTGATTATCTCATAATTTGCCGGGCGGTGACGGGACCGTAAAACAGAGAGCGAGAGGCGATTGAGGATTTTCGATTGAGGATTGTAGATTAAGAAAGACAGGAGGCGAAAAGTGCAGGTGGTACCGCTGACTCATGTCAGCGGTACCACCTGCACTGCACCACACGCAGTGCGGTGCAAGTGTGGCGTGCGGGCGGTTGACCCGCCCGCCGCGCAGAGCCGAAGGCTTTTGGGAATCGCCGTGATATGGGGGAAGATATGGGGGCCTTAATTTGTGATAATATACGCCCTATGAATTTGTCCAAAATTACCGATTACCTGTATATTGGGGATACTCCGCTCAGGGATGATTATGATTTATTACGAGACCTGGGTGTGTGTCTGATCATCAACATGCGTTTCGAGAAGCGCCTCGACCATGACCTGCATCAGCCGCCGCTTGATTTTCTATGGCTGCGGACGTTTGACAACCCGGTAATCCCCATCCCCATCAGAACTTTGATGCGCGGTGTCCATGTCGCGTTGGAGACGATCCGTCAGGGCGGGAAGGTCTACGCCCACTGCGCCAGGGGCCGTCACCGCGGGGTGGCGATGGGGGCAGCCATCCTGATCGCCCTGGGATACGACCCGGATGAGGCCATCGAACTGATCAAGATNCAGCGTCCCGGCGCTGACCCGGATGCCTTTTACATTCGCAGCCGCATCCTTCGCTTTGCGCGTGCCTGGCAGACGATTGACTAAAAGCCTGTCCGAAAAATATGCGACCAAACCACAAAGGCTCAAAGTCACGAAAAAAGAATAGGANATCTTTGTGATTCTTTGTGCCTCACCTGCACTGCACCACACCTGCCTTGGCGGGCGGTGCCAGGGAACGCACACCGTCCCGGTGTCCTGCTGGGAGTGCGGTGCAAGTGTGGCGATTTTGTGGTAAATTTCCGGATGGCTAAAAGGAAACCCCGATGAATTCCTCAGACCACCTTAACCAGTTGATCACCGATCAGTGGGAAGCCTGGATGCGCTGGGACCCGCTCTTTGCCACCTCCTGCGGGGACCATCGTTTCAACGACCGCCTGCCGGACGCCGGCGAGGAGCACTACGTCTCCTGGCGCGGGCAACTGGCAGGTTTCCGCCGGCGCCTGCAGAAGATCGAGCACGCGGCGCTTCCTCCGGCTGACCGGTTGAACTACGACATCTTCGCCCGCATGTTGGACTTCGAAATTGCCGGGCTGGACTACCATGGCTATCGCCTGCCCATCTCCAAGGCGGGCGGGTTCCATACCTCCCTCCCGGACCTGTACCTGTTCTCTCCATTCGGAAATGTACAGGACTATGAGAATTTCCTGGCCCGGCTGGAAGGGTTGCGTCGATATTTCGACGAGAGCATTGAATTGATGCGCCTCGGCCTGCGCACCGGCTTTGTCCCGCCGCGCGTCACGCTGGATGGTGTGGACCAGTCCCTGCGGGCGCACATTGTGGAGCACNCAGCCAGTAGNGTTTTCTTCAAGCCCTTCGAGCAGTTCCCAACCTCCATCAGCGAAGTGGATCGTTCGCGGCTGGCTGCCATGGCGGAGGACGTCCTGCGCAGGTCGGTTATTCCGGCCTACCGGAGCCTGCTCCAGTTCCTCGAAACGGAATACGTTCCCGGGTCCCGCGACGGGATCGCCGCGGCAGACCTGCCGGATGGACCTGCCTTTTACCAGGATCGCATCCGCTATTTCACCACGCTGGATCTGTCTCCCGAAGCCGTCCATGCCACCGGCCAGGGCGAAGTGCGGCGCATCCGGGCCGAGATGGAAACCGTCATCCGCAAGACGGATTTCAAGGGTGATTTCCGCGCGTTCATCGAGTTCCTGCGCAGCGACCCGCGCTTCTACGTAACCACGCCCGAGGCGCTGCTGGAGAAGACCGCCCTGGTGTTGAAGCGCATGGACGGCGAACTGCCCAGGCTGTTCAAGACCCTGCCGAGGTTACCTTATGGCATCCGCGAGATCCCGGCTTTCAGCGCGCCGGGGAACACCGCCGCGTATTACCAGCCCGGCAGCGGGGATGGGACTGTGGCGGGCAACTACTACGTCAACACATTTGACCTGGCCAGCCGCCCGTTGTACGAGATCGAGGCCCTGTCGTTGCACGAGGCAGTACCGGGGCATCACCTGCAGATCGCCCTCCAGCAGGAACTGCGTGATCTACCGAACTTCCGCCGTTTCGCCGGGTTTACCTCCTTCGTGGAGGGCTGGGCGCTGTATTCCGAGCGGCTGGGACTGGAAGTGGGCTTCTACCAGGACCCCTATTCCGACTTTGGCCGCCTGTCCTACGAGATGTGGCGGGCCTGCCGCCTAGTGGTTGACACGGGCATGCATGCCCTGGGCTGGAGTCGCCAGCAGGCAATCGATTTCATGGCGGAGAACACTTCTTCCACCCTGCTCAACATTACCAATGAAGTGGACCGTTACATCGCCTGGCCTAGCCAGGCCCTGGCCTACAAACTGGGTGAGTTGAAGATCCGCGAACTGCGGGCATTGGCTGAAAAGGAACTGGAGGCGAAGTTCAACCTGNGCGAATTCCACGACGCCCTTTTGCTGGCCGGCGCCCTCCCACTGGACGTGCTGGAGAGGCGTATCCGCGAGTGGGTGGCAGGGCAGAAATAACGATAAAAAACTCCGGGGTCATTGTGAACTCGGNGTTTTAATTTTACATTAGTAACTTTACTTTCTGCTAACTTGAGAGCTTGTTTCGTGCTGGAATGACCCGGCGGCCCAGCTGAAACTACCGGAATTGACATCCGGGAACTCCGAACCTTACAAATTGAGCCGATTACCCGCTTCAAACGCGGGAGGAGGTGCTGAAACGGCCATTTTACGCCGGTGAGCCAAGCTTCCCTTGGGCAGATGGATAAAGTCTAGCTTATTTAATCGTTGTCCATTCCAAATAAGAATAAGGTAGTCCTGTGTCAGGTTCCACAGTCCGAAGCCAGGCGATCACTCCCCCATGAATAGATATCTCTGGGAAAAGAACGTTTTTTTCAGAAGCTGGATAGACGTAAATGGTATTTTTTATTAAATCGAGGATGTAGATAGCATAAAAGGAATACGTATCTTCAGTAGCCCCCGACCAATATATCCGCGCACCGTCCATTGAGGAGTAATAATTATACATTCCAGGGAGTGAAATGGATCGGGTCTGAGAGGTTTGTAGATTGTAGATACTCATTTCATCATTAGTTTGATTTTGGGGTCCTACTTGCAAGACGACCCAGGGATAGTCAAACTGCCGCAGATTACTTACTCCATCCGTGGATAGCGCCTGTGGTTGCTCGCCAGGCGGATCAAAAAGGAAAATGTTGCTTCCTCCACCGTGGTTTTCGTCTGAATCTTGTTCNACCACGAGCCGGCCTTCTGAAGCTCTCAGAAATGACCAATACGATCCATCCACTTTTGTTCGGGTAAGCACCACCGTCTTTCCAGTATTGAGGTCCATCATGGAAATGATATCCTCGTTCAGTTGGCCGGATTCAGGCGCGCCTATCGTCCAGTATAAACTATCACCATCTGCCGCAAAATTAGAGCTCGGCGTTAAATTCAAGGGGTCATCAACCCCCCCACTCTTAGCCAACAANCTTTCCGAGAAATCCTGCAAGTTTATAGCGCGTATCATCCACTTGCCTGGAGGGCCTTGATTATTTGGACCTTGACCAGGTGTGTCTGCAAAGATGATCCAATTTCTGGTCACAATAGGNCCGATAAGGTCTAAGCAGCCGCCTACATATTTCGAAACGGCTATCTTCTCTGGTTTTCCCCCATCTAAAGGTATTCGGAAGAGGGTGTCATCTCGGTCTCCTCCGATCCCGACCAAGTAGATATAATGATCGTCGAGGGTTATCTGGGCATCCTTATCCGTCTCTTGGGTTATAGAATCAAGGGACATGGAATGAATCGACCTGGTCGCAATAATGTCATTCGCCGAGTCGATGGATGGCGCTATGTTTGTTGGTATTGGGCTCGTATAAATAGTAATGGTTGCAGGGATCGTAGGCGATGGGGAAACCAACGGGGTAAATGTGATTGACGGCGTGGCGAGTAGTGTTGGCTTTACATTGGGTGTACAAGAAATCATAATAGTATTCAGAAGGATAAGGAAAATTGTCCGAACACTATTTTGCCTTAACTTTTTTAGAGAAGGAAATAAAAACATTCTATTTATCCAAACTACACTATATCTGTTATTACCTAATTTGATAATCTGGCGATATATAATGCCGGGCGAACATCAATTATTCACTTGCCAGCTTCGCCACCGTCACCCCGGCTCCGCCTTCCTTGTCCCCGCCTTCCTCAAAAGAGATCACATTCGGGTGGTCCTTGAGGGCGGCCCGCACCTCCTGCCGGAGTTTCCCGGTGCCCTTGCCGTGGATGATGCGCACGAAGGGCAGCCCGGCCATGGCGGCTTTTTCCAGGTAGCGGTCGAGCATCTCCAGGGCGTCTTCAGCGCGCTGGCCGCGCAAATCGAGTTCGATGCCCGGGGACGCGGCCAGGATGGATGACGGACGACTGATCGTGGACGATCGCTCACTGCCAGTCTTTGACGTTTTACGCGTTTCCGTGGCAGTCCCGGTCCCAGCATACGAGACAGTCTCCGGTCCTCCGTCTCCGGTCTCCTGTTTCCGCTTCAACTCCTCCAGGGGGACGCGCATGCGCAGCGGACCGGATTGGATTTCGGCCTGCTCCTCGTCCAGCGAGAGGATCGTCCCCTCGTTGCCCAGACTCTTCAGGATCACTTTCTCACCCACCTTGAGCGCTCCCCGCGAACCCGGTTTATCATGACTGCTTACTGCCTTCTGCTTTCTGGCGACTGGTTCTTGGATCTCCTCCTCAATGACTTCCACCTGCTCTTCAATCTCTTTCAGCGCATCCAGCGGCTGCCGGGCTTTCTTTAATTCTGCCTTGAGGGATTTCAAATGCGCCTTCAGCACCTCCACTTCCAGTTCGCCCTCGGCGCGCGCCTGCTCGAGCACTTCCCGGCGTTCCTCCTCGATCTTTTCCAGCCGTTCGGCTAGGTCGCGTTCCAGCCGCCTGGCCTCGGAGCGGGCTTTTTCGGCCTTTTCGCTTTCCTTGAAGGCAATCTTGCGCTGGCGGTGGATGTCACCGATGAGCTTGTCGGCGCGCAGGTCATCGGGGTTGATCTCACTCTTGGCGGCTTCGATGATCTCCTGCGGCAGTCCCAGGCGCTGGGCGATGGCCAATGCATTCGACCGGCCAGGCAGGCCGATGGTCAGTTTGTAGGTGGGGCGCAGGGTCTGGACGTTGAACTCCAGCGAGGCGTTGACCACGCCCGGGGTGGTGTGGGCAAAGGTTTTCAGTTCCGGATAGTGGGTGGCGACGAAAGTGGTGATGCCCTCCCTCAGCAGGCTGGAGAGGATGGCACGCGCCAGCGCGGCGCCCTCCTGCGGGTCCGTGCCCGCGCCGAGTTCGTCCAGGATGACCAGCGAGCGTTTATCCGCCTTCTTCAGGATAGGGACAATATTGGTAATATGGCCGGAGAAAGTCGAGAGGGATTGCTCGATGGACTGCTCGTCGCCGATGTCGGCGTAAATGGCCTGGAAGCAGGGCAGTTCCGAGCCGGACTGGGCCGGGATGTGAAGCCCGCTCTGGGCCATGACCGCCAGCAGGCCGACGGTCTTGAGCGTGACGGTCTTGCCGCCCGTGTTCGGACCAGTGATAACGAGTGCGAAAGTCCCGGGGGCGGCGTCGATCGTGATGGGCACCACCGTTTGCGGGTCGAGCAGCGGGTGCCTTGCATTGAGCAGCTTGATCGTCAAGAGGTCAAATGTCGGAGGTCGAAAGTCGGCATCCTCCNATCTTTGACGTTTGGCCTTTGGCCATGTTTTGAGCATGGGTTCGTTCGCCCCGATCTCGTCTGCATACTTTGCCTTCGCAAAGGCCAGGTCGAGTTCGGCCAACGCGGCCACACCGGGGACGATTTCCCCNGCCAGTTCGCCCACCTGCGCCGAGAGTTCGGCCAGCACCCGGCGGACTTCGTCGCGTTCAGCAATCTGGGCTTCGCGGAAGGCATTGTTGAGTTCAACCACCGCCAGCGGCTCGACGAACAGCGTCGCCCCGGTGGACGACTGGTCGTGGATGATGGCTTTAATCTGGCCCTTGAACTCCGCCCGCAGCGGGATGACGTAACGCCCGTCGCGCTGGGTGATGACGGCATCCTGCAGCTTGGGGGCGGTGGACGCGTCGGTCAGGTAGCGTTGGAGGCGGGTCATCAGCCGGTCGTGGGCGATCCGAACCTGGCGCCGGAGGTCGTACAACCTGGGCGAGGCGCCATCCGCCACTTCGCCGTTGTCGGCGATGCAGCGCGAGATGGCTTCGATCAATCCCGTCGGGGCCGGCAGGCGGCAGGCGATGTCGGCCAGATGCGGGGAGGCTTCGGCGTGTTTGTCAAAAAAACGGCGCAGATCGCGCATCGAGACCAGCGTGGATTGCACATCGAGCAGTTCTTTCGGGTCGAGCACTCCGCCGTGGGCTGCCAGGTCCACCTGCTCGCAGATGTCGTGTGCGCCGCCAATGGTCAGGTCGGTGGTGACCATTAAAGTACGCGCCTCGCTCGTCCCGGCCAGGCGGACGAGGGCCTCGTCGAAGTCGGGCGTCGGCTTGAGGTTGTGCGCCATTTCCGCCGAGGCTGAGAAATCGCAAAAGTCTGCCAGGCGGGTGAGGATCTTGGGGTATTCGAGCACGGAGAGGGTTTTGGAATCCATAGCAAGAGGTATTTAACCACAAAGGCACAAAGGCACAAGGGGGAATTTAATAATTGAATGAATCGATGGTTGTGGGAGCGGCGAAGCCGCTCCCACAACCATCGATTCATGTTCCCCCGTCCCTTTAGGGAAGGGTCCGAATAAATCAGGCTGTTATAAGAAAAACACCCCGAAGCTTAAATTCGGGGTGAGTCATATTGAAATCGTACTGGTGTTTTACAAGCCTGAACTGGTCAGCCTGATTTGGCCGGCATGTATTCCATCAAGCGATGGGCCATCTTGCTGACGGTCATCGAGTGCAGCCAGATGCGCCCCGGCCCGGTGAGCGTGGCGAGGAAGAGTCCTTCTCCGCCAGCCAGGATGTTGGCAATGCCTTTGATCATCTGGATGTCAAATGCCACGCTGCCTTCGAACATGGCCACGTGGCCCGGTTCAACTTTCATGACCTCACCGGACTTCAGGTTATATTCCACCGCGTCGCCGTCGAGTTCGGCAAACGCTATTCCAGGGCCGGTCAGTTTCTGCAGGATGAATCCTTCTCCGCCAAAGAAACCGGCTCCCAATTTGCGGGAGAAGAAGACGTCTAGTGTGACGCTCTTCTCGGCGCACAGGAAGGCGTGCTTGTGCAGGATGACGGACTGCCCGGCATCCAGTTCGATGGGCAGGACTTTGCCGGGGAAATCCGTGCTGAAGGCGGCCTGTCCGGGCGCGCCGGTGGCGCTGAAATCAATGATAAATACCGTGGCCCCGGAGACGGCGCGTTTGAGCATGCCGCCCAGTCCGCCGCCGGCCTTGGTGCTCATGTTCACGGTGGTCGTCATCCAGGACATGCCGCCCGCGTCCGAAAAAACGACCTGGTTGGGCTGCAGTTCCACGGCCAGTGTTTGCTGGACCGTTCCCAGGATGTGATACTTGATACCGCTTTTCGTTTGCCCGCTTACTTCTGGTATAGTGGGTAGATCAGGAATACTCATGGTTGCTCTCCTTGGTTGCAAGGTGCTGTCGACAAGGCAGCTTATCGGTTAACCTTGTGGGAATGATTATAGGTCAACATCCTTATAGCACGATTAATATCGCCATTATCGTAATTTCTGTTCTTCCGGCTTGTAGGCCGCCGCGCTCATATCCCCCACGAACTCGGGAACTTTGGCGTGGCCCAGCATCTGGCGGACAGCGGAGGCTTCACCGGCGTGGTACCAGTAATGGTAGATATTCCTCATCAGCAACGTACCGATGCTTTCGTCCACCGGTTTCCCATCCCCCACCATATACAGTTGCATGATCTCGGGTGTCAGCGTTGCGAGATATTTATCCGCCTCGGCGGTCACTTTACGCCAGGTGGCCCACATTTTTTTCAGCGGGGGCGTGCTGGCGGGTTTACCGTAGCCGACCAATTCGTACAGGTCAGGGGCAACGTTCTTTCCTTGAGCGAAGATGACCCAGTAACGGTGTTCCTGGTTGGCAAGATGACCGACAATCCAACTGATGCAGTTCATCGGCAGCATCCGGCGGATGGCATCCTCCTCGGAAACACCTTCAAGGCAGCGGACGAACTCGCTGCGGGCGAAGCGTAACTGGCTGACGAGCGGATGGGGTTGCATATTGGACTCCTGGGAATTGCGAAGGGTATTGCAGGTATTGTACACGTTTTTAATAATTGTATGAATCGATGGTTGTGGGAGCGGCTTCGCTGCTCCCACAACCATCATTTCTCTTCTTTCATCGTCCGGCGCAGACTCCGGATGGCTTCCTGCGCCTTGTTGAGGGCCTCCCGCACCTCAAGATACTCACTTGCGCTCAACTCGCCTGCCTCCCGGGACTTTTCATTGCGTTCGAACAGTCCCTGGAACAACTCCTCCAGGTCTGCGGCCTGCACCTCCATGCCTCTGTCCAGGAGCCGGAGGTCGGCCTCGGAGAAGGCGTGCGCATAGAAGCCGTATTTCGAGGGGCTGGTCTTGTTGGCGCGGGTCTTGATGGGGCGGGTCACCTCCCCTGCGGGAGTGCTTCGCGAAGCCCCGCCCCTACCTTTGCGGCGGGACGAAACGGGGAAATTTGACATTGCAACTCCTTAAAATGGATATGGATCCTGGTAGTTGGGGCGATCTAGCGGGTCAAAGCCTTCGATGGACGCGGGAGGGGTGCAGCCATGCCATTCCAGGCGGTCGAGGAAGGCCGTCAGCGCATCCGCCAGGATGAAATCGTCGTGGACAAGTTCCCCATCCGGGCCGCGCGTGCCGTCCGGTACGCCCCAGCGCAGTTGCTTGAGCGGGCCGGGCAGGATCTCGCTGATGCAGCGGTTGTATTGCATGCGTACCTGCTCTGAAGGCGCCGGGTCGCTGAAGCGCCCGGTTTCGATGATGGACAGGAAGCGCCAGCCGGTCTCGGATTTGACCTGGGCGCTGAACTTGACCGGTATCACCCGCGTCGGGAAGGTATGTTCCAGCATCGCCCACAACCCCTCTCCCACACCGGTTGCATCCACCACGATCTGCTGGGGCTGGTACTGCTCCGCCAGGGCTTTCAACTTGCCGAAAACCGCCAGGTGGTTTTCGCCCGTCCAGCCGTGCCGGGCGATCACACGGTAGGTGGGACCTTGCAACTGGGTCAGCGTGGACAGGTCCACTTCCACCACCGTCAGGGTGGTGGAATCGCGCCCCGGGTTGCCCAGGCCTTCCCTGTGCAGCGCGTCCGCCAGCCCGGTGCTGGCTTCGTCCATCCCCGCCACGTCGATCAGGAAGGCGGTGATTTCGGCGCCAAGAGGCGCCGAAACAGCCGACGGCGGCTGGAAGCCGCCTTGACCAGCCCCCAATGATTGTACCAGTTGTTATGTTAGACCTGGTGCACAGACCAGCTGTGCAGCAAGCAGCCATGTCTGTGGTGCAGGGGGACGATAGC
>Ga0031655_10000721_pt1 | contig 20499 bp, 20 predicted proteins | sample FrelakmetHBP12HB_FD_55187 | JGI IMG/M metagenome (GOLD analysis project Ga0031655, IMG submission 55187) | Freshwater lake sediment microbial communities from the University of Notre Dame, USA, for methane emissions studies -HBP12 HB | ecosystem: Environmental > Aquatic > Freshwater > Lake >... | reverse complement strand
TTGTTAACATTGTTAACACTCTAGACCGATACAGGAGAATTTCTGCAGCTGCCCGGAATAACCAGATGATCCAGTATCTCACGATATTCTGATGAAAAGCATCTGCGACCCGCACTATATTTTTCAGGAGTCCGGGTTAGGCTTGTAGACCGGGGCGCTTCTGGTGACTGCTCATACGTTGACGGGACGAATATCCGGACGCTTGATGCCTACTGCTTTGAGATCGCCTCAGAGCAGGGTGTGAAATATATCCCTTAACACCATATTCGCAAAATTATATATAACGGTAAGACCGTCCGGGAGAGATAGTAAACAGGAAGGAATGGGAGTCTCATCGGTATCCCGCTTCTGGATCTATCATAATTAATTATTTATAATTCGAGTTCCATCTATCTTGTAATGTTTCAGTCCCTCCTCAGCCAGACAATCCGGCCCGGGCAGATACATGCCGCTCATGGTAAGCGGCAGCCACTTTTTGTAGAGTAATTGCATGGAATTTCAGTCGGTATTCCGGCGGAAAATGGTAGTGATTTCTGACTTTATGTTTTAGGTGAAATATGGGTATGATCGCAGAAAGATCGGTTGATGAATGGTACAGTTCCCTGCCAAAGACAAGCGGGATCTACCGTCTCATTAATGGAACAATGGGTGACAGAGGCGAGAAAGAAAGAATCTGGGCAGTGATTGCTCTGGGTGAAAGTGACGACCCACGAGCTGTCCGCCCTCTCATGGATTGTTGCACTGACAGAGACCCGTTGATCCGGTTGCATGCAACTGAGGCTCTGTTCAAGCTGAGGAGTGGGAGGGCAGTATCCGTATTGGTTGAGCGTCTCAGGGATAAGAACGAACAACTGGTGACAAGGGAGCGGGCTGCTGCGGCTTTGGCTGCGGTCCGGAGTTATACTGCAATTGAGGGACTCAGGGATCTGTACTCTGATACAGACGAGGATCCTGCCCTTCGTTCCTTTGTGGCTGAGGAGCTGCACCGNATTCGTATACGGTAAATCCAGGAGAATTATCTGGNATAAAGCCTGGTCCTCCCCGTTGCCGGGAAATGGGTTATGACAGTATAGTAAAAAATGACCCGTATAAAAACTACATCCGCCCGAATATTTTTTCCGCATTGCATGTTCAAGATCCCGGAATGAATTCCGACATTATGAAGTCAGTTTGATGTCGCCGCATTGATTTCATGAAAATTTTTTTTTAAAAAGATCCGGACCCCAGAATGAACGGTTGTCAAGCGGCAGGAATACCAGGTTATGTATCGAACATTAATCGTCTGCTTGTCATACTTACATCTGGTATTTCCGGTAACGATACTTTAACAATCTTTACTGTCGTAGCTATTGGCACTATGTGGAAGGCAGTCGGGATCGATGCATGGCTCGCTGGCAGGAAGTCAAGCCTGGAAGATGCGCGAGCTACAGTCACCAATATAATTGAGCGTGTGCAGAGGAACGGNGATAACGCATTACGGGAACTCTCACGCCACTATGAGCTGAAGGAAATTGCAGTATCAGACGAAGAGCGTGAATCGGCCTATAATGATGTCGACACAAAAATTGTCGAGAGCCTCATTGAGGCTCATGCCCGCATCGAACGCTTCCACGAACTCCAGAAACCAAAGGATCTCTGGCTTCAGGAAATGGAGCCCGGGATCGTTCTCGGCATTAAGACGACGGCACTGGACCGGATCGGTATCTATGTGCCCGGTGGGCGTGCCCCCTACCCGTCATCCGCACTTATGTGTGCGGTACCGGCAAAAGTGGCCGGTGTCCGTGAGATCTGTGCCTGTTCTCCTCCGCCGATTAATCCTATGACACTTGTCGCGCTGGATATCGCCGGCGTCTCTGAGATCTATCGTTCCGGCGGTGCCCAGGCCATCGCAGCCATGGCGCTCGGAACTGAAACGGTAAAACCGGTACAGAAAATTGTTGGTCCGGGAAATGTGTATGTGACTCTAGCAAAGATGATGCTTCGGGAAAACGTTGAGATCGACTTCCCGGCAGGTCCCAGTGAAATCGGGATTATTGCTGATCACACAGCTGATCCCAGAATTGTTGCCTCAGATATTCTTGCACAGGCAGAGCATGACCCGAATGCTGCCTGTATCCTGATCACGACTGACAAAAATCTTCCGGGAAAAGTCGGGCATGAAATGGCCGAGCTTCTCACCAGGGCACCCAGGAAGGAGATTATAGAGAAAGCCCTCAATAATTCCGGGTATACCCTTGTCGCGGATTTGGATGATGCGATAACGGCATCGGATAGAGTTTCACCCGAGCATCTCTCGATCCAGGTTGCAGATCCCTTATCTGTGGTCACACGGGTGAAAAATGCAGGTGCAATCTTTGTCGGAAAGTATTCAGCAGTTGCCAGCGGGGATTATGCTGTGGGAACCAACCACGTTCTGCCGACTGCAGGATATGCAAAAATGTACTCTGGACTTGACGTCTCACATTTCTGCAAGACCGCATCGGTTGAGATAATCGATGAAAATGGTCTTGAGGCAATAGGAGATATTGTTGAGACCCTTGCAGAAGCAGAAGGTCTGTTTGCCCACTCCCAGTCTGTCAAAATCCGGCGGCAGTGCTAAGACAGGAATCTTCACTTTTTTGGTTTTAAAAAAATTTTGGTATTTTTGCTCTATAAAAAAACCTTGTTATCCGTTTCATTTTTTCAAATCTACTGAGGAACTATCACATTACGAGAATATTTCAGGGACAGGGCAGCGGCATCACATGCCATAGCCCCTACGAGCGTCTGCGTCGAAAAAACTATGATTTCTCATGAAAGTTATAGTATTCACGATGGGCACTCGCCTCAGGGCCTCTCCGAAGGACGGCGGGCAGGAAGGGATAGCTTGCAGTCAGTGATCCGCCGCGGGGGTGCTCCGTCTGGGACGGCGGCGTTCATCATATATGCGGATAAAGAGGGATCAATTCCTCTCCATATCGGATACTATGATTTTCATGGTTCGGGTGCGAACTCTGGTTTATGTTCGTTTCTACAGAGCCTTTTTTTGCATTTAACCGGTAATTTATCCTGTTATCTGAAAAGAAGAGACTTTGTTGCCCTCTCAATATCAGCTGGATTCACACCTTTCAGGTGCGGCGATGGTATCTTCTTCGGGAAAATAAAGTCTTGATCGTTACTATTACACCTGCCTGAAGTGAGCTTAATAAAAAAAAGAGCGGGAAGCCGGAATAATTCCCGTTATTTCCGTTATTTCTCTCTTTTCAGTCCGTATCGCCAGAGTCCCAGAATCATCACGAATCCAACAGCAATAACCGGCAGAGCAGGTTCAAGCGGTGTCTCGGTCTCCGGCTTGTCAGACGGGAGAAACTCAACATTCACTGTCGCAGAATCCCCGTTCAGGTATCTTAAACGATCAAGAGGAGAACTTTCGACATACACGGTGTAGTTTCCCGGTTTCATATTTCCAAGAATTACTGACGTATCCCAATTATATGTCCAGCTCCCACTATTCAATTGTACCGGTGCGGTAGTGAATAATCCGCGTCCTGCAGGAATATTAAGATTGTCCAGTGTTACACCCCGTGTGTCGAGATCCGGTCCTGTCACAAAGAGATAGACAGCGATTGTAGTAATTCCCGAAACTGTTCCGTTGAGCGTAACCACGTCACCGATATGCGCCTGCTGGGGAAATGCAGAGATGGTAAGGACTGTTGAAGCTGCAACAGGAGTGGCAGTAACTCCCAGCACTATTGCTGTAAAGATCAGAAAGCACACCCATCGCATACCGGTACCTGTACTTTTACTATGTAAAATAGTTTCATGAAAAATAAATGATCAGAATTTGACCACCATGACTGCCTCTTCTTCTTTTTTCAATTCTATTTTAAGATTTTCGGAATCGAAATCATAGCCATCTGCAGGATTATAATCCTCATAGAGTTCACACTTGTCGAGCACATCGACAAACTCTTTTAAGAATATTCGTGGTATTACGTCCACCCTCCCTCCAAACCGGGTAGTAATCTTCTTAATCATCGCACGGATAAACCGGTGCGAAACCCTCTCCCGGTCCGGTTCAGCATATGCCTGTGCATAGACATCCAGTACCTTGAATGCAACCAGCTCGAGTTTTGCGGTGTCAAACTTTGAGAGAATAATCTGGGGCTGTCGTGGGTTCCGGTATGCGTCTGTCTGTACCACACTGATCCGATCATAAAGCGGCGGGACGGATCGTATGCCGCGTGACCCGTCATACATGGCAGGTGTTCCGGTGAAGAGGAAGTAACAGCGTGGCATATCTCCCCGATCGAGAGCATCGATGATCTGTACGAGTGTCTGGTACCCCTTTTCGCGCTGGTTGCGCTGGAGTCCCTGGGTCGTTTCCATCTCGTCAACTGCAATAGCAATGCCCCGGTAGCCTGCCCCATGGATGACAGCTACAAGTCCGCGGAGGAAAATGAATGCAATGGTGTCGTCGATATCGCCACGGATCCCGGCCTTCTGCTTGAAGTCCCTGCCGATATTGGGTTCAGCAGAGATCCAACCCAGTGCAGACTGGCCAATCTGGAATTCACCGGCATTGTTCGCCTTATAATATGTTCGTAATGCTGCGGCAAGCGCAGTATTTACTTCGCTGATACCCGACAGAGCGGCCTCAATCTCCCGCTCGGTCGCCGCTTCAAGAGCAGCGTCCTCAACTGAGCTCCCGCTGACCGAGATCAGGCGCTCTTCAATGGAAAAGAGCCAGGTATCGATAATGGTTTTGATTGCATGCTCTTCATCGCTCGTCCTGAGGTTCGAACAGATCTGCTGGTATATCCCCTTGAGTTTATAGAGTGGGGTTGAGGAGGATATGACCACATGTGAGGTGACAAAACCCTTGTTGCGTGCGATCTCAAGAGCTCGTGCCACGAGGAAGGTCTTGCCACTCCCGTATTCGCCCCGGATAAATTTTGTGTCCCCCCCTCCCTGGGCCACGTAATCCAGCTGTTTCCCTATTGCACCCTCCTCGACATCAAGCCCGACAGCGATCCGCTCAAGCCCGCTGGCGGGAACCGTTCCCCGTCTTAACGCGTTGATGATATTGATACTTTCGAGCCGGCGCCGGTCCATCTGTTCAGGTTCCGGTATATTCATAGACCTCTCCATCCACTCCAACCCCTTTCTTACTGATAAGATCCATCCCCCTTAAAGCCGCCTTCTGGATCAACTGGTTCACAACTCCAACTACCCTGCGGGTTCCCAGCATTTTGCGAAGATCCATCTCGCTTGCTTTCCGGTGTGACCGGAGGAATTCAACGATCTTCTTCTCCTGTTCTGAAAGACCGAGCTGTTCGGTGATCACCTGCGCCGGAGCAACAGCAGCCGCACGTTTTTTTGCCTGTGGGGCATTCATTATCGGCCTATCGGCGATGGATCTTTCCTTGCATACTTGTATCAGCTGGAGATAATTCTCAAGCCGGATGGTCCGGGTACGCGCCGGCATCACGTCCAAGCCGCAGAGGCAGTAATACTTGCATGCGGCGTAATCCCTCTCTTCCTGTGCACTGGTTGCGGCAATGAAAAAAGCGAGGGAAAGCAGCTCCAGCCCGTCCGAGTTCAACGTCGCTCGCCGCTCCTCGAGTTTTTTTATCAGTTGTTCCATGAGGCGTTTCAAGCGGGGCATCTTCCCCCTCTGATCCAGGATCACAGCAGCCACATGCCCGATATCTGTAGTTTTTTTCACGTTGGACAGGATATAAAGCATCACTTTTTCGCATTCCCGCTCTTCCCCATGTGCAGATAAAAATTTGGCATAATCGAGACCGCCGGCTAAAAAGTCAGCACGGTACGCCCGGTAGTACCATGATCGTGCCTCAGTCATATTTCCCAGACCCTCGTAAAATCGTGCAGTCTCAAGGAGGCTCACGACGTTGACATCTCTTGAAACAATATCAAGGAACCGATGAAGAGCTTTATCCGGCAAAACGTGTTCCTTCAGATACTTGCGGTAATTACTTATGATAAGGGTGAGGATGTCCAGATCGTTTTTTGATGCAAGCTCCTCCCGTATCAGGTTTTCATAAGCGGTAAACGCTTTTTGCTCAAATCCCATCGCCGCGAGAAGATCGCATTCGACCAGGCGATAGAGCGGGTCGCGTGCATGTTCAAGGAGNGTTTTTACCGCAGCGAGAGCCGCACCGTAATCCTTGGTGGATTTCAGAAGCAGGNTATAATCAAACAGGATCTCTGCGTCAGGATCTTTCTGGATATGTGAGATATANGCATNNAGCGATGCCTGCACATCATAACGGGAAAGGGCAGCGAGATATTTACGGAGAATGGTGCGATCTTTTGTACCGCGGTAAATCCCGTGCGCAGATTCAGCGGCAGCCTGAAAATTGCGGGTTTTGATAAGTGCATCAATGTATTCCGGGGTCTTGGCCAAATCTCCACCGAATACGGAATGGGTGGTAAGTGCTTCTTCCGGCTCCCCGATCTCGATAAGAGCCCGCATCAGGTTCTGGACATCACCCGGTTTTTTCCCAAGCTGCACAAGGGACCTGAGTACCGGGAGTGCCCCCCGGTAGTCCTTCTGGGAGATGAGATACCCTGCATAACTCCTGAGGGCGTCCTGGTTGGTGGGATCGAGGTGAACGGCAGCTGCAAACTCCGTGATCGCCCCTTCATCCTTCTGGGCTTCAAGTACTTTTGCCAGGTAACTATGAACATACGATGAATCCGGCATTTTCTGGGCAAGATCCCGAAAAAATACTTCGGCGTCTTCGAGTTTACCGGTATAGTAGAGGTTTGTGGCAGCAAGCACTTCTATAGCTGAATCCTTACCACTCTCAAGGAGGATGTTGCAGATCTCTAATGATTCCTGGTACCGCCCGTCTTCGAAGAGCCTGAACGCTTCTTTCTTCTGCTCTTCACGTGATGCCGGGATCATGGTCGTTCAAAACCAATCCTGACCGCAAAAATGCCCGCAAGCATCCTGATCATATCCCTTTTCCGGACATGGGAGTCGCCTTTGTTCTGCCATTCGATGGGGACTTCGTCAACCGTGTATCCTGCACTATTAAGTCTCCAGAGCAGCTCGACATCGAATTCAAATCCCCGTGAGATCATTTTGGGCAATATTGCATCAATAGCTGATTTTTTAAATACCTTTGCTCCACACTGCGTGTCGTGGTAGTTCAGACCAAACAGGATCCTGATGAGCAGGTTAAATGCGCGGCTTTCCAGTTGCCGCAGGATGCTCTGTTGCACTTTAAGATGTGCGCCCGGTATCCAGCGTGAACCAATTGCACCGTCTGCGGTGGAAAGGGATGAAAACAGGCGTTTCATCTCATCGATGCTCGTGGAGCCGTCAGCATCGATGTATCCGATACAGGAAGATCCGGCTGCCCGGAGACCGGCAATCACCCCGCCGCCTTTTCCAAGCCGGTGGTCAAACCGAAGGCACCGGATAGTCAGATCCTGCCTGCGGGCCGCAATCCTGTCGACTATATCTGCAGTACCATCTGTCCCGTCACAGATAACAATGAGCTCCCCGTCAAACCGGTCGATGGCATTAAAGAATGGCGAGATCCGGTGTTCCTCGTTGTATGCGGGGACAACAATGCTGTATGTTGTATCGGGCGCGGTGGTCATGGTGTGCAGAGTCCGGTATCGATCGCTGACAGGTTTCCAGGATTATATTCAGAAAATGCTTGACGGCTTGCTGCAGTCATGACCAGGCATGTCATACGGCAGTTACGTTACAGTACTTTTCGCGGATTCTCCCAATAACATTACTGGTGTTTGTTAAGGTGCCGGGCAAGCATGGTGCCATCACGGTATTTCTCTGCTATTAAAAGCGCTGTTGTGCGCAGTGCGGCGTGCTCCTGCAGGCAGCTCTCGGGTGGAGGAGATTTCCTGAGGATTGCTGAAGTGTTCTCTGTTACCTGTATGAGTTCTGTAGCAATGAGGGCGTTAAGCCAGACAAGATCGGCAAGCATCTCTTTAATTTCCTTATCCTGCATGGAGAATACGTCGTTTTACAGATATTATAAAACGATTGTACAACGGGCGAAGGACAATCTTAATCACTTGTTATCTCTAAATCCGTTAGAGCAAAAATGTCATATCTGGAAAAAATCAAAAAAGACGGAAAGTCAGCCAACCCTTTTTTTCGCCTGATGGGAATAGATGTGGTCAGCGTTGAGCCGGGGAAGGCGGTGCTGAAAATGCAGGTCCGCCCTGATATGCATAATGGCGTCGGCTGGTTACAGGGAGGGCTGCTTGCAGCACTGGCTGATGAAGCGATGGCGCTTGCAATCTACCCCCTGCTTTCCGGAACCGAAGGAATTGCAACCATTTCTGAAGCAACAAGCTTCATTAAAGGGGCTCAGGATGGTTTCGTCATTGCGGAAGGCCGCGTAATCCGGAAGGGGCGTCGGGTCGCATTTGCTGAAGGTGAAGTATTTGCCGATGACGATGAGAAGGTAATGCTTTCACGGACCTCTGCGGCCTTTGCCGTTACAACCGATAAAAAGTAAAAAGATTATTTTTTCTCGGCCTTAGTTTTCTTTCCAGGCGCTTCCTTTCCTGCTGGTTTGCGGAATTTCATATAATAGACTATTCCACCTGCAGCGATGATCAGGACAATTCCCAGAATGATAAGTATAGTTTGCGTTGCAGCCGCCGCAGCGACCTGTGCCTGTGCAAGTCCTTTTGCAGCTTCACTATTCCCCGGATCAGTTGCATCAGCTCTGGTATAGGCATCAACAGCATCCTGGTATTTTCCCATCTGGTAGAGTGCCTGACCTTTGTTGATCAGGGCTGTTGTATAGTTCTGGTCAAAGCTGATTGCGGTATTATACGCATTGACGGCATCCTGGTTTTTCCCGAGTTTGAAGAGGGCGTAGCCTTGATCGTTCCATAACTTGGGATCTTTTGGATATATCACGAGCCCTTGTCCGATAGTCTGGATTGCATCGTCATACTGAGTCAGCTGGATTAATGCGTATGCCTTACCCTGGTACGTATAGAGAAGACCGTCTGACATCTGGATCTTTGTTGTATTTGAAGCAAGTGCCAGGTTAAAAAAACCAATTGCCCTCTGGTAATCATTTGTTGCAAGATATCTGACACCGATATTGTAGTAATTCGTCGCGTTATCTGTCGTCTCATTCCCTTGTGCCAGAACCGGCTGGATGAAACCGACAATTAATACAGCAATTGCCAGAATACAGATAAAATGCCCGATTTTCATATCTTTCAGGTTTGGTTTCAGCGCAGATTAATGTTACTTTGTAACCAGCAGTTTTACTCCCACGAAGGTCTTGTTGTCGTGAAAGAATCCATCCGGAACACACCTGAAATTCACCCCCTCACCACGATAAGATAACACTAATAGGTAATATGAGCAAAATGTAAAGCAGTCGGGGAGATCACGTGAAGTACATCATTATCACCGGAGGTGTGATGAGCGGGTTGGGGAAGGGGATCACCGCAGCCTCTGTCGGGCGTATCCTGAAGAACCGTGGTTACCGGGTGACGGCAGTAAAGATCGATCCCTATCTGAATATTGATGCAGGGACGATGAACCCGGCGCAACACGGTGAAGTGTTTGTGCTTAAGGACGGAAGCGAGGTTGACCTTGACCTTGGTAACTATGAACGGTTCCTTGACATTGAACTCACTGCCGCCCATAATATAACTACCGGCAAGGTGTACCGCACCGTTATCGAAAAGGAGCGCCGGGGTGATTTCCTTGGGGAGACCGTACAGATCATCCCCCATATTACGGACCAGATCAAGACCTGCATACGTCAGGCAGCGGAGGAGGAATTCCCGGACGGGTCNAAGGCTGATATCTGTCTTGTCGAAGTTGGCGGGACTGTTGGTGACATAGAAAGCATGCCGTTTCTGGAAGCGATCCGGCAGATGAGAGGGGATCTGCCGGAACACGATTACATCCTCCTGCATGTAACGCTTATCCCCGAGGATACGATGGGGGATCTCAAGACAAAACCCACGCAACATTCNGTNAAAGCTCTGCGGGAGCTCGGGCTCCATGCTGAGATTATTGTCGGCAGGAGCGAGCGGGCGATAGGTGCCCACACAAAACGTAAGATCTCCGCGTTCTGCGATCTTCCCCAGAACGCCGTCATATCTGCAGCAACCGTCCCGGATACCTATGAGGTCCCCATGGAAATGGAAAAAGAAGGTATCGCGGATGTCTTATCAGCTCACCTGGGACTTGAAAAACGGGATGTCGATACCAGCTGGTACCGGCTGGTGACCCGGGAATATACCAGTCGGATCACCGTAGCGATCGTGAGCAAGTACGGCATTGAAGATGTTTACATCAGTATCAAGGAGGCACTCAAACATGCGGGAAGAGCGCTCTCCACTGAAGTAAAAATCGGCTGGCTGGACGCGGAACGCTACGAACGCTGCCAGCTCAAGGATTATGACGGAATTTTAATTCCCGGGGGTTTTGGCAAGCGGGGTATCGAGGGTAAGATAGAAGCGATTAAATTTGCCCGTGAAAATAGCATACCCTTCCTCGGTCTCTGCCTTGGATTCCAGCTTGGAGTTGTCGAATATGCCCGCAATAAGGTCGGCATTACGGACGCCACAAGTGAGGAATTCGGGGAGGGATCCCACGTCATTGCCCTCCTTCCCGAGCAGGAGGGACTCCATGAACTTGGCGGCACGATGCGGCTGGGAAATTATACGGCAGACATCCGGGAGGATACCCTTGCAATGCGGCTTTACAAGGAGAAGCAGATTATCGAGCGGCACCGTCACCGGTATGANGTGAATCCACGGTACATAAAGGACCTGGAAAAAGCCGGCCTGGTCTTCTCGGCAACCAACAAAAACCGTATGGAGTGCCTGGAGCTTAAGGATCACCCGTTCTACTTTGCCACGCAGTTCCACCCGGAGTTCAAATCCCGCCCGGCACACCCGTCACCGCCGTATCTTGGCTTTGTTGAGGCGTGCAGGTCAATCAGGCGNTCAACATAGGGAATGTTCCATGGTTAACGCAGAGAAATTTATCATTCAGTCTGTTGCGGAGATTAAAACTGCCGCCGGTACTGAAAAAGTGGTTATGGCGCTGTCCGGGGGCGTCGACAGCTCAGTATGCGCTGCTATCGCCGCGAGGGCAATCGGAGATAATCTCATTCCTATCTATATCGATACCGGCCTGATGCGCAGGGGTGAGACCGACCGGATCAGAACACTATTCGGTAACATTCACCTGCAGATCGTTGATGCAGGCGATGAATTCCTTGAGGTGCTTAAAGGCCTCACGGATCCTGAAGCCAAACGCAAGGCAATCGGAGAACGATTTATCCGTGTCTTTGAACGGGAGGCAAAAAAACAGGGGGCGAAATGCCTGCTGCAGGGAACCATATATCCGGACCGGATCGAGAGCGAAGGCGGCATCAAGAGCCATCATAATGTCGGGGGCATGCCGCTGCATATGGAGTTTACCAGGGTAATCGAACCGATCCGGGATCTCTATAAAGATGAGGTACGTGAAGTTGCGGGAGCCCTGGGCCTTCCCAAAGAGATTCAGCACCGGATGCCGTTTCCCGGTCCCGGGCTCGCGGTCCGTGTGCTTGGGGAAGTGACCAAAGAGAAGATCGCAGTTATTCGGGAAGCAAACCGGATCGTTGAAGAGGAACTGGTAGAAAAATACCGGCCGTGGCAATGTTTTGCTGCACTTCTCGGTCTTGGAACCGGTGTCAAGGGAGACAACCGGATCCATGGCTGGATCGTAGCGATCCGTGCGGTAAATTCCCGGGACGGGATGACTGCTGATCCGCTTTGTATCCCGTTTGAGCACCTGATGAGAATCGGGTCACGGATCACCGCTGATATCCCGAGTGTTGCCCGGGTGGTGTATGATATTACGGCAAAACCACCGGCAACCATCGAATATGAATAATGCATCAGGAAGAACAAACGCTAAAAATTGTTGAAAAAAGTGATGGGAATGGACAAAACCAGCCAGTTGAAAGCGCTCGATGAGCGCTATTATATGCCCGCTTTCTCACGTGACATGGCCCTTGTAAAAGGAAAAGGATCATTGGTCTGGGATGCGGAAGGAAAGGAGTATATCGACTGCGTTGCAGGGATTGCCGTCTGCAGCACCGGGCACTGCCACCCTGCAGTAGTAAAAGCGATCTGTGATCAGGCCCATGAGCTCATCCATTGCTCCAACCTTTACTATATCCCCCACCAGGGTGACCTTGCAAAAAAACTTGTGGAGATTACCGGGATGCACAAAGCTTTCTTCTCCAACTCGGGGGCAGAGGCTACCGATGGTGCGCTGAAACTGGCCCGCGTCAGGACCGGGAAGAAAAAATTCGTTGCTTTCGTGCATGGGTTCCATGGGAGGACGATAGGTTCACTGGCTGTCACGTACAAACCGGCGATCCGCGAACCCTTTGAACCTCTGGGGCTGAATTGCACGTTTGTCGAATACGGTGATCTCGAAGGGCTCAAAAAAGCTGTGGACAGTGACACTGCGGGGATCATAGTCGAACCGATACAGGGTGAAGCGGGGGTCATCATTCCTCCCGATTCCTTCCTGACGGGGATCCGGGAGATTTGTGATAGCACCGGCGCCCTGATGATCGTTGATGAAGTTCAGACCGGTATGGGACGAACAGGAAAATGGCTTGCTGTCCAGTATACGAAGGCAAAACCTGATATTGTCACGCTCGCAAAAGGAATCGCGAGTGGTTTTCCGATGGGTGCGCTTGTCGCCAGAGAAGATCTCGAATTCAAAAAGAGCGAGCATGGGAGCACGTTTGCCGGGGGACCTCTTGCATGTGCAGCAGCTCTTGCCACGATCGGGGTGATAGAGAAGATTCTGCCCGATGTAAGCAGGAAAGGGGAACGTTTCAGGCAGGGTCTGGAGGAATACAATCCACGGATCCGTGGGTTGATGATTGGTGTGACCATAGGTGACAAGTGCCCCGAAATCCAGAAGAAGTGTGCAGAGGAAGGCGTCCTTGTCAACTGTGCGGCAGACGGGAACCTCCGTCTTGTCCCGCCTCTTGTAATCTCAGACAAGGAGATCGACCGTGTGGTCAGGGTGATTCATGGAGCACTTGGTACGATCGTGCTATAAAAAAAATGGCGGCTACGTTTTTGCAAAGAAAGCAGTGGATATTGCACGTGAGTACGGTATCGACCGGATCGCGCGGCTTGCAAGCAATGAAAATCCCGAACCTCTTTCACCATCAGCACAAGAAGCCGCAGAGCAGGCACTTCGGAATGTGAACCGGTACCCCGATGAACGGGTCAATATCCTGATGAACGCCCTCAGAACGTGTTATGGGGATTACCAGTTTGTCAGCGGTGTCGGTATGGACGGGGTTATTGAGACCGTTATTCGCACGCTGGTGGATCCCGGGGAGCCAGTCGCAATCTCGACACCAACCTTTTCGTTCTATTCCCTCGCTGCCACAGGGCAGGGAGCAGAGATTATCACGGTGCCCCGGGAGACTGACTTCTCGGTCGATGTAAAAAAGATGATCCGTGCGGCCAGCAAGGCAAAGATCGTGGTAGTCTGCTCTCCCAACAATCCCACGGGCAATGCGACGCCGGTTGATCTGGTTGCCGAACTACTGGAAGGGATAGAGGGAATTCTTTTCCTTGACAATGCGTATGTCGAATTCTCTGATTATAACTATCTCCCACTCATGAAAAAATATGAGAACCTGATCCTTGGCAGAACATTTTCCAAGGTTCACTCGCTTGCAGGGTTGCGCATCGGGTACGCATTCGTACCACGATGGCTCGTGCCCTGGTACCAGCGTGCCAGTACACCGTTTACCGTCAACTCGGTCTCTGCTGCGGCCGCTGCTGCTGCACTCCCCGACAAGGAACACGCGCAACGCTACATTGCCCAGGTCAGAATATGGAGGAAACGATTTATCANGGAGGTAAAGTACCCGGTCCTTCCCTCTGACGCAAATTTTGTAATGATCAACACAGCCCCCCGTAAAAGTGATGAGATGGTAGAGGAACTTGCCCGTCACGGGGTTGTCGTTCGCTCGTGCCGTAGCTTTGCTGGTCTTGCTGATCACTATATCAGGGTCAGCATCGGTGAGGGCTGGGAAAATGAGCGGTTCNTNCAGGTGATCAACACGCTATGATGTGCGGCATCACCGGAACACCGGGGACGGGAAAATCCCGGATCGGGAATGAGCTGGCCCGCAGAGGTCTTACAGTCATCCACCTGACTGATACGGTCGGACCCTATGTAACCGGTATGGACGAGGAAAGGGACACCCGGATATTCGATGTAGAGCGATGGGCAGAAGAGTTTGTTCCGGTGGATGGCTTTGTCGAGGGACATTTCGCCCACCTGCTTCCCTGTGACCGGATTATTGTGCTCCGTTGTCGCCCTGATGTGCTGAAGTCCCGTCTAGCCCTCCGTAAATACCGCGAAAAGAAGATCCGCGAGAATGCCGAGGCAGAAGCGCTGGATTCCTGCCTGATCGAGACTTTTGAAAGGTACGACCCTTCGCAGATCCTTGAACTGGATACGACCGGTCGTGATGCGGCTTTTTGTGCAGACCAGATTGGGCGGTTCGTGAAGGGAGAGACCCCTGCTGACTTTGGCCATATTGACTGGTCGTCATTCCTGGAGATTGGATCATGACCCTTGATCAGTACCGCTCTCATGCGAAAGTCTACTTCGACCCGCTGGTATCCATCGCAATAAAGTGCGGGATGACCCCGAATTTTCTTACTCTTGCCGCTCTTCTTGCATCGGCGGCCGCAGGGGTTCTTTTTTATCTCCGGATGGAATTTTTGGGGATTGTCGCTGTCGCCCTGAATGCCTTTTGTGATGCGATGGATGGTGCCGTTGCCCGTGAGATGAAGACCCAGAGTCTCCGCGGGGATTTCCTTGATCACGCTGTTGACCGGTATGCCGATATTTTCATCATTACCGGCATCTTTGCCGGGGGTCTGGTCCCGTGGCAGATCGGTGTCTTTGCACTGACCGGTGTCCTGATGTCATCCTACCTCGGCACCCAGGCACAGGCCGTTGGAGTAGGCAGATATTACGGCGGACTGCTGGGCAGGGCAGACCGTCTCGTTCTGATACTGGTGGTGGGAATACTGGGTCTGGTATTCCCCCTGACCTTCTACGGGCTCACCTGGCTTGGCTGGTTGCTGGTGTTATTTGGCGTATTCGGGCACATTACCGCATTCCAGCGGTTCGCGTATGTATGGGCAAAGGTGGAGTAACTTTTCCAAGGGTTTCATGACAAAAAAATCAGAAAGGGGGGCAGTGGCTGTCCCCCCCCGAGCACTCCCTGCGTTTTACAATCGGGTTGTATTATACCATTTTTTTAAAAAGTTTTTTCATTATAGGGTATTTCAAAACAACAAAGGCAAGACCCTGCTAAGAAGAGAATTTGTAAAAAAGTCGGTAGACATCGGTGCAATGCATACCATTCTCTTTTATACATAAGATAATTTGATAATGTTTTTATCCTTCCCGGGGTATCGTATCACTTGGGAGGCAGTTGGTTTGCATATCCAAAAAACGTCTCACCGAGAAAACGAAAATAATCCTCCTGTGCTTGGGATACTAGTCCTAGGAGTACTATGTATTATCAGTGGATTGTATTTCGCTTTCTTCTATTCAGGAATTTCACATCTAAAAACTTTCAATCCTCTTCAAACTTCTCCCTATGACATATTCGGCAATCTCTTAATATTTACCGGCATCATCATCTTATTCGTCGGGGCTTATAGACAGAAAAACTCCCCGACGTTTTAGCCATGTAGTACTCCAACCAATTGGTTCAGAACAACTCCTCATCCTTTTGTTATCTCGTTGCATTGCCCTTCGGGGTCAATCCGGCAGGATTCATTTGAAGGGCTGCTCTGCCGAAGGTATCGTGCAGAAAAAGGGGAATATATCCCATTCGGGCCAGATAAGGAGCTCAGGTATTGTACATTATGTGCTGATGTTTGTCCGATCGGTCAGAACCTCCAACATCAGAAGTAAAAATCGTACCTGTTCTTCCAAACCGGGCACCGGATCGGAACCGGGAGACTTACCGTTCCAACTTCTCTCCTGCAATTTTCCTGATATACTCAAGTGCTGCCACTGCATCTTCTTTTTTCTGGTCGCACTGCCCGGTCTCGACCCACGTGAGAAACCGTTTCCGTGTCCCGGCATCAACGGTGTCACCTGCACGCAAAACAATCGTGCGATATGTCCTCTGAGGGTAGAATACAGAACGGGCCGAAGCAAGAAGTGCGTCATGCACTGCGGTATCAATGATTCCCGTATCCTTCGCCCGTTTCAGGGTGAACCTGATATTGATGAGCGGCTCTGAGAGTGCCAGACCTGAAGAAGGATCGAATACCAGAGCCACTTCGTCATCAGACTCAAGTTCGCCGCTCTTGTACATATGGTAGATCTCACCGATACCTGCCATCCCCAGCGTGTCCATCTCAGCTGCACGGAGAGCTCCCATGCTTGAAGAACCCACGACTCTGACACCTTTTTTCAGCGCTGCAAGGATCTCACGGTGGGCAACAGCACTTTCCTGGTGAAAGACACCGTCAATCAACCCGATAATGGTTGCACCGTCTTCCACCGCGGCGAGCAGGTCACCACGCTTGGCGGGGGGACGGTAATCGGCGGAAAGGATTTTTTCTGCCGCTTCCCGGTCAAGACTTGGCCCGAGAAAGACGATGATTTTTTGCATTGTTCACCCGTGCTCCCCTGCGTTCCTGGTCCATGGCGAACACTTCAAGCCCCGGCACGATTACCCGAACGACCGGGATGCCGATCTCTTCCCGGGTAAGGTCGACAACAATCACCCGGTCGAGCCCCTGTTTTTTCAGTGCTTCGATGATAAACCGGATATCCGTGAGGAAATCATCACTGTCATACGATTCAATCCTGTGGTAGTCCACCAGGCCGTTTTCCTTAAACCAGTACGCATTAATCCGTTTCGCCCGATCATAGCCCATCTTCTTCCGGAGTTCAGCGATAGTCGTGTCTTCCCGTGCACCATGGATCTGGGTGAGCCGGCTCTGCGCAACCTCGGTGAGCGCCCGCATCACCGCAATCCGTGCGCTGGTATGCGTCCCGATACCGATTGTGAGCAGCATCGGGTCTTTGAGCAGCACGTCATCGGCGACCGCAGCCATAGTCGGGATGCCGATGTCGCTGGTGATATCCCGCACCCTCACTTCTACCTGTGCATCCGCAAATTTCTTCTGCATATCCACGATGGTTTCATCATCTATGGAGGTGACGCAGGGACCGGTATCCCGGCACGCCTCGACAAGCGACCATGCATCCCGCTCGATCACTTCAGAAAGAGCGTGGAAGACTGCCTCCTCAAAAGTGTTTCCCGAGGCAAGCCCGTTGGTATTCGTGCGGAAAAGCCCCCGGAAATTTGGCGGGAGCGGGTGAAAAACCGCGTGAGCCGGGATGATGACCGGTTCATCGTTTGCAATATCAAACCCCTCGGTCCACGCTATGAGCCTGTCGGTATCCGCACCTTCCGGGAGGATCAGGTCTTTTGGATCAAGGACCCGTCCGTGTGCAAACATTTCCTCGTATGGTGCCAGGTGAATCTTCCGGTCATGTAATTCCGAGGAATATCGTTCGATACCTTCCATTATCGCCGATATCCGGGATTCCTCAACTGTCGCACCTTTACCGTTGTATACCGTTATCGCACCTGATTCAGCGGTCGGGCGGATGCAGGAGAAGACAGGAATTCCGATCCGGTCAAGGTTGGTAATGTCTGCAACACGGGTAATTCCCGCAGCGGGTACTTTTGGCTCAATCCGGGCCAGGGTCTCTTCAAGAGGAGCAGCCCGCTGTGTTTCGAGGTTGTAGGTCTTTTTGCAGGATTTCAGCCGCATGGAGATCACCGTGGTAGGGAGGAGTTGGGCAGGAATGCCGGATTTCTGCGTGTCAAAACCAATACAAAAATAGTCCGTGCCGTGGTTTATACACTTTGATTGAGAGTCCTTTGNTTTCTCTCGGTTTGTATAGCGCACGGAACCGGNGTTGNATTGTCCAGACCCGTTGAGGTGAAAANGGGCATCTCCCACGTTTTCATGGTGTGGTATCCGACAAGATCTGNAATTGCTTTGGATGGGGGGGATCTCCGCTCGTNTGATCTCCAGTCAACGAAAGGGAAGTAACAAAGATAATCCCTCGCGGTACAGTCTTTCCCAATGGTGATGGGAGTATGACTGAAGATTCAAAGGGGGCAATTCTCCAGCGGGACGGGAAAAGGTATGCGGTTGTGACCAGGATCCCGGCTGGTATTGTAACACCGGAAGACCTGGAGAAGATCGCCGGGGTCGGGCGGAAGTACCATGTGCCAANCCTCAAGATCACGTCAGGCCAGCGTATTGCACTGGTCGGTCTTGAACCTGANGACGTGCAGAAGGTGATCGGTGAGCTNGGCCCGCTCGCAAAACCGGAGACCGCACCGTGCGTCAAGTTCGTTCAGGCGTGCCTTGGNACCGATATGTGCAGGTTCGGGAACCAGGACTCAATCGGACTGGCCCGTGCGGCTGATGACCGGTTTAAGGACCAGATATTCCCGGCAAAGATCAAGATCGGGGTCTCCGGCTGTCCCCGGTGCTGCGGAGAGAGCCATACCCGGGATATCGGGATCATGGGGACGANCAAGGGCTGGACAGTTTTNTTCGGGGGNAACGGNGGGACAAGGCCGAGGTTCGGGGATCTCATCGCCCGTNACCTTTCGGCTGCTGAAGCGCTGGACTGTGCACAGCGCCTCGGCGAGTACTACCGGAGCCATGCAAAACCGCATGAACGGACNGCCCGGTTCATGGAGCGGATCGGATACGATACGCTCAAATCTGAACTGCTTACCTTACTTCCCTACGTAGCTGTTGAGAAGGTGCAGTGAGTATGAAAATTACTTATGTTTCAAAGGTATCTTGACAAAACANAAGGGATCTTCTGCCAAAAAATCCCCGTTCACAGCATATGCCCGGACCCGGCATCCTCCCCCGCAGAGATCCCTATAGTTACAACCCGCACACCTGCCTCCGAACCGGGCCCGTTTTTCCCGGAACCGTAAGAGTACAGGATTGGCGNTGTCATTCCAGATCCTGTTGAATGGCTGGTTCCGGATATTTCCTACAAAAAAATTCTCGGAACGCGCAAACTGGCAGGGGTATACATTACCGTGTGAATCGATATTTGCCACACGAGTGCCTGCACTGCATCCCCCGTTGAGGGACTGCAGGAGCTCGCGTGCTTCAGCAATGTCCGGAGATCCGTCCCCTTCCATCGAAGCGATAAGGTGAATACAATCCTGCGGGGCATCAACCGTGAGAAACTCTATGGATGCCGGGTCGGTCTCCTTGGCCTTCCGGTAGAGGAGCGTGAGGGCATCTGTCACCTCTTTTGTTTCCAGCTGTAACCGTTCATAGGATTCAATTCCACGGCCAGTCGGTACGAGCCAGTACAAGCAGAACCGGGAGGCGCCGAGGGTTATGGCGAGATCAATAAGTGCTTCGAGCTCGCCACAGTTCTCTTTTGTCAGGGTTACCCGGACACCGCACCGAAGCCCCGCCTCCCTGCAGGAGGCGAATGCTGCCACTGTCCGCTCGAAAGCACCGGGGGAATTCCTGAACCGGTCATGCGTCATTGCCTGTGAACCATCAAGCGAGATCCCGGCATATTCGATCCCGCTTTCCTTGATCCTGCGGGCAATTTCGGTCGTTATCAGGGTCCCGTTGGTGCTGAGTGCCATTTTGATTCCTTTGTTCGCGACATGCTGTGCCAGTTCCCAGATATCCTCACGCATCAGGGGTTCCCCGCCGGTAAACAGGATAAGAGGGACACTCATATCCGCAAGGTCATCAATGAGACCCAACGCTTCGGCTGTCGAAAGTTCTCCCTCCGTCCGGCACCCGGGCCCCGACCTGTTATAGCAATGGGCACAGCTAAGATTGCAGCGATCGGTGAGATTCCAGAACACCACTGGCCTGTACATACCCGAGAATGCAAGGTACTTGCTCGGAATATCAGTCAGGGATTTATGGCGGTGCCGCATCACACCGCTGACGGTTCCTTTCCCGTGCATGCACTGGGTAATCCGGTTCATACGATATTGCTCCCGTTCTCCCGGATCCGGACATTCGGGACGCGTTTGAACTCTTCAGTACTGAAAAGGACGACATAATCTTGAGCACCAATGTGGCCAGCGAGTGTCCTGATCTCAGCTAGAACCGCATCCCTGCTATACCCGTGGTGTACAGTATAAACCGTGTACTCCCACCTGCCCGGCACCGGCAGCCGTTCGTAGCAATGGGAGACACAGGGGAACGAGGCCAGCAGCAATCCCATATCGCCATGCAGTGAATCCACACGTTTCCATGCAACAAGGGCATTTGCAGATATACCGACCCGCCTCTGGTTGATGCGTGCCCGGAATTTCCGGATTATCCCCGCCGTCTGAAGCTTCCGGATCCTTTCCAGGACCTCTCTAC
>Ga0031655_10000706_pt1 | contig 20690 bp, 30 predicted proteins | sample FrelakmetHBP12HB_FD_55187 | JGI IMG/M metagenome (GOLD analysis project Ga0031655, IMG submission 55187) | Freshwater lake sediment microbial communities from the University of Notre Dame, USA, for methane emissions studies -HBP12 HB | ecosystem: Environmental > Aquatic > Freshwater > Lake >... | reverse complement strand
AGTTTTGTCATCAAAAAGCTAATGATTTTGTCGACAAGCTTACATTTGGACGTTGCTGGTGTGAGAGGGTTGAAGTTTGGGAACATGAAGGTAACTCTGCATGTTATGGTTTTAACCCTACAGAGCATTTTATCCCAACCAAAATAATCACTGAGCAACCAGCACCGGAACCACCTCAGATTAAAACGCCAGTTGATACAACACCGATAACACCACCAGTTAATAATCATCAGCCAACACAACGTGAAGTTCCGCTTTATAATACAAAAACAAAAAACACATATAAAAGATTGTTTGATGGTACGAGTTGGGGTACCAAAAAATAAATAAGTTAAATGAAGCTTAACGACATCTATGGTAACCGGGTAGCAGGTAAACCCTCGGTAATAAAGGTAGATTTACCTAACATGTCAGTACCGACTTTAAAACAAAGAGATAAAAAACTGGTCGATTTAGAAAACACCGTAACGAAAAGGATGAATGACGCTGTCAATAAAATCGTACCACCACCCAATAAAAAGTTTTCAGAAAAACCGGGAAGTATTAAAATTGTTAGCTACGAAGAGGCTATTAAAGAACTGGCCAACACTTACAAGAAACCTAACCAATAGTCTTTAAACGACTTACAATAAAGCGTAAAATATCACTTCTTACAATTTCGTTTTCTGTAAACTTAAAAGTGTAAATACCTTTTTCAACACACTCAGGAGATGTAAAGGCGGCCAGTATTTTGGTGAAACCTGATGTTTTACCAATATCTGTCTGAAATGAATCGCCAGCTATAACGTACTTACTATTATGGCCAAATCTTGTTAAAATTGTGGTAAGTTCTGCAAGAGTTAGGTTTTGAGCTTCATCGACTATTACGAAACTATTTCTAAACGTTAATCCTCTTAAGAAATTTACAGGTAAACACTTAATAACATCAGATGATATTAAGTTCTTTATTACCATTGGAGAAACTAATTCTTCTAGTTTATCGTTTAATGGCATTGACCATGGCATAAACTTATCATCTATTTCACCAGGAAGTGCGCCAATACTCTTACTCGCACTCTCTACAACACTACGCACATAAACTATATTTTCAAGCTTACGTTTGGCTATTAATTTAAGTGCTGCTAAAACAGCTAAGTATGTTTTAGCTGTACCTGCTGGACCATCTACAAAGGCAGCATGAGAATCATCTCGAGATATTGCTTGTAGGAAGTCATTTTGTATTTCTTTAAAAGTGTACTTATTTGTTACATCAAAATCGTACTCCCACTTTTTGTTTTTAAGAGTATTTTCTAACTCTTCTATTTCTTTATTTTTTTTGTCATTTTTCTTTCCTTTACGAAATTTTTTATTTGACATCTCTTTTATTTATATTATAATCAGGAATGGAAAAGACTTTATTTTTAAGCGACGACTTTGTGTTTTACACACTTGAAGGTGAAGGTGAGTATGTTGGCTGGCCTTCAGTGTTTATGAGAATGTCCATGTGCAATTTAACGTGTATAGGTTTCAAGAGTGAGGATTCGCCATTTGGTTGTGATTCATATATAAGTTGGTCAAAGAAGAATAAAATGACTTTCGAAGAAATTGCTCAGTTATTTGAAAAAAACGGGTATGATAAGCGACTACGTGAAGGAGCTCTTCTTAAGCTTACCGGCGGTGAGCCATTCATCCAGCAAAACAATCTCATTGAGTTCGTTAGGTTTATTTATAAGAGATGGGACTTTATCGACTACACAAAAGTGTATAACATCGATACAATTAAGCCAACTTTATATATCGATTTTGAAACAAACGGTACAATAATGCCTAGTGAAGAATGGTTTGATACGGGAGCCGTAATTACGTTTACTACATCACCGAAACTTTCAAACAACGGCGATCCAGAGGAAAAACGTTACAAGCCAGATGTATTAAAGTTCTTAGTTAAGCATGGTGCATGTTTTAAGTTTGTTGCACGTCAAGAGTCTGATCTTGACGAAGTGTTTAAAAAGTACATTAATAATCCGGACATTAGAGTATCTCGTAATCGTGTATGGATTATGCCAATGTGTGGTTCACGTAAAGAACTTACTGAAATTGGTGCTAATGTAGCTGAAATATGTAAGAAGCACGGTTTAAAATTTTCAAATAGACTACACTTGCAGCTGTGGGACCGTGCACTCAAGGTTTAATATGAAGCAAAAAATTACATTAATATACGAAAATGAATATACTAACGAGTTTGCAGGTCATTGTGGTACACCCCGTAAAATGACCGTTGAGTTACCAGGAGGCATAGAATTGTCTGCTCTCCTAGAACAACTCGAACTTTTTATTAAAGGTGTTGGGTATTTTCCGCCGGAGAATGCACATTTAGATTATGTAGATGATGATAACACAAATACTTCTGCAGATCATTAAATAACATAATGAAGTTAGTACCATTCTTATCTTTTCTTAACCAGGTTAAAATATATCACTGGCAAACATTTTCATATGCTGAACACAAAGCCTTAAACAAAGCTTACAAAAATTTAGACAACCTTTTTGATTTGTTTGTCGAAACATACTATGGTAAGTACGGCAAGACATTGGAGTCTAAAATCTATCATTTTGAAGTAAATTCGTTAACTGAAGATACTGATATAAAGAAAGTGTTAAGTAACAAAAAGAGAGAGTTAATTACTTACTTAAGAGAGTTATTAGTAGGAAATGATGAAGACTTACTTAATATCGTAGCTGATATAGAAATTGAAATTAACCATTTGCAGTACTTTTTGGATCTAAAGAAATAGTAAGTTGCTTTTTACTTTGTATAGCTTTTTTAATGTGAGTATCCCAAAGTATAATTACGATAATTACCCCCACCACTGACCCTATTACCCACATTGGTACGGTGGCAGCTGTATAAGCAAGAGCAAAAGATGCAATTGATCCTATACCCATCGATATGTTTTTAAGTAAAATTGCAAGCACTAAGAACAATACCCCCACACCAACCAAAGCCTTAATAATATAACCAATCATTTCTGCTTTTTGGTTTGCTCGAGCTATTTCAACGGCATCAGCTGTTTGTTTCTTTATCTGTTCTAATTGAGTTTTTTGATCAGCTTCAAGCTTGTTAATTGTAAGGCGTTGTTCTTCTCTAAGTTGTTGTTTTTCTTTTTCTTTTTGTTCTATTAACGTTTCTGCTTTATCTAAATCAGCTTTTTGTGAAATAGCTAATTCAACTTCAGCATTGTAATTAGTATAAAGTTCATCTATAGTTTTTGTTTTTTCTTCGTTTACTTGTTTTACAATAGCGTCTTTTTGATCTTGAGTTAAACTATCAGTACGAGCCATAATTTCTTTAGCTCTTAAATGTGCAATGAGGGTGTTTATGTCTTGTTTTTTCTTTTCTTGGGTAACAACGTATATACCATAATCTAATGCACCAATCTCAGCAAAATTTTCATTATCTTTCTTTTTTGCATCATCATATGTTTTTTGCAAATCTTCTCTAAATTTAGCATATTGCAATTCTAATTGATTCCGTGCATCGTTAACTTTTTTGTTAGTATCATCCAACGTTTGAACATTTTTTTGTTCATTTTCTGTTTTTACGACATTAGTTGCTGCGGTATTATTATTTGAACCGAATTTAAATTTTGGAAATGTAAAAGTAGCACACCCTGCCAATAAAAAACAAACCATTATAGATAATATAGTTCTCATAACGGTATTTAATAAATATTGATATATGAACAAAGACATGCATTTAATTTACGAGAAGTATTCGAATACTGCCGCAAAAGTTGAAATTATCGAAGAAGGTTTGTTTGATAGATTAAAGGCAAGAGGTGCCCAGGCTATAGGTGCCGCAAAAGGCTTGGGTCAACAAGCCGTTGGTTACGGTCAACAAGCAGCTGGTAAAGGGGTAGGGTTAATTGCAAAAGCAGCTGGTGGTGGTAAAGCAGCAACAACCGTTCAACGAAATATACAAAAAGCTGGTACACAACGTGTTGCAGCAGGTAAAATTCAAGGTGATATTGCAAAAATTGAATCCTACAAAGCTTCAGCAATTAATAAATTTAAAAATACAATTAATGATATTGCCAATGACGTTAAAAAATTAGGAATTTCTCAAGACACGACAGGTTTAGAGCAGTTTATGGCTCAAGCTGAACAAGAATTTGAAACAACATTTGCAAGTAAAGTTGATGAATTAAAAAAATCAGCAGGGGTTGGTGAAGAAGACGAAAACAAACCAAGCGATTTCCCACCTAAAAAAGATGTTGTTTTAACAAAACAAAAAGCTCCAACAAAATATTACGCATAATTGATTTAGCATTGTAAAGTAATAAATCTTTAAATGCGCATAGCAATATCTGGTACCGCTAATCAAGGTAAGTCCACCTTGATCAAAGACTTTATTGAAAAGTGGCCAATATATAAGACTGAGAGTAAAACATACCGTGATTTGTTAAAAGAACAAAAACTACCTCATAGTAAAAAAGCTACAAAAGATACTCAATGGAAGATTCTCAACTTAATGGTTGAAGAGCTTCAAAAGTATAAAAATAGTGATTATGTTATTTTTGATAGATGTCCTTTAGATAACTTGGTTTATTCGTTGTGGTGTTGCGAAAAGAAAGTCGGTAAAATAGATGACGAATTTATTTCAAAATGTATTCCGGTTGTTAAAGAAAGCTTTAAATTTTTAGATATAATTTTCTTTTTGCCGATAACAAAAGCTGCTCCAGTACCTATTGAAGATAATGGTAAAAGAGAAACAGACGAGGTTTATGTGAAAGAAATAGACACTCTTTTTAAAAGTTTAAACTATCAATACCTACACGGCTTAGGAAGAACACCATTTTTTCCTGTAGATGATTGCCCTGGTATTATAGAAATTTTTGGTACAAGAGAAGAGCGTATTAGTATGATTAAGTGGTATCTTGACAATGACGGTGACCTAATTGGTGGTGATGTTAAATCAGCAGAAGAACTCTTTAACCCACAAAATTTAGAAGAGATGAAACAGTTATTAGAGTCACAAAAACAATTACAAAATAGAGAACGTGACATACAAGCTGAACACGAAAAGATTAAAGACTTCGTTAAGAAAACAGGTGTTAAATTTTAAGACGTTCTAATCCAAACATATACACCATACAAAGGTGGTATATTATTATGGGGGCTAAATATTGTAGTGTTAGCAGATGTGGAGTATGTAGTGGGATTATCTAATCTCCAAGCTGGTGGGGTTTGTGGACCGTTTTGAAAACTCGAAGAGGTACCCGTGTTGTTCAATCTAATACTAAAATTATGTACATGCACAGGCATTTCATTTTGTGTTACCTGATGCACATACTCACCGTAAGTAGTGTCAGCACCAACGTTAAATGTTAAATTTGTACTGTTTCTATCACCTTTATTATAAAAACCACCGTTTTGTGATGTTGTACCGACACCTGCTAAAAAATAACCTTGACTAGATAACACTAAACTCCAAGTAGTACCAGTAAAATAAGTTTGAGGATTTACACCGTCGTATGTACACTTAATACTACTTACCGGGTACATTGCTAATGATAAAGCACTAAACGTAGTGTTAATAGTATTTGTTACTAAATTTGTAAGATAGTTGTTATAGTAATTTTCTTGAGCTGATATAGAATATAATGTAGTTGAAAGCTGGTTTATAAAAGTATTATTAGCAGATAGTATTGGTGCAAATGATGCGTTTTCTATGTCAAAAAGTAAGTTATTAAAACTTATTTGGTTTGTTGTATTGTTTTGTTGAACCAGAAAAAGATCAGTACTATTCACTTCGTTAGCTTCTGGCAATAATAATATTCCAAGGCTACTCATTGTTTATTAACCAACACGTTGCCATACAAACACACCGTAAAATGGTGGCATATTATTGTGTGGGTTATTTGTCGTATTATTTACTTGTGTTGTGTAAGTTGTTTGAGAGTCTAATCTGTATGCTGGTGGTTGTTGTGGGCCGTTTTGATAACTGGTTGAACTACCAGTATTGTTTAATTGAATACTAAAATCGTGTGTGTGTGGTGGTATTTCGTTTGGTATAAGTGTGTGGAAATATTCACCAGCAGTGAAATTACCAGCAGCATTTCCTGGTGATACTGTAAACCCAGCACCATTTACGTCGACCCCACTACCCGCACCAGCTAAGAATAGACCCTGGGCAACTTGATTCCATTGCGTACCATAAAGATAAACACCTGGGTTAACATTGGTTGTTGTGTAAATTACAGTATTGAGCGGGTAAAGTTGGTTTAAAAAGGCTGCTGTAGTTGTTTGGATTGTTGTTGTTAAAAGGTTTTGTAATGCTGCATTATCACTGTACAACTGTGTTGATAATGAAATCATATTAGTTGATAATGATGTTATACTTGAAGATTGAGCTGAAATAGTAGCAGCAAACGTTACATTATCTAAACCAAATATTAAGTTTTGATAGTTTAACTTTTTAGCTGTCCCGTTAATTTGTTCAATAACAAAATAATTACCTGGCATCACTTCACCAGCCTCAGGTAACTGATCAAAACTTAACGTTGCTGTTGACATATATGTATTATTTAATATAATAAGTTATGTCTACAATTGGAGTTGGTATTATTACGTGCAATAGACCTGATTATCTTAAAAGCTTATTGGAAACCATTCCTATCGACAAAATTGACAAGTTAATCATTGTTAATGATGGTAAGCCATGCCCAGAAGTTAGTTTAAACGTTCCAAGCGGTGGCAAATATTTTTGGCTAGATAACCCACAAAACGTCGGAGTAGCTAAATCTAAAAATAGTGCTATAAAATATCTGTATGATAGAAAATGTGATTACATTTTTATTATTGAAGATGATATGCTTATCAAAGATGAAAATATATTTGATATGTACATTCAAGCCAGTTTAAAGTCTGGTATTCAACACTTTAATTACGGTCCAGGTTCACCATTTAATAGAAAACAACAAATCAAGGATTTTGATTTGCATAACAGACATTTGTTGGACCAGCACAGTGAACCTAACCCAAGATTAATTGTTGATTACGGAGAAGGTGTAAAGGTTGCATTATATGAACACACTGTTGCAATGTTTTCATTTTTTACACGTAAAGTAATTGAAGAGGTTGGGTATATTGATGAAGATTTTCCTAACTGCTGGGAGCATGTAAGCCACACATACAACATTATTAAAGCAGGTATGCACCCACCGTTTTGGTGGTTTGCTGACATTGCAGAAAGTGAAAAGTATTTAACTGAAGCACCTGGAGCTATTGATAACTCTGCAATTGCTAAAGATAAGACGGCTTGGATAGAAAATGTGCGTAAAGGTGCAGAAATTTACAAAAATAAACATGGCCACTATCCAAACCAACCACCTTATACCTCGAAAGAACAAGTAATACAAAGTTTAAAAACTATCAAAGAAAAATAAATGAAACTTGGTTTGTCATTGGTTGGTATAAGCCATCTAGTACACAAACAAAGATGGCCAATTTCGAGGTCTTACACTACGTGTAAAGAAAACTATTCTAACGTTTTATTACCACGTCTTACAAAAAATTTTAACGTTGAGGTGTATTTAACAACATATGAATCATCTGAACAGAAAAACATTATAGATTTTTATAAACCCACAAAATATCAGTTTTTACCGTTTTCAAACTCGCACCAGATTGTAACGTTTATTAAAAGTATTGAACAATTACAAGGACAAAATTTGGACTATGTATTAATAACACGATTTGACATTAATTTTAACAAAGGTAAAATAGAACAACTGAAAGTTATGCTTGACAAGATTAACTTTTTATGTAAAGAAAAAGACCATTGGGATAACTACAATTTTGTCAATGACTGTGTTTATTTTTTACCCAGTAAATACCTTGCTCCACTTAAACAAGCGTGTTTCAGGCTATTAGAACACCCACCAAGACCCGGTTTAATGGATATGCATGGGTTGTATAAGTTTATAACTCAAGTAATTGGCCCAGAGCAAATTTCGTTTATGACCGATGAACATTTTTTAAGCAGCGGAAACGAAATTTATGAGCTCAAAAGGCTAAACATTGATTAAACCTGTATTGATATTATAATATAGAATGGTAATAATTATATTATCAAACACAGCTAACCCATCGTATTATACGATGTTAGAAAATTGTGTTAACTCAATTGGTAATCACAGGATTATAGTGGTAGAATCCAATAAAAAGTTAAAAGGTAAAGACATACCATTACAAAGCAAATGTGAGTTTTTTTTCCCAAAAGAAGAGTTTAATTACAATAAATTTATTAATATTGCAATTGGTTATGCCAATGAGGATAAGATCATTATTTCAAATAATGACATAGTTTATCAACCAGATTGCGTTCAAATTATAGACACCGCTCTCAACACATACGATTCAGTTTGCCCAACAGATACAAATAATATTAAGCACACAGAAAATGATAAAAAAATAACTAACCATACCGGGCCTCTATCGTTTGTAGGGTATGAAATCGGTAATCATGTTATTGGTTGTTGTATTGGTTTAACAAAAAAGACGTACAATAAAATTGGTGGTTTTGATGAACAGTTTAAATTTTGGTACCAAGATAATGATTACGCAGATTTACTCAAAACACATGGGTTAATGCATGCAAGACTCAAAGATGCAGTTATAACACATCTAGGATTTCAAAGCCATAAATTGTTGGAGAATAATTTGTTTGACATGACGCATGGTTTAGAAAAAGCATATAAAGAGAAATGGTTTTTATGAAAATTGCGTTGATGTGCCCAACAAGAAACCGACCAAACAAGTTAATAACTCTATTAGCTAGCATATTAACAACTGCAACCCACCACAACATAATTATAGTGCTTGGTATTGATGATGATGATCCAGTAAAGGATATATACTACAAGCTAAAAACTAACTTACCAACCATGATTCAATTGGTAGAGTTTAAAAATAAAGGTAAATTTTTAGGATTATCTCCAATGTGGAATGAAATGGTAAAACAAGTAAACTCACCCATGGAAAGCGTTATTTACGCTATGATTGGCGATGATATGATTTTTAAGACAAAAGATTGGGATGCTAAGATAATTGAAGAATTCCAAAAAGGCCCAGAAGACAAGTTAATAATGGTGCATTGTAACGATGGTATGCGTGGCCCGGGTAACAAATACCAGAACGTGCAACCATTCCCGGTTAACTTTTTTGTGCATGAAAATTATGTAAAAACAGTTGGTTATTTTGTAGAACCGTACGTTATAAACATTCACCAAGACACGTGGTGCGATGTTATTTTTACCAACTTAAAACGTAAAATATATAGGCATGATATTTTAATAAAACATTTGCATTTTAGTGAAACTAATGGTAAAATGGATCAAGTATCTGATAACTTAGAAGCATTAAGGAAAGGTATTTGGGATAATAATGACTGGGCTATTCAATATAAATCTGAATTTGAACAAGAGTTAAACAAACTAAGGAAAGCAATTGAAGACTATAACAATAATACAACCAGGTAGATTGGGTGATTTAATTATCTGCTTACCTATTGCTAAACATTATAAAGATCTTGGTTATAGGGTTATATGGCCTGTAAACAACATTTACAAAGATATGATGCAACATGTTGTTGATTATGTAGAGTTTAAGCCAGTAACAAATGATGTTTATAGATGTATTTTAGAAGCTTACAGTTACGTAATAGATGATTATGTTGACGTTGCAGCAACGTTTCCAGGCAGTAAATGTACAGAGGAGTATGTTAAATTAGGTGACGGGTTTGGACCGGAAAAGTTTGATGAATTTAAATATAGAAAAGCTAATGTACCGTTTGATAAAAAATGGCAATTAAGTTATGTGAGGGATATTGAAAAAGAAAACGATCTTTACAATCTTTACGTTAAACAGGACAAATACATAGTAATTGGGTTGAATCACTCTAAAGGTAGAGTAAACTTTGATATTCAAACAGATAAGCAAGTAATTGAACTCAACGAAAAACATAATATTTTTGATTGGAGAAAAATATTAGAAAACGCACGTTATTTAGTGTTAGTAGATAGTGCAATGGCTAATTTAGTTGAACAATTAAACATACAAAGCGATAAAATTTTAATAAGAAAGCCCGGTCAACCAACACCAACCTTTCGTAATAAATGGACATATAAATGAGAGTTGCATTCACAATTATTTTAAACGGTTATAGACACCTTGTACATAACAACTATTATCAAACCATTAAAAATAATTTTGATTATTGGGTTGTGGTAGAAGGTGTATCATTACCAACGGGGTCCACATCTTGGTGTAAAAATTTACCAGGTTCAATACACAACAATTATCTCTCTAACGATGGTACAACAGAATTTTTAAACTCCATTAAAGATGAAAAGTTGCATATAGTTAGACAAACAGGTAAACCTTGGCAAAACAAAGACGAACAAGTAAACGCAGCAATTAGTGCTTTGAAAAATGTTTTAAAAATAACAGATTGTATGTTATGGCAAATTGATGTTGATGAACAATGGACAAAAGAACAGCTTGAAAGTGCTGAACAAATGCTTATCAAAAATAAAGGCAAAACTGGGTGCTTTTACTGCAATTACTTTGTTGGTAAAGGCCAACAAGTGTTTGGTCAGTGGGGTGAAGGTAAGATAGAGCCATATAGACGTTTATGGGATTGGAAAGGTGAGATGTTTGTTACACACGAACCACCTAAACTAGAAGGTAATAACGGTCCAGGTTATCTACTACCTCAACGTTTTAATCACTATGCTTACTACTTTGAAGACGATGTAAAGTTCAAAGAGCTTTATTATCAGGGTTATGAAGGGCTGTTAGAGCGTTGGAAAAAAGTGCAAGACAATAGAGATACAATACATGTGAGTGAATTGCTTGGCCCCAATACGTGGTGGAGTAAAACTGGTACGTTTATAAAATACGTAAATGCTAATTGATGGCAATAATTTTATCTCCCATTATCTTAAAACTGGAATACCTCTATGTGCAGGTAAGATCGGGGTAACAGAACTTAACTTATTATACTGCGATTATAATCTGTTAAATGCATCGAGGTTTTTACCACATTTACAACATGAGGTGGAAGATATTGCTGGGCTAGTCCCATACAATGTAGAAACAACAAAACAATTCGGTCGTGATATGAGAGAAGCTTTAAAAGAAGTTGACCTTATTCCTAAATGGAATAAAGTGAACCCAATTTTTGAAAGCTATATATTTGAACATTATTGCGCACAAGCCCATATTACTGAATTACAGCATTTAGAACCATACTTTTTTGATAAGCCTTGGACAGATCAACTTAAAGGTAAGAAAGTATTAGTAATGAGCCCGTTTGCTGATTCTATACAAAACAATTTTAAAAACATAGACAAAATTTGGAATAGTAAAATAAAACCAAATTTTGAATTAAAGACCATCAAATATCCTTTCGCATTAAAAATACATTCCAACCCTTTATATAGTGCATCTGATCAAATTTACAAAAAGTATTTAGACATTTTACGTAAAGAGGATTTCGATGTAGGTATATTTGGCACCGGTTATACATCATTATTGTTTACTGCTGAATGTAAGCGTATGGGTAAAGCAGGTATTCATCTTGGAGGTTCAACACAAATTTTATTTGGTGTAAAAGGTCAAAGATGGAGAGAAATTAAAGAGTTTCAACCTTTCTTTAATGAACACTGGACTGATCCACTTGAGTCAGAAAAGCCAGAAAAAAGAAATATGGTGGAAAATGGCTGCTATTGGTAACCCTCCCTCACAATTATGAGTGTTTATGTGCAATATGATGAATGGGGTAGAATGGGTAACAGAATGTTTCAATATGCATTTGCCTATTTGTTAGCAAAACAACGTAACGTTCCTCTTATATCACCTGGATTACCAAACTTTAATATACCACCAAACTATAAAGATAGTAATTTGGCAGCCATGCCTATATTTACCCGTAGCTACGGCGATAATTACGTTGATATGAACGAATTAATGACCACTAAAAGGGATATAGTGGTCGATTCATTTGTGCAGAAATCCCAATACTATATACCGCACCGTAACGTTCTTAGAAACCTGTTCTCTATAGAAGATAATGTGATAAACAAAGGTAAATTAGTGGTACATATCAGAGAAACAGACTACATTGGACTTAATAAATTTCTTGGTTTTGACTATTATTACAACACAATAAAACAATCTGGGTTCAATTTTAAGGATGTTATTTTAGCGACAGATAATTCTAATTGTGAAACTATAAAGCGTTTGCTAAAAGAAGGGTGCACACTTAATTCTGAAGGATATGTAAATACGTTTAACCCGGTAAGTGATAGCAGATCTATGAATGATTTTAACACCCTTTTACAAAGTGAGAACATAGCACTATCACAATCATCCTTTTCATGGTGGGCAGCGTTTTTAGGCAACCATAAAACAATTATTTTTCCTGAAAAAGAGGGGATGTGGAAGTTAAATCCAGGTAAAGATGATGTTGATTTAAGATTTAGTTTATGAGTACTTCAACATCAAATAACGACAAATACCCTGAATTTTGTAAGTTGGCAGCTACAGATGATTTTGTATTTGCAAATTTTAAAACAAATCCAACCTATAATGAAATATTAGAGCATGTTACGTTTGAGGAAGGTGCAGAATATTATAAACATACAACGCAAAAAGTACGTGACCTACTTCCAAGCGTTACGTTTGATAGCATTGGCGGACCCGTAAAACACAATTATTACTTTGGTACATATTCCTCTACAACTCTTAGATATGCTAAAATTTTAAGTGATCTTTCCCAAATAGATTTAAATGGTAAAGAAATTGTTGAAATAGGTTGTGGTTACGGTGGCCAATACACACTTATAAGAAAATTGTTTACACCAAAAAAATATACATTTATAGATCTTGCTGAACCACTAATGTTATTAAAAAAGTACATTACCAAAGCAGGGTTTAATGATATTGATTTACAGTTTGTAACACCAGAGAATATTCAAAATACACAATCTGATTTAGTCATTAGTAATTACGCATTTTCAGAATGTGATGTAGAAATTCAAGATATTTACATAAAAAAATACATTAACAATTCAAACCATGGATACATGATTTATAACAATCAACGCGGTTATAAACATTTTGAATTACAAACGGTTTGCACTAAGAAAATAAAAATTTTTCCTGAAACACCACAAACACATCCTAATAACGTGCTTATAACGTGGTAAACTTGATTTGCGTTTAGTCGCATATATATAAATATATGAATTTTAGTGACTTAATGTGTACAAGTTCGAACTATGCACAAAAGAATTTACCGGAAAAGTGGGCAGTTATTGAACAACTTTACGAACAGAATATTAACAAGCAAGCCCCGCAAAAAATACCAAAAATTATCCACCAAATTTGGTTAGGAGATGGTATTCCAAATGAACTATGGAAGTGTATAGACTCTATTAAAGAGACTAATCCGGGCTATGAGCACCGTCTTTGGACAGAAGATGAGGCTAAAAACTACAATTTTAAAAACAAAGAACTTTTCAAAAAATGTACTAACCACGGACAACGTTCTGATATTTTAAGATACGCTATTTTACAAGAGTTTGGCGGTATATATCTTGATACTGATTTCATTGGTATAAAGTCATTTGATGAATTGCTTCATTTAGATTTCTTTACTGGTGTTGCTTATGATAAAGAGCCAATAGTGTTTAATGGTTTAATTGGCTGCATTCCAAACCACCCATTACTTGAAGACCTCAACAACTTTGATAACGTTTCAAGTAACGATGGAATGGACATTATTAAGACCACTGGTCCTTGGTACCTAACAAAGAGGCTCTTTAAGAAAATAAATGAGCTAGATAATATTGCAGTATTACCAGTTGCTTATTTTTACCCTTACCCTAACTTTGATAAGGATAGAAACGATGGTACTGATTACACAAAATATATCAACATCAAAACAATCTGCGTGCATTTATGGAATTCGTACTGGAATTAAATGACTTTATTTCTGGAGAAAGGTTACAAGAAATAGCTCATGTAACCTTTTTTGGTACTAACAATAGTAATATACCCAATCAACTTAAAAACACCAAAACGGTTTTAAGAGATGTATCTAAATTCTACTTAGAAGATGATGAAAATATTGTGTATGTATATGGCCATGATTTAGAGTTATTTTTCAACACCACTTGGCCAAAGATTACCAACCCAATAAAGATTATCTCACACAATACTGATTACCCTGTTGACAGCAAATTTACTCAGTACTTAGAAGATAGTAAACTTATTCATTGGTATGCACAAAATGCGGTGTTAGATCACCCAAAACTTACACCTTTACCAATTGGTATTGCTAATAGGCAATGGCCACACGGTAATTTAGAAAACATTTTATCCGTTATAAATGAACACAACAAGAAAGAAAATTTAGTTTATAAAAATTTTGATATAAACACAAATCAAAACGCCCGTAACAAAATTAATCAAATAACCCACGGTAATAAAATCTTTATGGATTCAAATCAGCCACATACTGAATATCTCCGGAGGGTGTCAAAGAGTGTGTTTGTTATATCACCACCAGGTAATGGGGTGGATTGCCACCGAATTTGGGAGTCTTTATATATGGGTGCGGTACCAATAGTAGAAGCAAATACAGCATTTAGAAACTTTACCGATTTACCAATATTGTTTATTGATAAGTGGGAAGATATTACATTAGATTTTTGTAAAAGTCAAATACCTAACTTTTACAGCGGCAATAAAAGTTACAATTTAGACAAGCTTAAAATGCAATACTGGAAAGATCTTATCAATGGGTAATATTGGTATAATTTGCAATGAGGTAGATCATTCTTTGTTTTCTAACTTTAGAATGGCTTTAACAAACCATTTAAATGAAACATTTAAAGACGTAAAAAACGTTAACGATTTAAATGATATTCAAACACTTATAATTATTGATGAACATTATACTTCAAATGTTAATATCTGGAAAAACAATAATTTTATAACTGAACTAAACAATAACAAAATTAAAGTTGTCGTTTTCAATTTTGAACGAATTCATAGCGCTCAATTTCCTTGGAATATAGATCACCAAAGAGTGCTTGAACAAATAAACAATTTAACGCAGTTTGTTAGTGATGTTGAAGACGCAAGGTTAATGAACAAAACAGTAATTAACAAACAATTACTTTCAAAAGATACTAATTTTGATTTACCAGCAATTAATAAAAAAAATAGAATTGTTTTTATAGGTCAAGTAAACGACTATTATCCAACAAGAAGACAAGTACTACAGAAAGCTAAAGACATTGGCTTACCTATTGATATAATTGTTACTGACCGCAAATATAACTACAAAGATTTCTTAACCAAACTATATGAGTATAAATTTGTTTTTAATCCACTTGGTACAGGTAAATTTATAAATTTAAGATATTATGAAGCATTAAAATTAGGCTGTATTCCCATACAACAAATAACAGATGATATGGAAAAGTGGTACGATGAGTTACATAGCAGCATTAATTTTACTGATATTGGTAATTTATCATTTGACAATATAAGTAATTTTTGTCCAAATTATTTGCACGATTACTACTTAGAAGATTACTTTGATGAAATAGAATTAAAAGAATACTTTAATGATCAAACTTATTATATTTGACCTTGATGGTGTGTTAGTTGAATCTAAACAACTACACTTTGAGGCTTTTAACTATGCTTTGGAACAAGTTGATCCACAGTACGCAATTTCATATGACGATCATTTAACCAAATATGATGGGTTAAGTACAAAAAAGAAGCTTGAACTTCTTACAAAAGAAAGGGGATTACCAGAAAATTTTTACGATCAAATTTGGCTTAACAAACAAGATAAAACTGTTGAGTTAATGGAAAGATTTAAACCGGACCACCGTATTGCAAAAATTTTAAAACAACTTAAAGAAAAATTCACAATAGCTTGCTGCACAAATTCAATACACAAAACTGCAGTTATTCAATTACAAAGAAAAAAATTAATAGAACATTTTAGCTTGTTGCTTACTAATGAAGATGTAAAAAATACAAAACCAAACGCTGAAATTTATATGCGTTGTATGTTACATTTTAATATAAACCCTGACGAAACACTTATTGTTGAAGATTCTTATGTTGGTAGAAAAGCTGCGGTAAGATCTGGTGCACATGTATTACCAGTAAATAGTCCAAAAGACTTAACGTTACAAAGAGTAGAAAATTTTATTATGAAAATTGACAACGAAAACTCCCCTAAAAATAAATGGAAGGATGAAAAGCTTAATATTTTAATTCCAATGGCAGGTGCTGGTTCTAGATTTGAAAAAGCTGGTTTTACATTTCCTAAACCATTAATTGATGTTGATGGTAAGCCAATGATTCAAGTAGTAGTAGATAACATTAATATAGAAGCTAACTACATTTTTATTGTCCAGCAATCACATTTAGAAAAGTATAATTTGAAACAAACTCTCAATTTAATTGCCCCGGGGTGCGAGGTTGTAGCTATTGATGGCGTTACCGAAGGTGCAGCCTGTACAACGTTGTTGGCAAAAAAATACATTAACAATAATAAACCACTTCTTATTGCAAATTCAGATCAGTTTGTAGAATGGGATAGTGGTGAGTTTATGTATAATATGGTTACTAATAAAGTGGATGCCGGTATATTGACTTTTAAATCCACACACCCAAAATGGAGTTACGCAAAATGCGATGAAAATGGTTTTGTAACTAAAGTAGCTGAAAAGAAACCAATAAGTGATATTGCAACCGTTGGCATTTATTACTGGAAAAAAGGTAAAGATTACGTCAAGTATGCTGAACAGATGGTAAAGAATGATATAAGAGTTAATAACGAATTTTATGTTTGCCCGGTGTTTAATGAAGCAATTCAAGACGGTAAAAAGATTAAATGCTTTGATGTTAAAAGGATGTGGGGTATCGGTACACCTGAAGACCTTAATTACTTCCTAACAAATTATGTTAATAATATCGCATAGAGGTAATACATCAGGCGCATTTTCTCCATTTGAAAATAAACCAGAACATATTAAAAGTGTTTTAAAAGACTACGATTGTGAGGTCGATGTATGGTACCATAATGGATTTTACTATCTTGGTCATGACTTTGCAAACTACATTGTTGATAAAAAGTTTTTAAAACATAAAAGACTTTGGTGTCACGCTAAACATTTACAATCTTTGGAACAAATGCTAGTTGATAATATAAAATGTTTTTTTCATCAAAATGATGATTATACACTTACAAGTAATGGCTACATTTGGACGTTTCCTTGTAAACCTGTAAGTAAAAACTCAATTATTGTCGACACCTCAAAAGACTGGAAAAATAAAAATTACGATTGTTATGGTGTGTGTGTTGATTACATTATATAATAATATACAATTAACACATGATTATTAAAGATATTCCCGTTTATGATGGTTTGTTAATTCACAAGCGTTTTGCTTATACATATTTCAGGAAAAAGGTTTTACCTATTGGCAATATTGTTGCATTTAGAGCTCCAATGAATGTACAGGCCGAAGGTATGATTGATAATGAAGACGTTTTACAGAACGATTTCATTTATAGTGACGATGCAATTAACTTTTGCTGGGAGATACCTGGTTTAGATCCATTTGGTGCAGTTGCTTATCAGAGACTTTTTAATACGCAAATTGCCATGATTCTCTCTAACAAGTATCTCAAGAAGCCAATTGAGGTTGATGGTGATGATTTTATGGTTCATGATGAGTTTGAGGGTAGTGATGGCTCAGTTCAGAAGGTTGGTAAGTGCAGTGTTAGTATCACATACTCACGGGATAGTGTAGCTCTTGGTCATACAGGTATTAATATTAATGCCGGTAGAAAGGCACCACCATTTGCATACAGTACAAAGCTTACTGATGAGCAAGCTACCCAGTTTATGCTAAATGTTATTGAGCTTTTCTATAACCTAAACGATGATATTTTTATCGCAACCACGAAAGTCATTACATGAAAAAGAAAGAAAGCATTGCTTGGGTCTTAGAGGTAAAAAAAAATAAAAAGTCTGGTGATTTTTTCATTGAATTACCACAAGAGCTTTTAAAGTGCATGGGTTGGAAAATCGGCGATACAGTTGTATGGGAAGAAGATGGAGATGGTTATATTTTAAAAAAAACTAAAAAGTGACAATATTTGATTACTTAAATTCCATTCTTTATACTAAGAATGAGATTGAACTAAACTGCGATGATGAGTCGCAGTTTAGTATTTTTATGATCAATAGATGGGTGTCATTTTATTCACCTGAAACAGCTGTTTATATTAACCAAACAACCAACATTTATAGCGCCCATTTCACGGTAAAACAAGATCAGTATAACTTTATCTATAACATTTTACCAAAATTAAAGTTTAAAAAGATTGCATATATAAAGAAAAACAAACAAGAAAAAGAAGAAAAGGAGTCCTTGATAGTGCCTGAGTTTATGAGTCAACGAGAGTACATCCGTAATGTTGACTTTGAAAAGACATTATCTAAATAAGTTTCATATGCAAGAACAACCAAAAGTTTCAATTGACGTTTTAGAGACAAGAAAAAGTTTAATAGATTTAGATAATTACGGTAAAGGTAACTTTGGTCTTGGCGACGATTTTAGCTTATCATTTTTGTTTGATGATATCGTATTAGTGGAATTTATTGACGAAGTTTCTGACGGTAAAGGCGATGTTATTCAGCGTAACGGCATTTTCGTCCCAACCAATTCGTTAATTAAAGCTTGGAGAAAGGCTCAAGTTATTCTTACCGGTCCAAGTGTTAAATATTGCAAGAAAGGCGACATTGTTATCTTCCCAAATGATAAGGGAGCATCAGTTGCTAATATTGAAATTGAGGGCTATGGTAGATTAAAGAAAGGTGTGTTTTTAAATGAACAAAGATTGTTCGGCATTTGTAAGAGAGTTAATGCCGATTCCGTAAGTGACCAAACTAAATTAATAAATGAGGACATCGTTACCGAATCTAAAGAACCTGTTAAAAGAAAACGTATGTGAGATAGTTTTCGTTAGAAGAAGACCAAAGCCAAACCAATCGCCAGTAAGACGTATGCTTTGCACTTTAGATGACAGAATCTTAAACAGCACCAACGGCCGTTTATCTTTAAATTATAGACCAACATCGGGTATATTACCATACAATGCAGAAGCCAAAAATTTATTACCTGTTTGGGATATTTTTATGCAGAATTGGAGAATGGTTAATATGGATCAGTGCGATCTTATAAACACCATTCAAGAAGACCAATTTTGGAATTACTTTAACAACACACTATTAAAAATGTCAGCTGAGCAAAAAATGGTGTTTATGGACTCATGATTGAAAAAACAGAAAGAATGATTTTTGACTTTTTACAGCGTAATGTAACTTTTTACATTAACAGTGAAAAGCCTATGAAGTCGGGTAAGCTGTTAATTTTTAGGTTTAAAGATTTTTATTTTAATTTTATTCTTAAGACAGATAACACAACAAAAACATTTGAATTACCTTACCCCTTTAAAGTAACAACAGGTGAAAATTGTTTGTATTTTAGCTATACATTAGAAGATTTTTCACAAAAGAATATAGATTTGCTTATCAAAGCAAAGTTACTTAAACCTAAAAAGAAAAATAAATTATACAACACAACAGTTGTTTTATCTGCACTCAATTAATATAATTACAGGTGTACAGTAGATACCTTACAAAGTTTCCAGATGGGTATAACCCCAGTAGTCAGCAAATTGATCTCATTAAGCGTATAGAAGATGCATATGCTAAAGGTTATAAATTTGTTATTTGTAGTGCGCCAACAGGTTCCGGCAAAAGTTTTATATCAAAAACATTAGCTAATGTATCAAATAAGTGTACTGATGAGTTTAAAAGATTGATTACATCTTACGATGCATTTAAACAGGATTACGTTGGTAATTATACCCACGAAGTTGAGTGTTTAAACCAACCACCGCACGGTGCAATGACCTTGACGATCACCAAGTCATTACAAGACCAATACAAGGGGTTATTTGATAGTTCAGCTGTCTTGAAAGGTAAAAGCAATTACCAGTGTCAAGTTAATACAGATGTTGATGTAGAGAACGCGCCTTGTTTACTCACACAAAAGCTTAAAGAAGAATGCTGGTCTAAAAATATTTGCCCATACTACAATGCTAGGAACAAAGCATTAGTTGACCAGTTTAGCGTACTGAACTATAAAATGTTTTTATCGTTACCAGATCACGTTAAGCGTAAAAATTTTATTATATGTGATGAAGCATCTGAGTTAGAGGATGAGCTTGTAAAGCATTTTTCAGTATTTGTAGATCCGGATAAGCTAAGAATGCTCGGTCTGAAAATACCATTTCTTTATACAGCTAACTTACAAGATGTACATAATTGGCTTAATCAAATTATGATGATTGTCGGTGAACATATTGATTCTTTAACGCAAAAACAAAAGCATGGTAAATCATCGAGTTTAAACATAAACGAAAAAATTAAACTTAATTTTTTCAAGAACTTTCACCATACATTAAATCTGATTGACTCAACGTGGGATAAATGTGAGTATGTATGTCAGCGTGAAGGTAAGACGGTACGTATAAT
>Ga0031655_10000697_pt1 | contig 20850 bp, 19 predicted proteins | sample FrelakmetHBP12HB_FD_55187 | JGI IMG/M metagenome (GOLD analysis project Ga0031655, IMG submission 55187) | Freshwater lake sediment microbial communities from the University of Notre Dame, USA, for methane emissions studies -HBP12 HB | ecosystem: Environmental > Aquatic > Freshwater > Lake >... | reverse complement strand
CGGGTGACGCGGCTTCACTCCTGCTTGGAACAGGCTTTATTCTGGAGGGGTCCAATTTTGCCATTGCCTCGGGTATGGCTGCTGCGGAAGCGGTCAAGGTGGCAAAAGAAAAGAGTGATTTCTCAATGAAATCCATGGCGGCCTATGAGGAAATACTCAGGAGTAACTTCGTCCTTCGGGATCTCCACACATTCAAGGAAGCCCCTTAATGCTTGAAAAATCCGAGAATCTATAACCTCTATCCTGAAATCCTTGTAGACATAGCTGAAAGGATCTTTCGAAACGACGGGAAGCCTCGAAAAAGGACTTCCGAGGTCATGAAAGAGAAGACCTCCGTCAGGCAGCTTCTGTCAGATGCGTTGAGAGCGAGGAAAGCGATTTGAAGGTCGAAGAGAAGTTGGCGCTTGATAAATTTGATGTAGATAAGGTCGTACATATTACTCTCAGTCAAGAATTATGCAAGGACTGTGATCTTACGCCCTGCCTCTACGCCTGTCCGGCGGACTGCTACATCTTGAGAGAGCAGCACGTCACCTTCTCTTACGAAGGATGCCTGGAATGTGGAAGTTGCAGGATCGTCTGTCCTAAAGGGGCTATTCACTCGGTCTATCCTCGATCAGAGTTCGGTATCTGTTATCAATATGGTTAAAGGAGGAGAAATGGAATTCATCGTATGCGTCAAGAAGGTTCTTGACCCGGATCTGCCGCCCGCCAAGTTCGCAGTTGACACGAAGAAGAATCTGGTGATCCCGCCCGAAGGCATCCCTTACGTTATTAATCCTTACACTGCTGTAGCCGTGGAAGCGGGTCTGAAGATAAAGGAAGGAAAGGGGGGACGAGTTACAGTTATCACCCTCGGAGATAAATCTGCCGATGATATTACCCGGAAGGCCTTGGCCATGGGGGCAGACGAAGGACTGATCCTTTCAGATCCGTCCTTTGAAGAGTGTGATGGTTTCGGCACGGCGCACGTCCTGTCCCAGGCAATCAAAAAAAATGGGAAGTACGATTTGATTCTCTGTGGCAGGCAGGCGGTAGGCTCGGATAGCGGGATTGTGAGGCCGGCAATCGCCGAATACTTGGGAATTCCTGTGGTCAGCCCCCCGCCCAAGGTGAAGGCGCCCTCCGTAACGATTCCCATCGATGATTCAGATTCCCAGGTTCGATTTTCTCTCTTCCCCTTCTCTACAGATCCACAATTGCCGTTGGATTCCTATAGGATTTCAGCCCTGCGCCCAAGCGCTCTGATGGTTTCACTATCTGCCAGTGCGCCACGAGGTTGCACAAGAGATGAGGGGAGGTCCCTCGGAGCCGGCTTGTAGGAGCGGGCTTCAAACCACCTTAAGCTGCGCTGGTAAAGAGCCAGGGTGGTGAGCGTTAAGGAAAAGGCACGGCAAAGATCGTGTCAGGTGAGGATCAAGGAGACGAGCGCAAGCGAACCATTGATGAGGTGTCGAAAATCGAGATGACGTCAAAACGGGTGGCTGGCAGAACGCCCGGAGGAGTTCAGGGGAGACCTGCTTATTGCCTGAACGGCGTCCGGCATAAAGATGGCGTGACCTTGATCCAGGCTCTTGTGCGAAACGTGGGAACCTGTCGTTCCGATGATAAGGGAGAAACCCAAGTGGAAGAGACCACAAGGGTGAGAGTACCGATGCGGGACACGGGGACGGAGCAGCCTGTAGTAGCGGAGAAGTCCCGTAATGGGGATAGAGCGAAGGGGCTGCGTTGTCTGCCTTTATTTGCAGGTCAACCAGAGATGGGAGGAGCCTCGTGAATAAAGCAAAGCCGTTTTGTATTTCAAAATGGGAAGTGTGGAAGGCGTACAAACGGGTTAAGGCAAACAAGGGAGCGGCTGGGGTAGATGGGCAATCCATAGCCAAGTTTGAAGAGGATTTGAAGAACAATCTCTACAAGCTTTGGAATCGGATGTCCTCAGGCAGCTATTTCCCCCCACCTGTCCGTAGGGTTGAAATACCGAAGGATGATGCTGGGACGCGCCCATTAGGGATACCCACGGTGGCTGACCGCATCGCCATGACGGTAGTCAAACGATACTTGGAGCCGATCTTGGAAAAGCACTTCCATCCGGACTCCTATGGGTATCGGCTTGGGAAGTCTGCGATTGAGGCCGTAAGGGTTGCCCGCCAACGTTGCTGGCGATACGACTGGGTTTTAGACCTCGATATTAAAGGCTTCTTCGACAGTGTCGATAGGAATCTGTTGATGCGGGCGGTGAGGAAGCATACGGATTGCAAATGGGTGCTTTTGTACATTGAGAGATGGTTAAAGGCGCCCGTGCAATTGGAAGATGGTAGCCTGATTCATCGGGAGAAAGGGGTTCCGCAGGGAGGAGTGGTCAGTCCCTTACTTGCGAATCTCTTTCTGCATTATGCGTTCGACAAGTGGATGCAGAGGTATTTTCCTCAGATTCCTTTCGAGCGTTATGCGGATGATGGGATTTGCCACTGTCGAAGTAAAGCCCAGGCAGAAGGTCTTCGGGCGGCGATTGAACAGCGGTTTGCTGAATGCGGATTGGAACTTCATCGGCAGAAGACAAGAATTGTCTACTGCAAGGATGATAGGCGGCGAGAGGATTATCCTGAGCAGAAGTTCGACTTCTTGGGTTATACGTTTCGGCCCCGAGGAGCGAAGGACCCTGAGGGTAAGTACTTTGTCGGTTTCAATCCGGCCGTCAGCAATGAAGCGGCGAAGTCAATGCGTGAGACAATGAGGCAATGGCGCTTGCATCGGCAAACGGACAAATCTTTGGATGAACTGGCCCAGATGATCAATCCGGTGGTAAGAGGATGGATGAACTACTACGGCAACTTCTATAAGTCAGCTTTATCCCCCACCTTTCAGGGCTTGAACCATATTCTGGTCCGGTGGGCTACCCGGAAATACAAAAGATTGAGGGGGCATAACCGACGGGCGCTTCATTGGTTGCAAAGGGTAGTGCAAAGACAACCGGAGCTCTTTGCTCACTGGGGACTCCCTCAGTTTAAGGCTGGGCAATAGGAGCCGGATGAACCGAGAGGTTCACGTCCGGTTTTGGGAGAGCGTGAGGGTGAAATTCCCTCACGCCACTCGACTATTCCCTCTGTTTTCAGACCACCGAAGATCTTTCGATATGATCCTCATAGATTGAATTGGCATACACAACTTCTACCCGTAATCGCGTGCCTTCAGAGTTGCTTCAGACTCAAGGCTCGTAGGTGCTATGCGCCAAATCTACGTAACATTTTTCTGGTATGTATCCTGGACTACCGCAGCACTTCCCGGTAGACACAACCTTCAAGGTTGCGCTTTGAGGCATACATTAGCCGTGGGCTAATACGCAGGCTGATCCCGCCTCTGGCGGGACTGCGGCTACCAAATCATCAGCCACCTGAGAGCACCGGCATCATAACGACCTTGCTTTCGTTCGTGACCGTGCTCTCCAGGTGGCCGGGTTTCTCATCGATGAGGATGACGATATTCTCCCGGGGAAAAGCCGATGGTAATAGCTCTCTCAGCAGGACGGGCTTTTCTAAACGCACCTCTTTTGTCCGTGTACCAGCGATGTCTGCCAGGTAGCCAAAAAATTTGAGTTGGGCCAATTTACCTCTTCCGAAAACCTACTTGGGAAGCCTTGAAGAAGGGCTTGCCCATGGTCGTTTATGCCACTGGCGGGTTACCCGGTGATCTCGTTCAATACCCCCTTTAACCCGAGGGCGTCGAGGGTCTCTTTACGCGGAATCCCATTCTGGTCCCAGCCGCGAAGCTCATAGTACCATGAAAGCATCTGTTCGTACTTTTCCCTGTCGATCTTTATCCCTTTCATCTTCCCCTCGGAATGGGGTTCTTCAAACCACCGATCCGGAGGATAGTCCCATTTTCGACCGAATTCTGGGATTTCTCTTTTCCAAAAGGCCCGGATCAGGTTGTAGATTCGGTCGCCCATGGTGTAAAGCTCTTCCCAGGTCCTCCGCTCTCCGGTAATGGCTTCCAGATACTCCGGATACCAGTTAATTCCGAAGCTCACCTCAACCCACGGAAGTCGACAGACGGTGGCGGATTCAAAGAACCCTCCCCGGATCCTTTGAAACTCGATCAGTTTTTCAACCTTTGCCTTATTGTAGGAGAACCGATCGGTCGAGATCTCCCAGGAGATGACCCAGGCGTCCTTATGGTGGGCACCGATCGGAGAGGTTGCAAAAGAGAGAGCCATCCCCGGACAGGCATGGCAGTTATAAGCTGAGATCTCCAGCCCCTTCACGTGCATGGCCCAGCGCTGGGAGCCTCTCCCGAGAGTCTCCGATGCGACCTTCACTCCCCGGGATACGAGCTTTCCAAGTCCTTCACCCTTACCAATCTCCGCGACCAGCCTCTGGGCGGCTTCAAAATCGCCCCATCCTAACTTCTCAGGGATCAGTCCTTTTTCTGAAGCCTCCATAAGGAATCCGATCGCGCTTCCTAAGGAGATCGTATCGAGCCCCCATTCGTCAGCCAGCCGGTTTAGCAACGCCACTTGAGGAAGGCTCTTCATCCCGATGTTAGGACCCAGCATCCCCACATTTTCGTAATCGAGCTCTGACGACTGGCCACTGGAATCCTTGATGACATGGCCGCACTGCATATTGCACATCGGGCAGCCCTTGCGGTCCGCGTGGAGTTTTTCGACGACGTAGCCATCCAGCTCTTTAGAGAATTCAAATACGCCTTCCTTATAGTTAAATGTCGGAAGGCAGGCATTTTCATTGCACCACTCGAAGGCCTGCATGGTCCCCTGCTTCATCCAGAAGTCATAGCTCTCCTTGGCCTTGATCTCGTCATATCCCTTCTTTCCCATTTCCCGGAGCCTGGCCTCATCGAAGTTCGAGACATTCCCGGTTCCTTTGACCACGAGAGCCTTCAGATTTTTTGACCCCATCACCGCACCCATGCCGGGCCGCCCTCCTGCCCGGCCTTTCTGGGACATGATGGTGGAGATGGGAATCTGATTCTCTCCGGCAGGGCCGATGAGAAGGATCCCTGAGTTTCTCCCGTGTTTTTTTTCGAGGAGGTCTTGAGCCTCAAAGGTATTCCGTCCCCAGAAATCCGCAGCGTCGACGACCTTGACGCTTTCGTCCTCAATCAACAGGTAGCTGGGTTTCTCTGCTTTTCCCTCCACAACCACAACATCATAGCCCGCCTTTCTCAGATGGACCGATGCCATGGTCCCGATATTCCCATCCCCGTAGCCGCCGGTAAGCGGGCTCTTTGAAGCGATCACCATCTTCCCTGCACTGGGAAGGAGCTGCCCGCTGAGAGGACCTGTGGAAAAGATGAGCTTGTTTTTTTCAGAGAGAGGGTCAACATGTTTGACCTCATCCCAGAGCAGCTTTACCGCAAACCCCCGTCCCCCGAGGAAATCCCTTTTCATGGAATCGGAGATTTCTTCTTTTGTAATTTTCCCATCAGAAAGATTCACCCTGAGCAGCTTTCCGTATCCTTTCATTTACCAACCTCCTTAAGTCAACTTTTCACCACGAACAAAAACTAAGGGCCTTCCATCTTCATCGTTTTGAAGTCTATCATAACACCTTTTCGACAATGTTTGGAGCCAATGGTGAAACTAAAGATCCCCGGGTCCATTCTTGCTTCAGGTAGGCGGGTTCCCTAACTGTTCATCGATTTATCCAATAAATCCCAGAGGCTTTGCACATCAATAAATTTATTGATTTGGTTCATCACCCTCCCCGAGGCACGAAGAAGGGTCGATTCACATGTTGGGCAAACTGTGACGATCATTTCCGTTCCCGTTCTCGCCGCATCAAGGACACGATTCTTGGATATATCAATTGAGAGCTTATCATCTACTGCTCTGAGGCCTCCTCCACCGCCACAGCACGTTGAAAAATAACGGTTATGTTCCATCTCGATAATTTCGACTCCCAACTGTTTCAGGATCTCCCTCGGCTCCTCGAAAATACCCAGCATCCTTCCAAGATGACAGGGGTCATGGTAGGTGGCTCGAAGTTTTAGGGGTTTTATCCTTTTTGCGATTTGAGGTTCTTTCAATCTCTGATGAACCGCCAAAATGGCGTGCTGGACCGGGAGCTCATATTTTTCTTTTAAGGTGATCGTACAGGTTGGACAGAAGGTAAGCATCCCATTGCTTTTTTCCTTTTCAAGATTTTTCTGGCAACGTGCCTTGGCCTCTTCAAACTCCTTCGTAAAGCCGGTTGCTTCAATCACATAACTGCAGCAACTCTCTTCGCCAAAACCGATATCCATATCGAGTTTTTCGAGTACCGAAAAAATGGTAGACAATTCCTTTGGCTTCGATCGGTACAGACAGCCAATAAAAACAGCAGTCTTTCCCTTCTTCTTAGTGAGAACCTGGGCTTCAAATAACCGCCCCTCTTTCATGATTTTATCGACATTCTCCCTGTGGGTTCTTGCCGCGAAGCCTTTCGTCTCCATCGATTGGCGCATGACGGTGATAATGTCCATATTTCTCAATGCACAGCGAGCCTGGCAGTACCCACAGAGAAGGCATCTTTCCAACATTTCAGCCATTTCTTTGGATGGCTCCAAGAGCCCTTCCATGAGACCCCGGGCCACAAGCATTTTTCCCCTACAACTGTAGGTCTCATAGCCCTTAACCCTGTAAACAGGGCATTCCTCCCTGCAGAAACCGCAACGAGTCCGGTTACAAGTATAGATGTCATCTCGATAAGTTGATAATCCTTCTGTCCAATTCATGCCACTTCCTTCTCTCCTTTAATGATTGTTTTTTTGCGGACACGCTTCACGTATTTTTTCAAGTGATCCAACGGGATTCGAATTTTTTGCCGGGGTTCATAATATTCTTTGGATCAAAGACCTCTTTGATCCGGCGCATGTATTCCAATCCAATGCCATGTTCCAGTTGATTGAAGCCCCCCAGGCGGTCTCCGTCGCCGATGTAGCTGCTCATTGTTCCTTCTAACTGGATGGCCATTTCACTCATCTCCTTTACGTATTGATAGAACTTTCTCACCGACTCTTCATTCGAATCATCGACGAAGACCGCGAAACTGATGGAGGCTGTTACCTTATTGGGAGACTCATTATAAACCGTCATTCCCAGAATCTCCTGATCCCACTTCTTTGCGATCTCAAGGTAACGGCGATAACCTTCGTCCAATCGACCAATGGGTAACCCCAGGTCCGCTGACCCAAACTTTTTCTGGCGCTGGCTGTCCGGCCATTTTTGCTTGAACGGGATGAATTCAAGGCGATGTTTCGAATCCCACCAGCCTTCCACAAGTTCTTTCTCCTCAATCGGTTGAGAGTGGTATTTTTGCACAAGGATTTGGCCGGCTCTCTCCACGGTGAAATCGACAATCTCTTCGTCTCCCGAAAAAGAGAGAAATAATATGACCTCTGCCCATTCAGGGACATGAGGCTCCCTTCCGAATTTCTGTCTGTAGGTGTGGGTGTAAAAGTGGAGCCGATGACGGCAGTTGATGTGGGCTGATTCGACTGTAATGCCGGCGGAAAGGATCCTCTCCAATCCTTTCGCCGCCTCGTTCAATGACCTGAGGAAATATCCTCGGATTTGACGGGTCGCGGGTATCGGCAGAACGCGAACCGTCGCTTCGGTCACAACACCCAATGTCCCTTCAGAGCCCACCAAAAGGTCCAACAACTTGTATCCTGTGGATGAGAAGTTGACTTTTCTCTGCCCGACTCGTACTGCCTCCGCCCTTCCCGTTACAATCACGGCATTGGTCAGGTAATCCTTGATCTTCCCGTATCGAAGACCAAAGGTGGAGTCGTTATCACATCCAATGCTAGCCCCGATCGTGACGCTTCTTTTTGATTCGGGTTGGTGCGGGAACCACAGTCCTTTCCCGGATAAGATCTCGTTCAACTCCCAGATGGTGATTCCTGTCTGGACGGTGGCGGTCATGTTTTCTTCGTCGATCTCCAGTACCTGGTTCATCCCCTTGGTTTCAACCATGATGCCGCCCTTCCAGGCTGCTATCCCGCCTCCCATCCCTGTTCCTCCACCGAATGGGATGATCGGGATCTCGTATCGATAAGCAATTTCACCAATCCGGACCATCTCCTCCGTCGTCTTCGGAATCACCACGACATCAGGAAAGTCGGTAGCGTTTTTTTGGCGGGGACTCCAATCACGACTATACGCCATCCGATGCATTAAGGATTGTGTTGTTCGATCACCCAATACTCTTCTTAGCTCATCAAAAACCTTTTGTACGACGTTTTCAGTCATTCTTTGCCTCTTTTGGCAGTAGGATGTATGCCTATCGAATAGGCTTTATCTCAAGCGATCCTTCTGAAGCGCATTTCAAGATGCAACTCATCGGCAAAGTGACAGCTGACCAAGTGCCCCCCTCCCAGTTCGCGCTGGGCCGGAACCTCGGTTTTACAGACCTCCTTGACATACCTACACCGAGGGTGAAAACGGCATCCAAGGGGAGGATTTACGGGGCTTGGGACATCTCCGGGAAGCAGGATGCGCTTTGTCCTATAGTCGGGATTCGGAACGGGAACGGCTGACATCAGTGCTTCCGTGTAAGGATGCCTCGGATGATTAAAGAGCTCCTCCGCAGGGGCCAGCTCCACGATCTTCCCCAGATACATGACGGCTACTCGATGGCTGATGTTTCTGACAACAGCCAGGTCGTGGGTAATGAAGAGATAGCTCAAACGGAACTTATCTTGTAGGTCCATCAGCAGCTGAAGAACCTGTGCCCGGACAGAGACATCAAGGCCGGATACGGGTTCGTCGGCAATGATTAGCCGGGGTTTGAGCGTGAGCGCACGGGCGATGGCAATACGCTGGCGCTGTCCTCCGGAAAATTCATGGGGGTAACGTTTCATATGATCGGGCCTCATGCCTACCGCAACCAGAAGGTCCCGCACCTGTTCCTCTCGCTCCTTGGCCTTGGAGACGCCATGAATGTAGAGGGGTTCGCCGACGATGGATCCCACTTTCATCCGGCCATTCAGCGATGAATTTGGGTCCTGATAGATGATCTGCATGTCACGGCGAAGCGATTTCATGAGCTTAGGTGAGGCGGCGTTGACATTGATCTTTTGATATCCCTCCGCTCCGTTTGCCTCTTTCCTATAGACGTACAGAATGATCTCCCCCTCTGTCGGTTCGGTCAAGCGTAGGATGGTCCTTCCGGCGGTCGTCTTTCCGCAACCGCTCTCTCCCACAAGACTGAGGACCTCACCTTCTCGTAACGATAGATCGATGCCGTCGACCGCTTTCACGTAGGCAACCACCCGGCGGAGGAGGCCTTTCTGTATCGGGTAGTACTTTTTCAGGTTCTTCACTTCCAGAAGCATGCTTTCAGTAGGCAATTCTCATCATCCTCATTCGTATAGCCAGCAGGAAACCCAGTGATTGGGAGCCACTTCCTTCAGCAACGGGGCGTCCGTCTTACAGGTTTTCATTGCCCTGGGGCAGCGAGGCTCAAACCGACATCCTGGAGGAAGGTTCAAGGCATCCGGTACGACTCCTTCGATCGGCCTTAAACCCGAAGGGGCTGTGATTGAAGGAATTGAGTCCATCAAGCCCTGGGTATAAGGATGTTTGGGGGAATGGAAGACGTTGGAAACAGTGGACTTTTCCACCCCTTTTCCCACGTACATGACCACAACCTCGTTTGCTATTTCAGCGACCACTCCCAGATCGTGTGTGATCAGGATGATGGCTGACCTGAACTCGGCCTTCAGATCAATCATCAGATCGAGGACCTGAGCCTGGATCGTGACGTCGAGGGCCGTTGTCGGCTCATCAGCGATCACGAGTGACGGATTGCACGAGAGGGCCATAGCAATCATGGCCCTCTGCCTCATTCCTCCGGAAAGCTGATGCGGATACTCATTGGCGCGTTGCTCTGGGAGGGGAATCTTGACCTCACGCAGCATTTCGATCGCCCTTTTACGGGCCTGTTTCTTATCCAGATGCTGATGGAGGATGAGGGTCTCCATGATCTGATCTCCGATCGTGTACACCGGGTCCATCGAAGTCATCGGCTCCTGGAAGATCATCGCAATCTCGTTCCCACGGATCGAGCGCATCTGCTTCCCTTTGGGGTTGAGCTTGGACAGGTCGATGATTTTTCCCTGACGGTTGTAGAGGATCTCACCACTCACGATCTTTCCCGGCCGCGATACCAACCCCAGAATCGATAGGGCAGTCAAAGATTTCCCACACCCGCTCTCTCCCACAATCCCCAAGGTCTGCTCAGGCTCGATGGCGAAACTGAATCCATCGACAGCCCTCACGATGCCTGCCTCAGTGTAAAAGTAAGTCCTTAGTTCTTTGACCTCCAGCAGTGGCATGATGGTCGTAACTCCACAGAAAGAGCACCATCGGTTGGCGCATTGCCCTCAATATCTGATACGGGGATCTAAAAACGTATAAAGCAAATCGACCAGGAGATTGACGACGACGAAAAACAGGGAAAAAAAGACAATCCCCGCCTGAACCAAGGGATAATCTCTGGCATTGATCGCGTTCACCATGAGAAGGCCCACCCCGGGCCATCCGAAGACCGTTTCCACAATGACCGCTCCCCCCAGCAGCTTCACAAACTCCATGGAAAAAATGGTCACCACCGGAATGAGAGAATTTCGAAACATATGTTTAATGACAACCGTCCTCTCAGCCAACCCCTTGCTTCGCAGGACCATCACATATTCTTTGTTGACCTCTTCCAGCATGCTTGTTCTGATCACTCGCGTAACCACACCGATCACATGAGCGCTCAACGTCAAAGCAGGCAGAGAAAGGTGATGAAAAAACTTGACGAAGTTTTGGAAGTCACCCTTCGTGACCAGCAGGATGACGGCCTGGCTAAATGAAACCGGCCCATGCCCGAACGCAGGGAACCAGCGCAAAAATACCGCAAAGACTAAGATGAGCATGGTCCCAAGCCAAAAATCCGGCATCGAGATCCCGAAAAGGGATAGCGCAGATGCTGAATAGTCGAAAGCCGTATCTCTCTTGACTGCCGAAATAATTCCGGTACTCATTGAGACAATGGCTGCAATGAGTAGAGCGGCGACCGTCAATTCGACAGTAGCGGGAAATCTTTCAAAGAGCAGAGAAAAGGCGGGCTGCTTAAAGGAGATGGATTGCAGATTTCCTCTGAATAGATTACCGACAAAAGCTATATACCGTGTCAACAGGGGTTCATCCAATCGGAGTTCTTTACGTAGAGCCTGAATCCCCTGGTCCGTTGCAAAGGGCCCAAGCAGGAGTGCAGCAGGGTCTCCCGGCTGGAGGTTCAGCAAACCAAAGGCCACGATTGTTACTCCGAGGAGTGTTAAAAGAGCGTAGATGGAACGCCGAACAATATAAGCGCTCATATTCGATCGATCTATCCTTTAGTCCAGCTTCACATCGAGATAATCCCGGAGCCAGTCACCTAAGAAATTGAGTGCCAAGACCACCAAAAAGATGGCCAAACCGGAAAAGGTGGATATCCACCACGCTGTGGAGATATACTGCTTTCCGTTGGCAAGATCCCATCCCCATGATGTGTCCGAGCAACTAAACCCTAAGAAGGACAACGAGGCTTCGAACAAGATGATAATCGCCACCCAAAGTGCTGTAAATACAATTGTAATCCCGACCGTATTCGGAAGAATATGTCTTGCGATGATATAGAGGTTTCCCGCCCCGGCGGCTTTGGCCGCTTCCACAAACTCGATCTCTCTGATTTTTAATACTTCGCCCCTGATCGTCCGGGTTGCCCATGCCCAAGATGCCAGGGTGAAGATGAGTGTTACGCTAAGTATCGTGGGCTCAAGTAGCGCGACCAGCGCTATGGCCAGCAGCAAGCCCGGGATGGATAGAAAGACATCGGCAATCCGCATGATCACTTCATCAACCCAGCCTCGATAATATCCCGCCAGCAATGCTAAGGGCAGGCCAATGAGGACACAAGCCCCTGCGCCCAGAATACCGATGATCAAGGAGACACGAGACCCATAGATTAACCGGCTCAGTAAATCGCGACCCAGGGCATCTGTTCCCAAAGGATATTCCCAATTCCCCTTTTGGCTCCACCCGGGTGGAATAAGCCTCTTGGATAGAACCTGTGTGTTGGGGTTATGAGGTGCCAGGTAGGAAGCAAATAGGGCTACAAAAACGAACGTCAATATGATCATCGACCCGACAAGGGCTTTTGGGTTTTTAAGAAGCTTTTTCAGCATGTTCTATCTTCTCGTTGACGCACAGGATCCCCTCCCTCCCGCCGCCCTTTTCAGAGCCAGCAGGAAGGAGGATCCACTCTCTACTTGTCCCCTTTAACCCAATTCACCCAGATGGTGTTGTCCTCCCTCGCCTTGAACTCCGGGATCCCTTTCCGCTTCCCATGGATATCGTATTGCGTAAAAAGAAAGATCATGGGGGTTTCTTCGTGGAGAATTCTCTCGGTTTCCATGGCTGCTTTCTGCCTCTTCTGTGGATCGATCGTTCTCAATTCCTTGATTAGCTCCTGGATCCGTGGATGGCAGAAATACGACCACTTACCCTCACACCCAAATACATCGGAGAGTGTTCCGTCTATATCGAGCAGGCTCCAATTCCCCCAAGAAAACAATAGCATCGGGGACGCTTTTCGCTCCAACACATCAGCGTAGGCGGCCTTCAGGTCCTTAATTTCCATCTTGCAGTCTATTCCAACCGCAGTTAGATAACCAGCAACGGCTCTTGCCATCTCTTCCCATAATGAAGGAACCTCAAATCGTACACTGAACCCTTTTTGATATCCGGCTTCCTTTAATAGTTGCTTTGCTTTTTCCGGGTCATAGGTGTACGGTTTTAGATCGGGATTATAACCAAAGAAACTGGGTGGCACTGCTTGATTCATTGCAAGACCATATCCTTCGAGGAGTGTGGCGATGACCTCTTCCTTATTTACCGCGTAGTTCATCGCCTGCCGCACCCTTTTATCCTTTAATGGGGGAGCATCACCTCGCAAATAGATCCAATTGACTCGAACACTCGGTACAGCAGTTATTTCTACATCAGATACCCCTTTTAGTTCTTTTGCCAGAGAAGGGGGGATGTCCACGGCAATGTCAATCGTCCCCGACTTTAGAGCAGCTATTCGAGTCGAAGCATCCGGTATGGTGAAGAAGGTTAGCTTCTTGATTTTTGGTACTCCCCTCCAATAGTTCTCATTTCTCTCCAGTACAACCCTATCACCCTTCTTCCACTCGACGAGCTTGAAGGGCCCCGTTCCGATGGGGTTATTCGCATAGACACTCGGATCAACATTGGCGCGCTGCTTTGAGCTGACCATGAGGGTATAACAGCTTAACTTCGAAGGAAGCGTCGGAATAGGTTCGGTGGTATGGATGTCCACCGTGTAGTCGTCAACAGCCACAATCTTTTCGATCCCCTTGACAGCCCCTATGAGACCCGGCGATCGTTTGGATTGAAGCATATCTTCGAAGGACCACTTCACATCCGCCGCGGTGAACTTTTCACCGTTCTGAAATGTTATCCCCTTCCGAAGATTGATGCGCATCGTCTTCTCGTTTAGCCATTTATAATCCGTAGCCAGGTGTCCGACAATCTTTCCCTCTTCATTTCGGCGAAGCAGCAGGTCGAACATGCATTGCTGGACATTAAACTCTGGCCTGTCTAAGCTCGGGTAACCGAGGGGATCCAAAGATGTAACATCCCTTGACAATCCGATCCTCAGGTGTTCATACTCCTCGGCTGCTTGAGCCAGGTGTGTTTGAAAACCCCGCTCGCCCCACACTCCGATCAGGGTCAGCACCATCACCATCACTCCGATGAAACCTGAAACTTTGACACGCGACATGGGTTTCCTCCTTTTCCTTAAATTTGAATGATTCAGTTCCTTACAACCACACCTCCTTAAAAACCCGGATCAGGTTCAGACCCAAAATCTTCCTAACATCCTCCTCCGAATAGCCGCGTTTGAGAAGACCAGCTGTGAGATTGGGCAACTTGTCAGGCATCTCAATACCCTTTGGATAGTGCCAAGGCGGAGGTCCATAATCTCTTGGATTCCAGGTCCCTGTTTCCACCAATTGATTATAAAGTGCTTTTGCTTCTTCGTCATCGGCCACACCCGCCATGCCCTCATAATAGTCGATTCCAACAGAGACATGCTCAACACCAACGAGCCTTGCGATGTGGTCTGCGTGATCCAGAAGATCCTCCAGAGTGGGTTTTCTCTTCTTCGCAACGAAAAAGGGATAACCGTTTAACCCGATGACACCGCCCTTTTTCGCAATGGCCTTGATCTGATCATCCTTCAGGTTTCTGAACGAGTCACATACGGCCTTCGCATTGGCATGAGAGACAATCACGGGTTTCTTCGAGATTTCAATGGCTTCCATCGTTGTCCGGTAACCTGTGTGTGAACAGTCAACCACAATTCCTAATCGGTTGAGCTCCCCAACCACCTTTACGCCAAAATCACTCAGACCGCAGTCCGTCCGCTCCGCACAGCCATCTCCAACAAAATCTCTCACGTTGTAGCATAACTGCACCATGCGGACACCAAGTCGATAATAAATTTCAATACTATTGAGGTCCTTTTCAAAAGACGTTGTGCCTTGAAAATGGAATAGAATACCCAGCCTTTTCTCCTTTTTCGCTCTAAAGATATCCTCCACAGATGTGACGAGAAGGAGTCTATCCTGATTTGCGCGGAGTTTCCTGATCCATTCTCCTAATCTGCCCATCGTCTCTCTCATAAGCTCAGGGGGACGATTCATGGTTGGGGCAATTACCGTCGCTCCACCCGTGATCCACTTCTCAAAGTAGTTACCCACACTCGCCAGCGGACAGGTGGCGTCAATGACGATCGCTTCTTGATGTAGCTTTGCTCCCTTACTCTCCATTTTTCCCTCCTTCCACTTCGGGATCTAAACCTGATTAGAACTCAGAACTTCTTTTCCCTTTTGCCAAAAAATGTCAAGCACACCGAGATGATTTATCCACCAAAATTGGCGATGCAAATCTGAGGAAGTAGCGATGCCGAAGGGGATCGGTCGCTATATCCGAAAACCATATTTCAGCGGATCAGCCGGATCGATCACAAACTGCTGGATACCCGTGATGAAAGCCTGCCCCATGATCTCGGGAATGACAGCGGGGATATCACCAACGACGGTTTGGCGGAGAAGTCGCCCAGAAAAGGTTGTCCCAATGATACTTTCATGGACAAACTCCTCTTCCAAGCCCAACTTCCCCTTAGCGAATAAGGTGGCCATTTTGGCACAAGTCCCGGTACCACAGGGTGACCGATCTACTTGCCGTTCTCCAAAGATAACGACGTTTCGACCGCGAGCCTTTCGTCCGTCAACGAGTTCGTGGATTTCAACTAAATCGACGGAGCGGAGATGAGCCCTCGTTGGATGGTTCACCTCCACCTCTCTGTTCACCTGGCGGAGAATGTTCATGCCTGTTTCAAGAAGCTTGCCCACGTTTTCAGGCACAATCTTCAAGCGGAGATGAGCGTTATCGACGAGGGCAAAAAAGTTACCTCCGAAGGCGATGTCGATCGGAATCCGTCCAATGCCTGGAACGTCAATCTGGATATCTTCACGATAAAGAAATGAGGGGACATTTTCCACCCGGACGTTTTTTACAACGCCTTCCTCCGTCTCAGCAGTTGCAAAGACCAGTCCCGACGGCGTATCAAAGGTGACCTTGGTGACCGGCTCTTTCAGTTCCAGAAGGCCCATTTCCAGCGCTACCGTGACAGCGCCAATGGTGCCGTGACCACACATGTTCAGATAGCCAGTACCATCCATAAACACGATCCCCAGGTCAGCCTGAGGATCCGTGGGTTCCATAAGGATAGATCCGAACATATCCTTGTGGCCACGAGGCTCAAGCATCAACGCTGTGCGAATGTGATCGAAATGGACCTTCAGATATTCCCTCTTTTCAACCATCGTCTTCCCAGGAATCGGTTTGACCCCCCCAATGACCACCCGCGTGGGTTCTCCCATGGTATGGGAATCCACCGCCAATAAGTGGGTCTTACTTTTCAACGAATCCTCCCTCTTTCGGATACAAACCCGGTTTAGGCTTCTATCCCTCCAATAATTTCGAGGAGTTTAGTGGATAGCCTCGTTAAGAACTTAAACTGATTACACCGTCCCCTGTTTTTCGGATTCTCTTAAGCCCTGAATCGTCTTCGAAAGCCGCGCCCCTCAAATATTTTTTGCCCTTTTAACCCTTTGGCTTGGCCGTCTGCTCTCCCTTCTCCATCATTCGGTTGAACCGCCTGACATGTCCCTGCACGAGGATTTGTGCCTTATTGGAGTCTCTTTTCCCGATTGCTTTTGTTATTTCAGATAAATCCTGGTAGTTTTTTTTCAGGACCGGCCGCTCTCTTGGAAGAAACTGATCGAAATACTGATTGATGTTCTCATGAACGGTTTGAAGAACAGAGCCAAAGACCCTGTTTCCCGCAATCCGAGCCAATAAGAGATGGAATTCGCTGTCCGCTGCAATAAATTCGCTCCATCGGAGTTCACTGGCACTAAGAATGGTGTTAATCGACTCTGCAAGCGTAGTCAATTTTTTCACATCCTTTTTCGTGGCCTTTTTGGCCGCCCTGGCGGCGATGAATCCTTCAACCGCCTCCCGAAACTCTGCCAGTTCGGGAAGGCTGATTTTTTGATATCTAAGCAGAAGATCCAAACTCTCCCGCATCAGTTTATTGTTCACAGGGGAGACAATGACCCCGCCCTGGACCCCTGTTTTTATCGTGATTAGTCCCTTTTGTTCGAGAGCCCGAAGTGCCTCACGTAGCGTTCCACGGCTAACCTTAAATATTTCCCTCAGCTTCCTTTCTCCAGGGAGTTTGTCACCCTCCTTCAGCTGGCCTTGAAGGATGGCATCTTCGATCTGAACGAAGACATCCTCAAATACTCGATTCTGCTTGGCTTGAGTAAACATAAAGGGATCCTTATTTAGAATGGTTTAACCATTGCATAACTTCAGAACATTGTCAAGGGAAAAATGCAATACCAGTTGACCTAAGGATAGTTTTTCATAATGGGTAAAGATATCAGCGCGTTAGGCTTATACTAAATCGGGTTCCATACGTCAAAGAAAAGGCATTTGGGGTATCGAATTCAATTTTTTGATCGCCTCTAAATCCTGTAATACCTGGATCCTTTTTTCTAGTTCTTCCAACTTTCTCATCTTTTCCCATCCTTGTTCTCCACTTTATTATTCATAGCCGCACCAATCAAGAATAAACTTTGCAACCACACGGGTAACCGTTTTCAGAGAGTCTATCTCTACATATTCATTCGGTCCATGAAAATGGTCACCTTTCGGACCAAAGACAAATGAAGGAGTGCCAAAATAGGATCCAAAGCGTGCGTCCAAACCTCCCGTCTCTGCTTTCAAGTCTGGCAGCCTTCCTAAGACAGGCGTTGCTGACTTTAAGAAAGACAGGATCAACGGAGCTTTTCCATTTTGGACCCACGGTTCTACGTTCCAACCATACCACTCGATAGTCGGTGGATGGTTCTTCAACCAATCGTCTTTCTTAGCAACATTCACTATAGTTTTCTCTACCTCCTCCATTACTTCTTTTCCCGTTTCTCCAGGAACAAATCCAATTCGGCACTCCATGGTTGCCATCCCTGCCACAGAGGAGACCCAATCTCCTGCTGAATAGGTGCCAATATTCAAATTACATGACCGGCCTCCGCATTTTTCCACCAACGGGTATCGGTGGTTTGCCGCTCGCTTTTCATCCAACTTAATGAGAGCATCATAAATCTTGTTCATCTTCCCAATCGCATTTACTCCAGTGTGAGAGAGTGCAGCATGCGCTGTTTTTCCCACCACACGGACACGAAAATATTTGATTCCGTTATGCCCTATGACCACATACATTTTCGAGGGCTCGGTAATGAGCATTCCGTTACCCTTGTAACCTCTTAAAAAACAAGCCAACGTACCCCCACTCCCTCCAGCCTCCTCTTCGATAACGCTCTCACATATCAATTTCCCTTTGGGTTTTATCCCGCTGTCAAGGATCGCCTTGATAGCAAATAAATTCGCAATGAGGCCTCCTTTCATGTCTAAGGCTCCACGGCCGTAAAGTCTCCCGTCCTTAACCTCTCCACCCCATGGATCAAATTGCCATTCGCTCAGGGGTTCAGGTGAAACGACATCGACATGGCCATTGAGGATGAGAGATGAGTGCTTTGGAGAACCCTCAAGGATTCCAACCACATTCGGTCGATTTTCATATTTCAGAGGGATTTTGATATAAGCCTCGTGCCCTTTGATTTCCTCAAGTTTCGCTTCAAAGGTATCGATCCTAAGCCCGATTTCTTTGTACTTGGATTCCATAAATTTCAGAGCCTCTGATTCCTGCCCTACTAAGCTCGGGATCTTTACCAATTGTTGGGTCGTGTCAGTTAGCTCTTCCTCTTTTTTCGCAATCTCGTAAAAAACTTTTTCCAACACTTTCTCATAACCTAATGATCTCATTTTGTCTCCATAACCAGAGTAAAGATCAGACGGACACGATCTCTTGGAGAATGAAAGGTCTTGTTTTGGGCGTTACAACCACCTGGATGATCAGTGCTTTTTCAGGTGCGGTAACGACACTAAGAAGCACCTTGGCATCTTCTATTGGCTCCATGAATTCTTGATTCTTTTTCTCGGGAGATATTCCGGAGAATGGGGTTAATACGCCGCCAGGGCAAATAGCAGAAACTTTGATGCCATCCTTCCAGAGTTCTTTAGAGAGGGCTTCCGCGAGGCCTGTTACAGCATACTTGGATGCGCAGTAAGCAGAGGCATTTGCCGAGGCATGGATCCCGTGGATGGATGAAAGGTTGACGATGTGGCCATTTCTCGAAGCGATCATTGGCCAATCCTAACTTAGAATGGTTTAACCATTGCATAAATGCAGAATATTGTCAAGGGAAAAATGCAATACCAGTTGACGTAAGGATAGTTTTTCATAATGGGTAAAGATATCAGCGCGTTAGGCTTATACGAAATCGGGTTCCAAACATCAAAGAAAAGGCATTTGGGGTATCGAATTTAATTTTATCACCCATTTTTATCAGAAAATAGGTTTGTTCATTGATTTTGAAGTTAATCCGTATTTCCCAAATCAATAAGTAAAGCCCTTCGAATAATAACTTGACAGAGAATGTCAGGTGTCCTAATAAAGATCGATTTTGGACAAAAATTTCCGACTTGGGCGAGTTTTTTTAAGGAGGAAGTATGGAAGATGAAATTGGATTTTTGTGCAATTTCTGCAATAAGGAATATACGATTGAAACCCGGGATTTCCGCTGTCCGTGTGGAGGACCTTTTAAACTGAATTGGACTCCCAAACCGTTTCCCATTTCTCACTTGTCAGAAAGAAGAAGGTCCATCTGGAGATATCGAGAATCTATTCCTATCATGGTTGATGACAATATTATTTCCTTAGATGAAGGCTTCACACCCCTCATCCCTTTTTCCTACGGGGACTTCAAGAATATTCTCTTAAAACTTGATTACCTGTGTCCCTCCGGATCCTATAAAGATCGGGGAGCGAGTGTTTTGATCAGCTCTGGCGGAGGGGATTGCGTGCGTCAATCCCGTCGGAGGAAAGGAGATTTTGGAAATCGCCCAAGTGACAGGGGGATGTTTCGAAATCGTCTCGGAGAAAGAAATCATCGAGGGGTGGAAAGAGCTGGCACGGAGGGGAATCTACGTTGAGCCGCCCATGCTTCTTGGGTTAACTCATTATAAGAATTTGTCAAGAGGAAAAAAGGATCCAAGTCTCACCGGTGGGTGAGATTGTTCTTGATCATCTCACCCAGGGCCTTGGACCGCTCGGTTGCCACTTCAACGGCGTTGATCAGGGTGGTCCTTAAGCCACCCGCTTCCAAAGTATGGAGTCCGGCAATGGCTGTCCCTCCCGGAGAGGTCACCATATCCTTCAGCTTTCCAGGATGTTCCCCGGTCTCCATCAGCATCCTGGCAGCGCCGAGAACGGTCTGAGAAGCCAGAACGAGCGAGTCGGTCCGCGAGAGTCCCACCTTGACCCCGGCATCGGCCAGGGCGTCGATGATCAGGAAGATGTAGGCAGGGCCGCTTCCGCTCAGCCCTGTCACTGCATCGAGAAGGTACTCTTCAATGAATAAGGACTTTCCGACGGAATCGAAGATCGCCTTTGCCATCAATAAATCCTCTTTCGAGGTATGTTTCCCTCCCGCAATGGCGGAAACCCCTTCGCGTACCGAGACGCAGATATTGGGCATCACGCGGATCAATTTCAATTCCTTTTTCAGCAGGTTTTCAATGGCCTCCAGCGGGACCCCGGCAGCAATGGAGATGATCAATTTCGAGAAATCAAGGTATTTCCCGATCTCCTCAAGGACCTCCTTCATGATCTGGGGCTTCACGGCAAGAATGACGATATCGGACTGCTTCACGACCTCCGTATTATGAGAGGTGCCTCTGACACCATGAGTTTCCCGGATCGCCTTCAATCGTTCCGGCCGGACATCGGAGCAGATGATCTGCTCCGGCCTGCAGACATGGCCATGCAAAAGCCCATGAATCAAAGCCTCTCCCATGTTTCCTGTTCCCACAAAGCCTACTTGTTTATTCTTAAGCATCGCATCTCCTCCCGAGGACTTAATCTGCCCAATCGCCGTTTGAACTCTTTAACATTCTTATCTTAAAATGAGAACCCCTGTCAATGGAGGATAGGAACTTGCCCACCTTCACTTTCTGAGAAGTAGTTAATATCTCTACGGAAGACGGCGCGGTCATGCGTATGTATTTTTTACTTGACATACCTACAGTAACATGCT
>Ga0031655_10000690_pt1 | contig 21040 bp, 30 predicted proteins | sample FrelakmetHBP12HB_FD_55187 | JGI IMG/M metagenome (GOLD analysis project Ga0031655, IMG submission 55187) | Freshwater lake sediment microbial communities from the University of Notre Dame, USA, for methane emissions studies -HBP12 HB | ecosystem: Environmental > Aquatic > Freshwater > Lake >... | reverse complement strand
CGGAAATCCATCTTTATCAGTCCCACCAGTGATCTGCAGTTTATATCCTGGAAGCGAAACGAAGATACCGTCAACTTCGTCGTTGATTTTTTTACCGATCAACGAGTTTGCATGATGTCCGCTTACAGGAATGTTGTAAGATTTTCCAGATTTTATATCGTTTACGACAACCTTGAATTCTACCATGTTTTTTCTCCATATATTTCTTCTTTCTACGGAGTAATCTTATAACGTAGTGTTACAAGAAGTGGAATGGCGAGTATTTTATAAATCTTCTCCTTAACAGAGAACCACTATGTTGTTCTGCGGTTTTTCATAGGGTTTCTACCCTGTTTTTCGTTATCTTTTAACACTCAAAAAGAATTTAAGGGATAAGACCATTCCAGTTCGAACTTTAATCATGGATAAAAACGTGAGAGAATGTACACCTTAGTAAAAATAAGTGATACGGTTCGAGTGCCTCCGGAGCGATTTGGTGAAGATTTAGACGAAGCAATAAAAGATATCGTTCAAAAAACATTTGAAGGAACCATCCGGCGGAACATTGGATTAATTGTAATTGTTGATAACATCACACCCTTAGGTGACGGCATTGTGATTCATGGTGATGGTGGTATGTATCAGAAAGTGGAATTCGAAGCACTCGCCTTCAATCCGATATTACAAGAGATTATCGATGGTATTGTCTGTGAAATCGTTGAGTTCGGTGCATTTTGTCATATTGGTCCTCTTGATGCCCTGTTGCATATGAGCCAGATAATGAATGATTACGTTGATATTGATGCAGAAAGCGGACGGATTCAGGGGAAAGAAACAAAGCGGATACTCAAAGTTGGTGACCCGCTCCGCGCGCGTATTGTCGCAGTGAGTTTAAACGAATTGTCTGCGCGAGAAAGCAAGATTGGTCTTACCATGCGGCAGCCTGCACTTGGTACTCATGAATGGCTGACCGAGCCAAAAGATGAGAAGCTAGGCGAAAAAAAACGAGAAGACCGAAGGGAAAAGCGGGATGAACGGAAGGGGCGGAAATGAAAAGTTTAAAGGCTTGTAAAAATTGCCATTTCTTGACGGAGAAGGATCGTTGTCCGAATTGTTCTGAGCAAACCGTGAATCGATGGCGCGGGTATGTGATAGTTCGTGACCCTGAGCATTCCCAGGTTGCAAAGAAGATGAATATCCTAAAGCCTGGTAAGTATGCATTGAAGGTTAGTTAAGGATGTATGTGTTACCTGATGATTTGAAGGACACGTTGAAAGGGTATATCGGGGATCTGGTGGATGAGCCAGGACTTTTAAAACTCCTTAAAAAAGAAAAATATATTGTTTCTGTAGGAGATAAGGTAACCTACACCTTGCTAAAGCACGGTATTACTCCTATTCTGTGTATTGTTGATTATAAGCTAGAACGGAAACCGTACCCCTCGGAGATGAAAACATTTATCCAAAGGTTAAGTAAGATACGTCTGCAAATAAAGAACCCTCCTGGAACTATTACCGATGAATTGTGGGATGCGATTAAAACCGTATTTAAAAACCTAAAGAACGGTCCTGTTTGTATCGAGGTGGACGGAGAGGAAGACCTTGCTTCGTTGGCCGCAATCTACCTTGCTCCTGGAGGCGTAACAGTAATATATGGATTGCCGAATAAGGGGGTCGTAGTCGTAAAAGCAACCACGACCCATAAACAAAAAGTAAAAGAAGTATTAGATAGAATGTGATGTCATATGGAAATTGAGATTCAATCAAAAACCGATAACCTCTTGCTTGGAAGAACAGAAGTGCATTTTGTTATTCTTCATGAGGGTGAAGGTACACCGAAACGGGATCTAGTGCGAAGCGAGCTTGCTGAGAAACTGAATGCAAAAAAAGAAACTATTATGGTTGATTTTATGCGATCTTCTTTTGGTGCTCGAAAAACAATCGGTTATGCGAAGATTTACAAGTCTATTGAAGATGCGAAAGCAGGTGAAGCAGATCCTATTTTAAAGCGTAACGGTCTGGGAACGAAGAAGAAGCCGAAGAAGGAAACCAAGAAAGAAGGCGACGAAAAGAAAGATACACCAAAGGAAAAGCCTCTGAAAGCAGAGCCGAAAACACAACCAGTGGAGAAACCTGCAGAAGCAAAGAAGGACTAAATCATGATGAAACGAGAAGTGTTTAAGGTTGAAGGCGATAAAATTGTTCGGCAGCGAAAAAACTGCCCGAAATGTGGTGACGGTGTGTTCCTCGCAGATCATAAGGATAGATTAAGCTGCGGGAAATGCGGGTACACTGAGTTCAAAGCAAAGAAACCGGAAGAAGAGAAACCTAAAGCGTAATTCGCCAGTAATTTTCGTTCTAATGCGTTATGTTTTTACTCTATATTCTTACAACGATATCATATCAGTTTTTTTTAATTTTAACCTTTATCTAATTCCATATCATATATGATATGAATGAATAACTGGCAAGAAGGAAAACCTATTAATTCTTTAGCAGATTAGCCGGATAGTCTTGGACCTGTAGTGTAGCTTGGATATCACAGAGGCCTCCGGAGCCTCTGACTCGGGTTCAAATCCCGACAGGTCCGTATATCTTACCGAAAAACTTGCGTTATCATTCATGTTTTTCACCTGTTGGATATCCATATTTAACTATTATGATTCTGACCTTATATAATTGTCGATCAAATTTGTCGTTATTCAACGATAACAGCCTCACGCCTAAAAATAAGATATATCAATGTATATTATTAGATATATCTTAACATACTAAACAGTAACACGATAATCATTGGCGTGTTCTCCGAGAAATATACAAATTTTTTCATTGATATTTAATTATTATTGGTATGTTATTGGATTTTTACCAATATTATTTATTTTATGTTTTAAGTCAGAGGCTCTTAAAACCTCACGCTTAAAAATAAGGTTTCATATGGAGAAAATCATGAAAAATGCTATCCTGCGGTGAACCTTCGCAACGATAGTATTTTTTGTGTTTTTTTAGTTTAAATCTCAAATCATTTATTTTAATATTTATGTATCATATAACAGTTGCTTATGATATTTATATGATGTAACATATACAATTGTTATATGGTATATCCCACATCATAAAACCCGTTTAAAACAACATCGGTTTCGGGGGATGGTTTTTATATGGGGGGGTAATTCTGGACAAAATAGACTATCCCAAACAATTGCAAACAATTCCCTAGTATATAAAGGAAATGGAAATTAATGGAAATTCTTTTCCCTCCGAGAACAACAGGAGAAGAAAACAATTCCCAAACAATTGCAAACAATTACCGATTTGAACAAACAATTCCCGATTTTGGAAATTCTTTTAAAGATCGCCATTTTATTCATTTTGACGAATGAGTATATAAAGAAAGATCGGTGAACTAGACTATTCCGTTCACGAAAAGACCCCCATCCTTTTTTAAAAACCAAAAAATAATAAATTTGCGGCATTTTGGTGAAAGTTCACCGAATTAGACCATCCAAACAGCAAAACGGTTAAAAATCCCCTTCGAGAGCAACAGGAGAGAATTTCTTAATTAATAATACAGCTTTGAAATGACTAAAAAACGCAATTCCCTCCGAGAAATGCCAAAAATCAATACAACTTCAATTACTTTTTTGCCTTCTGCGGGGGGTTTTATCGTGGTATTATACATAAAATAAAAAAAAATCAACGGAAATAGGGAAAATAGTAGTTCAAGTTGTATTGAAAAATTGACCCAACAGGAGGAAACATCGATTTTAGGGGTCCAAAAAGCTGTATTTTCTCCGAGAACTTCTGGTGATCTTTCGCAGAAGATAGTCTAGTTTGGTGGGTTTGTGATAGAATTTAGATAGTTCATAATCTTTATTACAGTAATAATTATTTGGGGTGGGGTGACACTATGACGCCGCCCTGCGGTCTTTTTCATTCCTTGCCCTGTTTCCGTGTGTCCTGCGTGAATCCTGCGGGGGTTTACTATCCGCACTTTTCAACAGGAGGGAAGATTCTCCGTTTTTCGCAGAAGATAGACTGTTAATATTTACCATGATATCCATGATTATCATTGGGGTTTTATAAAGGGTGGCAACATTCTATTATATGAGAGAGAAATGAATCTCTCAAAACCGTTATCAACAGATAGAGTGCATAGGATTTGAATAGGCGATTTTCACCTTTATATCATTTGCGGTCATTTTTTAATGGGGTTTTCAGTTTTAACAGGAGAGACTAAAAATCATTTCAAAAAAAATAAAAGAGAGTAAAAGATATATAAAAATATATATACTTTAAATAGTGGTGTTAAGGTTATACCCTAACTGATCGGCTAAGGAAATAGTCGTGTAAAGGTCGAGACTTAATTCCTATTTTCGACCTTGTTATCACTAATACATGAAAAATAAAAAATTTGGGTGTGAACAGTCGGGATAAAATGAGATTGATTCGAATAAATGCAGATGAAGAATATCACATCTTTCGTGGATATATTGTGATTACAAAAAACAATGGTGAGTATGACAGAATTTTACCAATCTTGTATGAATTGAGGGCGTGAACAAATATGGCATACAATCCAACAGTAGAAAAAAAATATGATTCAACTCTGAAAGGAAAACACCGGAAAACCAAATATGAACTTTCAGGGAAAGGCAAGAGAACAAGGAGATTGTATAATCTCAATAAACGAAAAAAATCATTGGAAAAAAAACTAGGTGAATAAAATGCAACTGTTAGATGAACGAAAACAAAAAAAGTTGTTAGAGGAAAAGGCAAGAGTAGAATCTGAACTTTTAGAACTTAAGAAAGTTCAAGATGCTAACGAAAAAGAAAAACAAGATAAAAAGGATAGAAGGACACAACTCGAATCTAAATGGAAAATCGAATGCGGTCTTTTTTATGTCGATAAACCTTTGGGATTGCGTCTATGGAAATTCACACGTGATTATTTAGGTGACCCATCGAAATACGAACAAATAGCGAAGGCATACAATGTCTATGATTTTCTTGAGGAAATGAACCAAAAATATCCGGCAAAGAAAGGACCGAGATTCACAGAGGACAACGAACAGATAGTATAATAAAATAATTTTAACCGATGGGGAGAGCATAGGAAATGATAGACAAAAAAGAGTTATTTTTAGGCAAGTGTTGTAAACTAGAACGAACAGACAAATTTATTTTATATGGTTATGTTCGGGAAGTTGCAGACGATTATCTAGTTTTTGAAACCAGAACCGGAAAGGGAATTATTTCCTGGTCTACTGTTGTATCACTTGTCATTATCGATGAGAGGCGATTCTAAATGACAACAACAAACATGGAATCTGAATCTGTCTCCATCGAAGAAAGAATAAAACTCCTCAATGAAAGAATACACAATGTGAGACTTATCATTGATGGTTCATCCGGTCCAGAAGATAAAAATGAGGGTTCGGTTGAGGAACAGGAAAAAAGAAAAGAACTAGATATACTACTGGCATTAAAGATACAACTATCAGATAAATTACAAAGATTACTTGATAAGATAAAGAAAGAAAAATATAAACAAGTGCAAGAACACACAATGGAAACATCAAGGGTTATTCTCAATGGTATCTTATGGGAACAGGTCTATAATCAAAAAACAGGTGTTTGCAAATATATTTCTTGGGATAAAAAATCAAATACTTACAAATATAAACCAACTCTGAAAGATGATGAAAAACAATTGACCTATATACCGATGTGTGAACAGGATGATTGGCTTAAAAAAGGTCACGTGCCAATCGCAGAAGAACCAATTGATTATGTGTCTTTTGATAATCTCTATAATGAGATACTCGGTCTTATTCATTATTATCTACAAGTTCCAGACGACAGAGAAAGGATTCTAACATATTACAGTATTTTCACATGGTTCATTAATGAAATAGATACGTGTGCTTATCTTTTATGCATTGGTGATTTTGGACACGGAAAAACCAGGTTAGTTGACATAATGAAGAAAATCTGTTACAAAGCACACCCAATGTTAAACCCACGTGGAACACACATTATGAGGACATTGGATTTATCGCCACGTTGCACCCTGGTAATTAATGAAAATACAAGTGTTCCAAAGAATGTAGACGATGATGATCTAGGTAGAATATATTGTGCTGGGAATCAAGCGGGAAATTCAATTCCAAGATGTATTGAAGGAAAAGCGGGTGAAGATTATAAACAGAAATTATTCGACCCTTATTCACCAAAGATATTCTGTTCATATAATGAGTTAATTAATGAGGCACTTAATTCACGATGTATTAAAATCTACATTAAACAGAAAACCAGAAAGGAAATACCAATTCAACTCGGAACACCATTTGAACGGAAAACAAAAAAAATCCAGGGAATGTTACTTGATTTTCTTCTGAAAAACTACGATAATCCAATATTTGAAAAATCAAAGAATGAAGAAAATGCAGACTTTAATAAGGTGGGTAATTGCAGAGTTGCTCAAATATTGCAACCATTTCTAGTGTTATCAGCATTCGATGATAAAATAATTCCTTTCATTATAAGTATTGCAGAACAACAGGAACAGAATTTAATAGAAGATGCGATCTCTAGTTACAAGGGAAAGATTTTCAGGGCATATCTCGATGTTTCCAGTGAATTAGATGATGTTAGGTCTAGTGATGTAGCAAACAAATTAAATAAAGGATTACCTCAAGATTCAAAGGACAGAATAAAACCCAATAGTGTTGGTTCACAATTAAGATCACTTGGTTTTAAAACAAATACAGACCGCAACAATCGTTTTATTATCAAAGACATAGAATTAGTTGAGGAAAAACTACAACGATATGCTTTTGTGGATGAAAGAGAAACACTATTGAAGGCATATGTAAAAGATGAAACGCCAAAACCAAAATCACAACAAACACTCAATGCCGGAGAATCGCAACAAGATAAAATAAATCGTCTTAGACTTTGTTTAGAAATGAACAAAGAATCATTGACAAAAGAACAACTAAAAGAGGAAGATTTTTCTGAGGAATTTTTAAACAGGTGTATCGAAGATAGAATAATCTACGTGAAACCAGACAAAACAATCGGGGTGAATTAAAATGAAAGAAAAATATGGGAATCTTGTTGTTATTATCGCAAAAGAACGATTAATAAAAACAATAGTAGAATGTAGATTACCGAGAACATTCACAACGAAAACAAGAAACGGTGACACACACTATTATTATATTATACCAGACTTTGAAAAAAACATAAAACTAATCGGTATTCGTGGTAGATATTACGGTGATATTAAAAAGAAAGATCAACAGGTCATTGGGGGTTTATGTGTCGCAGAAATAACTGACTATCACATTCAGGAATTTTTTGATAGATTCATAAATGGGGTGAATTAAATGCCTTGGAAAAAAAAGATATTAGACTATTCCAAAGAATCAACTGTGACCAGAAACGGTAAAATCTACCCACTTTTTTATTGCAAGGAAGTCAACGGTCAATGGATTTTTGCTTGTCGTTATTGCAACCAGTATCATAGTCACGGAATCGGTCCAGGTCATTACGCTAGTCATTGCATATCGAAAGAACTGAAAAATGGATATTTCCTGTGTTTAGAAGGTGAAATCTATGAATGAGAGATTCAAAAATCATCAAAAGAAAATTCAAAAAAAGAATACTTTCAAAACCATGTCACTGAAAGACATTGATCTACACGCCAAAAAATTACATGATAAGGTTATGGAATTGACCGCAAGGGAGATGAAATAATATGCCCCGATGTGAAAGTGCAGAATGTTCAGGAAAGGGTAAACGATGGTTTTCATGGCAACTACGGAGAGATTGCACAACTAGAAAACTGTTGTGTCCGGATTGTTACAAAAAGGCAATGCAAAATGAAGAAAGTCTGTAGGTGTGGTAAGGTCTTTGTTTCAGATGGTTATCTTTGTGAATCGTGCAAGAAATACCAGGTTTATCTTTGTGTTCATCCGCAACCGATCAAAAAGAAAATAATAGTATTGCCTGAATTACGGTTTTTTTTCCACACAACTTATGTCACGGAAATTTTCGATAAAGATGGTTACGACCTGAGTGCCTCATTCGAACAAAATAGTAAGGATAAGGAAAAATTTTCAATTCATATTTACTTATTTAAATACAATACAACAGACGGAGACACAATAAAAAAGATTTGCAATAGTATTTCACATGAATATTTGCATATGGCAATCACGATTTATTCAGGCGATTTTGAGGCAAGTAAAAAACTCGATGAATCGGGATTAATGAATAGACTATCCCAAGGGGGGTATCTATAAATTCATTTGTTACGACTAGGATGAGGTGGTAACTTATCTTAGCCATGATTACGGATGGGAATCGTTAAAATGATACAATCACGGAGAATTGTATTATCTCTATGTCTCCTATTCCTTCATTTCCATAGAGTTGTTGTCTGTCGATTCCTATCCTGAGATTAGATTTAGAAGGTGAAAAACTATGTCAGAAGACTATAAAAACTGGCTACATAAAAAAGTAGCTGAAAAAGAAGGCGAGTATTTAACATTATTACGTGAAAAGATAGCGGGTCTTAGAAGCAAAGAAAAATACGTGAATCACCCGCAATATGGTAGACTACCAAGAGAGGCAATTAAAGGCAAGATTAATCCTCAGACAGGGAAATTAATTGAAGAAGAAGGTGAGTAAAACGCCAAGCAAATATCATAGTGTTTCTACCTGTTCCAAATGTGGAAAAACCTATAGTATTTCAACCCTGGTTAACGGAAAATGCCGGAAATGTAGAGGGAAGGAATAGTATGGGTCAATGTGAGTTTTGTAGAAAATTCATTCCTCAATGTGAAATAAACCATGTGCTATTGAATGCGGATAGAAAACCGGAAGGTGATACCAAATTAACCAAACTATGTTATCCGTGTCTCTACAATCTAAAATCTGAATTGAATCTTTTACCAAGTTTACCAAAAATATCTATTTGGCAACGAATAAAAACACGATTAAATATATTAAATTGGTGATAAAAATGATGCAATGTGATAAGTGCGGAAAACGGACAGTAAATCTAAAACGATTTTTTATCAACGATGATAATCATTTGCAACGATTAATGAAATACTGTCTCGATTGCTACTTACAACAGTTTAAAGACGAAAAACAGGAACAAAAAGACCAAGGCGACCCAGACCAGTTACTCTTTGATTAATCTCTCTTTCTTTTTTTTAATGGTGGTGATTAAGCATGAGGGAAATAAGTAGAGATAAAAAAATAGTTTATAACGATGATATAACAGATTATATAAAATATCGTGTGAGTATGAAATCATTTGAGACAAAAAAACAATTTACAATTGATTTCGATAGCATTGAATACGATAGCAATGGGGAACCATATTGTGAGATCGAGTTTACAAAATTTAATGAATGTGACGCATCAGATTCAGATAGACTTGCTTTCGCAGAGAAAACAATACGTGAAAGACAATCTTTAAAAATGATTTTCAACTCATGTGTCAATCTATCGATAATGTTTTACATTGCATTCTATGATTCAAAAGATTTTAATTATATATTGATGTGGGATTATTACGGTGGAATACATCAAATAATAAGAACTAAAGAAGAATTCATGCTTTTTCTAAATAAAACACTATCGGATAGAGAAATATTAAAAAAAGAGATACTAGAATTCAAAACACAATTTATGAAAGAAGGTTTATCTTTAGACCAAGCGGAAAGAAAAATTTTAAAAGAATTCAAGTATAGAAAGTGGGTTGCGAATTAACCCTCTTATTCTTTCTTTAATTCTTCTAATTTTTTCTTTAAATTTTCTATTGCTTTTACTTTATCTTCGATTTTATATTGTTCTATCCCTTCTATGATTTTAATATAATCTTTTTTATCTTCTGGCTCAAATGCAGTGATATGTTCTTCAATCTTCTTTGAAAGACTTATGAACGCATCAAAAAAATTTTTTCTTGTTTCAACATCAATATACTTCAAAATTTTGCATGCTGATTCTAGGTCTCGTATTATTTTCTTTAGCAAATTATTTGGAATATTTTTATCATCAGATTTGATGGATGAAATAATAATGATTTGTCCAGATGTTAATGTTGGTATAGGCTTCCCAGTTTTGAAAGCATCTAGAATTTCTAAATATTCATGAACCATTGCATTTTTTTCGACAAAATTAGATTCAGAGAGAGCCTTCATTTTTTCATCAGATTTTGTTGATATGTTTTTAGATTCTATAGAAATATTCAATGAGCGTTGACTTATGATATTAGAAATTAATGCATAGGCAAGACCCATTATACTTACCCCGATAGAATCAATAGCAAGCATTAATGGAAAATTTTTCTCCAAATATACAAGTCCTAGAAAAATAAATAATATTCCTAACGCCAAGGGTATTCCAAAAATAATCCCAAATTGAATTTTTTCGTTTCTTTGATTCTTTAATTCAGTCATAAAAACATTATCTCCATACCATTTTTTTCTTATTTCATCAACTTCTATTTCATCTGGATTTTGCATTATTTCATCTAATAATTTTTTTGCCTTTTTTACATTTGGCATATTAGGGATATAAAAGGGAACGCCAATCTGAAATATAGTAACACCCAATATTGTATATTTTAAAATATCCAGCCAATAAATAAAATCTGTTATATTTCTAATATCAATTGAAGTATTTGTTGAATGCGATAGAGCAACTAGTTCAATTTCCGTAGAAAACACACTACCTTGAAAAGACCAGACTGCAATAAATAAAGTGATTAGTGCAATTAATACTGCGACAGATGCTATAAAAAGCGTATTATTTCTATCAATTTTTCTGTTAAGAAATTCTATCCAATCTGAAAGATGAACAATTTCTTTTGACATTTTCTTTAACAACTATTCAATATTTCTTTTTTATCTCTTTATATCTATCCCTTATTTTTGTTGTATCAGTAACTCTACCATATAAAATATCATCCAATAATTTTCTATAGGGTTCATTTAATTTTTGAAGAACCTTAAGTAAAAATCTAAATACGAGATAGACTAAAAGGAGAACTATAAGTGTTACTAACCATGCAAATTCCAATGAGTTTGAATTTCCTGTAATTGTTAGAGGTAAACCGACCATTAATCCAAAGAATATTGTAGCAGTAAATATTAATAGTGTCAAACTTTTTTGAGTATCTCCATGTAAAATTGATATCCAATCCGATATAGAAACATCATACGATTCGTTTTGTTCGATATCTTTTTGCATAACCTTTCACTCCCCAAATTACAATTCTGTAACAATTCTTTCTTTAAAAACCTATGTTTCGTTAAAGATGATATAAAAAATCAAATCATCCCATCACTTTGTCGTAAATCTCTTTTAGTTCGACTTCCGACATGTTCACATAATGCTGTAAATCAACGCTATTGTTCAACGAATGACCCATGAGGATTTCTTTAATTTCAGTGTTACCGTTTCTTCGATTCCATTCTTGCGAAAAGAACTTACGAAGGTCTTTGATTTTTAACTCCGATTTGATAAATATCCGGTTTAAGTGCGATTGTCCGAATAGTTCATTTAAACCTGTTTTACTTGTCTCACGCCACGCATAATATTCTTTCAATGCCTTTCTTGACCTGTTATTAAAGAAAACAATCCTTGCCTTGCCTGTTTTTACCGTGTGATTTGCATCGTTGCGAATGTGCAGAATCCGGTTATCCAAATCAATATCTTCTTTTTGCAATTGATACAATTCCTCTGCACGAATGCCCGAGTATGCGGTTAACAGTATTGCGGCATTGATCTGCGGATAAAGTCTATGTTCTCGGAATAAATCCAATGCTTGATTAATTTCCGCAATCGTTACACGTTTCGGCATTGACCCCTTTATTTCCCTTGGAACTTTGATTATGCGATGAAAGTCATACTCCGATTTCCCCGATTCTGAAAGAAAACGAATGAAAGACCTGATAATCAAAATCTGTTTTCTGGCATAATTCAGATTAATATTTTGTTTCAAATCAGAGATATAATTAATCACAATTGATTTGTCGATTGCATAATTGCACGTTCTCAGAAACGCCAATAAGATTCTTCGCTGATACCGAATCCATGACTTGCTGAAACAAAGATTTTTCAGGTATAAATCCAGTTCAGTTTTCAAGTCAATTGTTTTATTTTCGCAATTATATATTTGTCTCTCAATAGCCTCCGGAGCCTCTGACTCGGGTTCAAATCCCGACAGGTCCGTACTTACCCTCTCCTGATTTTCCAGTCGAAACAAGGGTTTTCCGCCTTTGTTTCGATTTTAACGCACTTTCCCCTTCGACGATGTCGAATTTAAGGGTGCGTTTAATCCAATCAAAGGGATATCTTTTGAAAAGACTTATTGCTTGGTCAACGTAGGTATCAGTTGTCTTTTCTTTTTCGTGACCCAACCATTTCTGGACTTCGTGTTTATCATAGGCACCTGTTTCTAACTTTGTTCGTATGAGCGTCGTAGTGGCGTTAATACTATTATCAACATTTCTATTTGGATATCTTATGTAATTTGTAATAAAGAGGAAGAACTGGATTCCACCAAAACTTGAGTGTTAAAAAAACAAGTGCGAGAATTGATTCCAGAATCATTAAAAAATCTTTGGTATCATTCTCCAAGGAACTTTTTTCATATAATCTTTGTAAGGTTCATCGTACTGTTTTATTAAAATTTTTTCTTCATCGATGATACTCCAAATCATTATTGGGATTGCGATAATAGCGATAATGAGTGCGAACACGGAATAGAAGAACAACGCAAGGCCAAAACCAATAATGAGCAGGGATGTGTAATGAGGATGTCTGATGTATTGAAAAATCCCACCAGTGACGAGTTGTCCTTTATATGTTTTATGCCAGAAAATCTCCCATTTAAAATAGACGAATGCACCAAGAAGAAAAATGATACATCCTAGAATAACGATTATTAATTTAGGTAATGGAATTTCCCAGACACCATAATATGCGGTGAGTGGCCCAATGAGAATAATAAGAAGTAATGGTGAATAGTGTACGATGAACAATGCCCGGAGTTTTTTAGGTGGCTTGTAGTAGAACATGGCTCTTAAATAATTTGCATACCGCCTTTGCCAATCTCGATATTTTGTGGTTTGAACGTGTGCTTGGTGCTTCGCATTTTCATGACTGCAAGTTTCCGTCGATCCATGGTTGGGTCAAGGCTGAGAATGATGACACCATCTGCTAGGAATTCTGATATTCCGTCACGAGAGTAATTCGTTGAACCAGATGGTAACTCTGAGGTGACCACTGCGGTACACTTTGATGTTTCTAATGCGTTCATGATATAATGCAGGTGTAATCGCCGAACCGGAAAATTACCAGTCGAGATCTCATCATGATCAATGTTGTCCACTTCGCCGGTAAACTCAGGATTGTTGATGTAGATAGGCATTTCAGAAAGTGGGGTAATAGAATCCAGTACGACACGGTCATAATTCCCAGAGAGAATTTCGTTAACCATGGTTTCATAGATGAGTTTTTTGTTAATGTTAAGGAATAAGAATTTTAATTGTCCGCTCTCAATTGCTGGCTGAAAATTCATGCCCAGTTCTCCTGCTTGGAGGAGGAGGCCTTCGATCTTTTTATCGAGCGTTAGGTAGAGGCATTTATTTCCTTCTTGAACTCCTTTAGCGATAAATTGATAGCAGAAGATAGATTTTCCGCTGCCTGGTGGGCCTGAAACTAGCGTGATGCTCTCTTTAGGGATTCCACCAGAGAGAAGTTCATCAAGTCCTTTGATGCCTGTTTTGACTCGTTCTATTATTCTCACTGTAGCTGTATTATCCATTTGGTTGAGTACCATGATCCACCCTCAAAACTATATAGGTGTTCGTCTATAATTATTTTGTCGTTTCGCTTTCCATCTTGCATGATTATTAGTCGCATGGTTTTTTCATAGTATATTAATATTTATGAAAATATTTAAATATTTACAAATTTTAATATATTATGCAGATGAATGAGAATGAATGACACAACCACCAAAGATGTTAAAATCTGGATTTGGGTGCAACACGACAGAATACTCAAAGCCATATCAAACAAAGAGGCAGGCACCCTAACCATCTACGACGAATGTGACAATATCATCCTACGACGAACTGGACTATCAAAACAACAAGTCAAAACCATCGAACTCATTTTTGCAACCTACAACCTCAAACGAATTGGTGACCACAAAGAACCATTCACCTACTTGTGATCTGGAAGCATTACCTGTTTCTCTGGATACACTTTTATCCCTTGACCAGAAATTTCCAAAGAAAATACTTTTTTCTGATGATTCGAATACCGCATCTTCAAGACTTCAATTGCATTCTCCCGTCGATCACCCTGTTGAATATTATAAAATACAAGAATTCCATCTGCCAAAAACTCCTCAATCCCGGTATCACTAAACCGGGTCGGAATTGGCTCGGTCTCGGTAATCAGAAACGACGTCGCACCAGTCTCTTCAAAGAAATTGAACAGTTGCTGCAAATATACTCTATAGTTCTTCTCTTTACTAATCGACGCAGAAATAACAGCGGTCAGCGAATCAACCACTATTATCTCAGGATTAAAATCCTTCGGGATAATCAACGGTTTAATTTTATATGATAGCTCTGTCGCCGACCCAGACCCACTCACCGACCCAAATTTCATCCGTAAAATATCAAGCGGATTAACCTTCTGAACAAGCAAATGCCCCGAATCAATGTATTTCTTAACATCCCACCCAAATACATCCATGCTCCGCTCGATCTTCTCAATACTCTCCTCAAAACTCACGTACATACAATGCTTTCCCTGTGATACCAGATTATAACAGATCTGTCTACAAAACGTGCTCTTACCGGTCCCTGTCCCACCCGCGACTAACACCGAATTTCGCTTTGGAATACCGCCCTCTGCGAACAACTCATCAAACCCAGGAATACGTGTTTTCATTACCGGTTCATCTTCTTTTTTCTTATCAACCTTGGTGTCAGTCATAGGAAAATCGCTCTCGTTTAATACTCTTTAATCTAAAATCCCTAAAACTCTGTATTTTCTAGAGAATCCATCCTTGACCTATCTGAACATAGATATCGATGACATTAATATTATTTGCTCCGGAAACAAGCATGATACCATATTCTTGAATGTTTTTTATTATACAGTTGCTGATAGTATGGTGATAGCCCTTGATCATAATGCCGTACCCGGCATCTGTGATGTAGCAGTTATTGATGACAACGTATCGGAAATTTTCTTGTTTACCAACCGCGATGCTACTGTACGATGAGGAGAGACCTATCGTGTTATGTATTTCAAAACCTGAAATTGTTACATTGTCACTCATTATTTCAATCGTAGATTTGTGTGAGTCTTGTCCGTTTATCACTGGTTTAGAATTCCCGATAAGATTCAGTGACTTGTCGATATAGACGTTCTCATTGTATGTTCCACTGGAGACAGAGACGGTATCACCATTGGTTGCATTGTTAATCGTTTTTTGAATCGGGGTATAGTTTCCTGGTTCACTGCCACCAACATATAGGGTTGCTCCAACAGCAGGGCAATTTTCAATTAGAAAAAGATTTCCGACTAAACAAACTATAAGTATATTCAAAACGAACGCTACTATCCCTTTTCCAGGTATCATCTTCTCATCCCGTTCCATCTCTTTAGCTACTGCCGTATCCAATTCTCTTAATAATACTATATAAAAGTACGGTGATAAACTATCAGAGTGAAAAAATCCCTTTCTATGATTGAGCACCTCTTTCAATTTCCTCTTTTTTCTTCTATTTTTGTCGTAATGTTTATATACCGTTAAATTAACTTAAAAATATATAAAAAAAGGATTGTTATGACAAGTGAACACATCTGGGCCTGGCTACAAACAAAAGGAAAAATCTTCAAGGTTATTTCAGACCCAGAGCGAGGTATCATTGAAGTCATCAACGAAAAAGGAGAAATATTGATCCGAAAAACAAACTTGAGCAAACGACAAGTTGAAACCGTTGAAAAAAACTTTTTACATCTTTTCGCAAAAAGATTAAACGGACGGGAACCCTCTGTATCATCTGAGAATCGAGACGTATTTGACCCTATGATCACCTGAAAAAACATATTCACCATTCTCTAACTTTTATTTTATACTGGGCGCTCATTACTAATCAAGAACTTTTTGAATCAAAAGAATTTGAAGTCTACAAAGTGCATTGCAGAAAAGATTGTATCGATGAACTCGAAAACGGATTCAAAGGCGTCATACTTTTTGATATTATAATACTGCATATGGATGAACAACCATTCGTCAAATTATGATTAGAGGCATTGATAAAGGAAATGTTATTTCAATGATATTGGTAAAGGATGAATGTGATTGGAGATTTGATGATCTCAAACAATATATCCATCATTACATCACAAAACCATTTGACACCCAAGAATTAGTAAATACTGTTAAAAGATATTTTATACTACGACATAATAAAATTTTTTATATGGCTTTATTTTTTCCAAAGATCCATTCGTTGTGATCGTTTCTTAAGAAATTCATCAACCTCATGATGGATATCGGAAACAGTCTTGATTTTCACCGGAACTGATATCTGCTTAGAGATCGGACCTGTTATAGGAAGCTGATACATTTGTCTCTGGAGTGTCATGACATCGCTTTCAACTTGCACTTGTGTTCTCTTCATCTGCTCCCGTAGTTCCTGCATCTCCTGTTTCAACCCTTCAAAAGATTCATTAAACCCTGTGTTTGTATGCTCTTCTATATGCAAACTACTTTTCAATTGGTAATCTTGAAATGGCGATTCATGAATTAATTCAAAATATTGACGAAGGGCATTCCTCAGAAGCTCACTATTACTCATGCCCTTTTTGTTGAGTTGCGTAACAATCTGATCCTCTTCTTCAGAGAGTTTGAGTGCAATCGTTCTGTGCATAGCGAATCCATCCCAATTCACGCTTGTTAATATCTTCATCACATATAAATGTTGATGGTTTTACTCATTGTTTTCACAAAATAAAAAATAGAACATTCTACAGAAGTGTTCTCCTTTATTACATCCGAACAATCTGAGATGTCCATTTTTTCTTTTGTTTTTCTGAAGAGATATCTGCTTGTTTTGATATCTCAAAATTGTGTATAGATGTTTTACGTGATTCTTCAATGTAGAACATAATGCGATCAAATTTCTCATCGATACGTTTCGTTGAATCTTTAACATGATTCTGATATTCACTTTGTAACGATTGATATGCATCTTTCCAATATTGTGTTTCAGTAGTATATCGTGTTTTCCAGTCGTTAATTTCGTTTTCAAGGTGTTGGATTTGTATATGGAGTTGATACATGTAATACTCTAAAAATGTGTCATGCGATTGATCAACATGGTTTACCTGCTGGTTTACCATTTTTTCTCGGAGAAAATCTTCTTCAAGGTTTACCTTTTGGTTTACCTGGTTTACCTCATTATATACTTTTCTATTACCTTGATTGTCCATTACCTGGTATAATTGGTTTACCTGGTTTACCTCTTTATATTCTTTTTCACGATTTTTAGCCTCATTTTTTTGTATATAATTCCAGAACGCTTCACGAATAACTGTGCTGGGTGAGGTACCTTTTTTTCGCATAGAACTGATAATCTCTTCCTCCTGAGGAGTGAGCTTTAATGATATCGTTTTCCTCATTGAAATTTTCCCCTTAACAACGCTGGTAAACCATGGTAAACCTCGGGTAAACCATGATATATTTTAACAATCCTTTCTTCCTTCTTATGAATCGTGTGAAACCGATGGTAAACCATCGGTAAACCGCGATAAATATTCTCAAGGTACTGATAATTTATGCCATCATCCTTCGCAAAGAATCATTCGGTAAGTACTTATACTTTTTTAACACGGAATACAAATAAAAACGATAAAACAACTCGTTCTTGTCATTCAAAAATCACAAAGAGATCGGCTAATTAAAATCACTTTTCCCAATACATTCTGTATTCTTGTGATCCACGAGATTTATGATTCAATGCCTTTTTTTCATATATCTTCCTTTTACAAGCTAAAATATATTCTTTAAAATTCCATAATATCAGTTAAACTACTTATCCAGCAACTGAAAAAATATAAATGCGTTTTTGAATGAACGTCTCTTTCTCTTTTATTTATAAATTATTCAATAGGAAGTATATTCGGGGAAAATGCTGCTTAAGAAATTCAAAAATATGTTCTATCAATGAGACTCTTGGTATGAACGGCATTTTCACGGGTAAAGGATCTGACCAATCGCTTTCACTTCGATGTTCATCCCTTGCTTTTACTTGAACCTTATAATTCCCCCATTTTAACCAATTATGCAAGACACTAACTTGTTCACCGGAGTTATATGGCCCGAGCCAGGCGCTAAAGGTTCCGTCCCCGAAACTCCATTTATAATAAAGTGTATCACCATCTGAATCAGTTGTTGTAGTATTGAAAGTATAGCTCTGTCCAACCTTCCCTGTTCTTATTCCAGAAGGTGTTAATGGTATCTCTGGAGGTGTATTATTCTGTGTCATAAACGTGAGTGTTGGGTCGCCGAATAGGTTCATTTCATAGTAGCACCATCGCATACATTCACCATTAATTCTTTTCAGATTTTCTTCTTTTGAATCCTGATTTGCTTTTCCAATCGATGTGATATTTTCTCCAAATACAGCGTCCCAAAAGAATCTGTTGAAGTATTGTGACGGGCCATTTGTACTCCCTGGGATTCCCCATCCATAGCGAGCACACATGATTGCTGCAAATGCTGCATGGGTAGTTTTTACCGTGAAGTATTCAGCCATGCAATCTCCCTCATCAAATGCACCTGCATAGCAGCCCTGTGAATAAACAAATGGAAGAACCGTGTTTGAAAGTCCCTGAATGTCACTCGGTACCATCCTCATATTGTAGGTGGTGCTTGAGTGCCCAAGATGATTGATGAAACGTACGCCATTGTTGATACGACTGATGATTTCAGCGGTTGGCCAGCCAGTATTCAAAGGATAATTCAGATCAAACCCTGACCAGTTGTGGTCATATAACCTGTCGAACGTATATGCATCAAGAGGCATTCCAACCGTGGTGTAATGATTCGCGTGGGACCCGTTGATCAGTTCATCCATGGAATTATCGCCGAATGTCACAGCGTAGTCTGGTGGTCCCCAGAGATACTCTCCAACCATCAATGCAGGGCCACTTGAATACCCACCCGTGTTCATGTATGAAATCGTCTTTTGCACGAAGTTATTTGTCTCAGTGATATCACCAACAGATGCTCTTCCTACATACACCTCAGCAACAAGGTCAACATCACCACCACCTTCCCCATCATGCGGTTCACCCCATTTGTCATTATTATTATAATTAAAGGTTCCATCAAGACAGCCGTAGTAAAGATCAGATGGCATAGTAGTGGAATCTTGCCCAGCCTGTACCCACAACATTTTTGCTGGAATAACATCAGAATCACCACCAATGAGCACGTAATTGATTCCATTAGTAATATACTCATTTCGAATGAAATCCCGAATGGTTTCTGGAGTCACTTGCCCTAATGAATAAGAGATATCTGTAAGTGTTTTAATTTCAGTTTTAAGTCCTTGTGCTTTATGAGCCTCTTTGAGAGGAACAAACCCTTCTTTCAGTGCATCGGTCGTCAGGATTAACAGATCATAACCTGTAGCTGTAAGAGGGGCAAAAGGGGTAATCCCATATGACGAGAAAGAATCAAGAAAATCAACTTTCTTTGCAACTTCGATCCTGTCTTTTTCAAGATTTCTATACAAGGGGCTTACTGAACCTGTTTGTATGATTTTTATTACTACGGTCATTTCATCAAAGTAAGATAGTTGTCCAGAAATTGGCTGGTATTGTACTGGATACAGCAGAAGAATAAGTAGATTATAACCTCGAAAACTATAGGTGCCAACGGTTGAAAATAAAGTGCTTGGAAACACATTATCAGAAGAATAAATTTTTGGATCTGTAGTTCCTTTCGCGCAAACCGTTGTAAGCTCTGAGAGTTTCACAGGTTGTTCAACAGGTGCTACGGTAAAACCAGATCCTAATTGAATTTTTGTCCCTGGTTGTATTGAAATGTCGGCGGCTGTTGTTCCTTGTGGAAGCAAGACGGAGACGCTATATGCTGGGAGATTTGGTTCACCAGTATTCCACGCGCCTTGGGCATCTGGCATGAGTACTTCATCGTACAACTGATTATTGATGACGATCTGATGAATCTGTGGCGCAGTAAATGTAAAAATCTTCGTGATATAGTCATTTCCATTACTGTTCTGACCATCCACTAATAAAGAGCCAGTTGTCAGCAGTAAAACAAGTGTGATAAAACCGACCTTCCAATACATACTATTTTTTTTGGATTTGTTCTTCATATTAGTTCCCTTAATGAATAGTTAACAATTGTTAGTATAAATACATATTCTTAATGGATATATGAATTTTCTACCTATATACATATAATAATAACACCCAATAAAAACTCACGAAAAAGATCAAGCACTGAAATAACAAAACATTTTAACGCCATGGCAATTCCCACACTATACCATGTATCCTCTTGACCAATGTAAGAAAGAAATCACAGCAGAACTACAGAAGGTAGTTGCAAAATACTACAATAACGAAGAGATCCGAATAGAGATACCCCCAGAAGGCATGGGTGACTTTGCATTCCCATGTTTTTCCCTTGCACCCCTTTTAAAAAAATCACCAATAGAAATTGCAAAAGAGATCGCAGCAAACATCCCAAAAAACAAATGGATCACAACGGTAGAAGCAAAGGGGGGATATATCAACTTCTTCATAGATACCACCTGTCTTATCACTGCAACACTCCAATCAATTTTTGATAAAAAAGACAACTACGGTTATTTACCAAAAAAGAAAAAAAAGGTCATCATTGAGCACACCTCTGCAAACCCAAATGGTCCACTACATGTGGGACGGGCACGAAACCCGATTATCGG
>Ga0031655_10000678_pt1 | contig 21145 bp, 17 predicted proteins | sample FrelakmetHBP12HB_FD_55187 | JGI IMG/M metagenome (GOLD analysis project Ga0031655, IMG submission 55187) | Freshwater lake sediment microbial communities from the University of Notre Dame, USA, for methane emissions studies -HBP12 HB | ecosystem: Environmental > Aquatic > Freshwater > Lake >... | reverse complement strand
GGTGAGATTAATAGAGCACATTCGTATTAGCAATCGTTGCAGGAGCCGTCTTTGAGAAGGGTAAAGCAGCCCCTACAGACGGTCTCAACTCAATAGTCATTNTGGTATTCGCTGNTACCGCGGCTGTATNGAATTTGATCTCTACCTGATCGTTGGGATTTATTGAAGTGACTTGGTTGGTGCCAATCATAGTGGTAAAATTGCCGGTAGAAGCGGTAGTGCCTTGTGTAAGGATTATNGGGGCAGTGGCTGGCGTGGAGAAGACAATCTTCATCTTGGTCAAATCAAGNGCCGACGCACCGGGAGCAAGACCAATAACNAATGTAATACTGGTAATGGAATTATTATCTGTGGAGAGTCCATAGACGTTCCCTATCATCTGGATGTTTGCAGTCGATTGTTCAACACCTTTATACACCGTCTCCTGGGCTTTCTGGGTTGTAAAGAACCCGGCGCCGAGTACGACATATGAGAACACCGCCGCGACGACAACGAATGCGATAAGCACAATCGCTGCCTCTAGGCCGGTGAACCCTTCATCATTACGTTTCATGGATTTCATACTTCAACCTTCATACACTGAGAGGACAATGGGATTCCACCGTCCCTGTTTCTTAAATTGATTTTGTAATATAAATATTTTCCTCTTTCGTGCCTTCTTTTGATCTGGTTTTTGAGGTTTNTTCAGCGAAAATTCTCNAAATCATGGGAAAAAACCCGACNGAACTTTCGCCACCATCGTGAACTATTCATATTTCAGATGATAAATTTTTGTCTTTCCGCTTATTCTCACATGCGTATGCAGTATTTATGGTAAGAAACCAACATACTTTTACCACTTCTACCATGGACAAAAAATCTGTCATGTATGCTGTGGGTGCACTGGTCATTATCCTTGTTGTGGCCCTTGTCATAAAACCGATGGTAACCGGCAAACCCCTCAATACAGGTCTTCCCGTAGCTGCGACTCCGCAATCCACAATCCATGTTACCCCGTCCCCTGCAGACAAGGTGACTCTTGTAGTAATCCCACAGACTTCCCTGTCAACACCTGTCCCGACACCAGTTCCCACGTGGGACAAGAATGTCATAACAATAGGATTTGTCAATCCGTCATCCTATGGCATAACATTTGGCGATACTTTCCCGAATGGAACCCGGTTTGATACCAATCCTGTGGACACCAGCATGACTTCCTATGCCAAAATTTCCGGAAAATACAGCGGGACGACCCAGATCATAAAAATTCCCTTCCCCTACTGGGAGCTCGTCTACACCGTTGATCCCGTACCAGCATCGGAACCGGGTTCACTTCAGGTTATCTCGACACAGGGAGAGGGAATATCATATAGTGGTGTACAGGGCTCCTATTCCGGTGTGATTCCTGATTTTACCCTCCAGGTGATCGACGCCACTGATCCCAATCGTATCGTCCGAACGATCAGTCCCCCGGGTGGGATTAACCTGAACCTGTGGGAGGGGACTAACGATCCCCGGCCGTGGACTGAAAAATTCTACGAGGGACATCGAAGTTATTATTTTACCATCACATCGGAGTCGCTTAACTCGTACAGCATCGATATCAGGGTCCCGACAAAATATATCGGGACATACTAATTTTGTGTTTTCCCTAAACGACTCATCATACGGTTTTTTGCATTTTCCTGAACAGCTGATATCAGACTATACCTTGAAGGTAGTTTCAACTGCAGAGAATACCACCCATTGCCGGTTGACAGGGCCAGAGAAAAAATTGAACAGATCTTTTATAAAATAATTTTATTTTTCGGCTCCTGAAGAAACTCTCATGAACAAAAAGTTTGCATCTACATCGTGAAAATAGTAGTATTCCAGATTTAACGAAAGAGTCTCTGTCTCCGTTAACGATGAATGCCCGCCGACAGGGCGCCCTCGCGGCGGATCAGTGACTAAAATTCTAAAAAATCCCATGCCCCGCCGTGCCTCAGAGAATCCCAATGGCGGGCAGTTCTCATAAATGCGATGGCTTTCATGGGAAAGTACCGTTTGATTGAATGGAGGCTTTTTCGAGGTCTCCGGCAATTTATTGCCTTTAGCCCCCGCTGCTGGAGCATCCCCAATAATACGATTTAGTATCTTTTGGCGAAAAAATTATATGAAAAAAGGGTTTCTGCCGACGCCAGTTTTTACTTAATCGATCTTTCTCTTTCCCATGGATTCAATATACACGATCTCTTTACCCACTTCTACATGGGCTTTCCTGTCCTCGGGTATGGGAATTTCAAAGTTTGAAAAGTCTTTCATGTCCATCAACTGTGCCGTATTCCCGGCAATCGAGATAACCTGGCCGCTCTTACGTTCAACAACCGGAATGTATGCCTTTGCCGATACCGGCTGGACGATAGATCGTTTCACGCCGTCAAAGATTCCTACAGCATCAATCCGTGCTTTTGCAGCACCATGCTTCCCCGGCTTAGATGTGGCAATACCGAGCACCCTGCACGGCTCGTCTTCGATTACAATATAGCGTCCCTCTTTTATCTTCCCTATTTCGGTCTGCTCTTTCATTTCATTCACACCTGGAATAACCACATATCGTAAACGCGGTAGTAATTTATCACTATTGCATTACATAAATACAGCGTAGANAAGGGAAGTCCGGGGCATGGAATTTATTACTGCATGCAATCAGATGGCAGAACTGGTAGAAGAGAGTATCCGCGATCTTACGGGAACACCTGAAGGAGGTGTGACGGTGAAGATGGGTGCGGATCTCACCCCGACAAAAAAGATAGATCAGGTNGCTGAGGATTGTATTATCTCTTTTTTACAGGAGCATCACCTCTGCTCCCTCCTGGTGAGTGAAGAGGCCGGNAAGGTTAAATTCCAGGGAAACGGTGGCACCATCTTTCTTGATCCGGTGGACGGGACGTTCAATGCCCTTGCAGGGATCCCCTTCTATGCACTTTCCATTGCCTATGCTGAGCATGGGGTTGTNCAGCAGGCATTCATCCGCAACCTGGCAAGTGGAGAAACATTCACGGCCATAAAGGGGAAATACGCGCGGTGCGACAACAAACCCATCAGGGTATCGGATGTCTCCCAGCTGGATGAATCTGCAATGAGCGTCTACGGAAGAAAATTTGATCCCACCCGTATGATGCAGCTCGGGCAGAAGATCAGACGGTGGCGTCTGCTGGGGGCCTCTGCTCTGGAACTTTGTTATATCGGCTGCGGGAGGATTGACGGTTTTATCGATCTCCGGGGAACGCTGAGAGTGACCGATGCTGCTGCCGGGATGCTTGTGTGTACTGAAGCAGGCGGGATAGTTTCGGATCTCGAAGGTAAGGGGATCCGGTTTCCGAATGAGGTGACAATCGGGCGGTGTCTCGTTGCCACAAACGGGGTACTCCACCATAAGGTAATCGAGTACCTGCGGTGATTATTATGAGGATANTGCTTGTTTCGCGGATTGACAACCGGGATGCGCTTGCATTTGCTGAGAAAGTCAGAACGGTTCTTGAAAAAGAAGGATCTGATGTAGTATACGACCGCGATACAGCTATCGCTCTGGGGCTACCCGGATGTTCTTTCGCAGATGCGAACGAGGAGATTGTCATTGCGATCGGGGGAGACGGCACTATCCTCCGCGCGATCCAGCAGATGCCCCGCCCCATCCCGGTTCTTGGCGTCAACTGGGGCGAGGTTGGTTTTCTTGCGGATCTTGAACCTTCTGAGGCACTGGAATTTATACAAAACCTGCCTTTGGGTTTTTCCGTTGAAGAACGGATGAGAATCATGCTGTCCAATGGTGACACCTGCCTGGGAAATGCACTGAATGAAGGGTTAATAGTGACCACCCGACCGGCAAAGATGCTGAAATTTTCCATTCTTGTTGATAACATCACAACCGAGGAGTTTCGTGCTGATGGCCTGTTGATCAGTACGCCGACCGGTTCTACCGCCTATGCAATGAGTGCAGGAGGACCTATCGTTGACCCACGAATCCAGGGATTTTTACTGGTTCCGCTCGCCCCGTACATGTTGTCATCCCGCCCTCATCTGATAAGCAGCGACCGCAACCTTGAAATCAAACTGGATAGTGCAAAACCTGCCCATCTCGTTATCGATGGCCAGAAGACGATCGGCGTGGGATCCTCAATGACAATTGGAGTGAGACGGTCTGAATATCCGGCGCTCTTTGTCGACGTCAAACGTAATTTCTTTGAGAAGGTGGATAAAAAACTCCGGAAGCTTTGAAAAATCATTTTTTTTGGTNTTTTAGGNTATNGAAATACCATTTCAATTACCAATTTTTCATGTTCCAAAGTTCTGGAGAAACCCACATGAACAAAGAGTTTGTTCCTGAATCGTGAAAATCATGTTATTCAGATATGATATGGGATTGGTACCTCACTCTCCCCAAATAAGATAACCACCGCCACCCCTGACGGGTGCCCCCGCGGCGGATCGGTGAAAACCTCCCAGCCCCCCGCGTTGCCCTGGTGAGGCCCTGAGGCGGGTGAGCCCGTGCATACTATAATTTTCCGGGAAAGTAATGTTTTATTAAATGGTCACTTTTTTGACGTNTCCGGCAATTTTATTGCCCCAGCTGCCGGGGGATCCCCCGTGATGCGACAGCTTTTGGGAAGGCTGCGAAAAACCTACGTGAAAAAAGGTTTCTCCCATCCCATATATCCCTGTTCTTGTTCCTATACCCATACCGTTGGACAGAATCCAGCAGGATATTCAAGTACCATGATCATGGTACCAGAGTTTCTCCGGATCTTCAAAATAAAAGACTTATCTTGAAAGCCGATCTACTACTGGACAGGTGGTCTCGTGCAGGTTTCCATGAAACTTGAGATGAAGGATTCTCCGGGTCAGCTGGTTGCTGCCCTCAAACCCATGTCTGAAGTAGGGGGGAATATCATCGCGGTCATTCACCAGCGTGAACCCGATCTGGATGATGATACTTTAAACGTGCAGATCGTGCTCGATTTGCCGGAAGGGCGCCTCGAACGACTCGTTGCGCTTCTCAAGGAACAGGGGGTGCACATCCAGCGGATCGGTGAGGAACGGCTTCTTTATAAAAGGACGGTAATCCTGATCGGGCATCTGATGCACACCGATCTCTCCGATACCGTTGACCAGATTGACTCTACCGGCTTTGCAGAAGTCTGTGAACTCGCGATGAGCATGCCAGCGGTGCACGAGCGATCCACTTCACGGATAACTATTAAAGCGGTAAGCAAGCATGACATGGAAGCAGCGCTTGCAATTCTCCGCCGGGTATCCATCCAGAAGTCCCTGCTCCTGATTGAACCTCTCGAGGAGATTGCATGATGAAGGTTGCGTTAATAGGCCTGGGTTCGGTGGGTAAAGGAGTCGCCGGGGTGATTGCACGAAAAGATCTCGGTATTACGATTACCGGGATTGCCGATTCGAAAAGCGGATGCGTGGAACCTGACGGACTCGACATTGCAAACCTCCTCTTAAACAAGAGCAGGAACGGCTACTGCGGCGACCGGGAAATATCCGCTGCCGATGTGATAAAAAAAGCGGATTACGATGCTCTCGTCGAAGTGACCCCCACCAATGCTCTTACCGGAGAACCTGCCATCGGGTATATCAAAACAGCCCTGATACGGAAGAAACACGTGGTAACCTCAAATAAAGGACCAATCGCCCTTGCCTACAAGGAACTCCATGCACTGGCACTTAAAAACGGCGTGGCCCTGCGGTACGAAGCAACCGTAGCGGGTGCAGTTCCCGTCATGCATACCTTGGAACACGGGCTTGCCGGCAACGAGATCCTTGCGCTCTATGGCGTGCTGAACGGTACCTGCAACTATATTCTCACCCGTATGGCGGATGAAGGACTTACCTACGAGCAGGCATTGATGGAAGCCCGCGAGATGGGATATGCGGAGGCGGATCCCACCTATGACGTACAGGGAATAGACGCGGCGATCAAGCTCGTGATCCTTGCAAATACTATCTGGGGGAACAGCATAGGGTTGAATGACGTCGATCGTACTGGCATCGATCTCCTGACTCCCGATGCATTACGGCTGGCAGAGGATGAAGGGTGTACCATCCGGCTGATTGCCGAAGCGATTCCCCGTAAACATATACTCCGTGTTTCGCCCCGGATCCTTGAAAAGAACCACCCACTGGTGGTTGACGGGACACTGAACGCACTTACCCTTGAAACGGATATGGCAAAGGAGATCACCCTGATCGGCAGGGGGGCCGGATCCACCGAGACAGCAAGCGCCATCATCGGCGACCTGCTGTTCATCCAGGACCGTTATGTCCAGCGTACTTGAGCGACGGCGCGAATACCTGCGCCTGATGCGACAGTTCACGCTCGATAATGGTTTTTTTACCGTCACCGACCTCCTTCATGCGACCGGCCTTCCCCGCAGTACCGCACAGGACTGGGTGAACCGGCTCCTCACTGAGGGATGCGTACTTTTACGCGAGGAGAAACGCGGGAGAAGTGCGGCGCACTACGTGGCGATCAGCGCAATGCCGTCGAGTGCCTGCCGGCGGATCTTCACAACCATCGATGGAGATAACGTCGAGATATACCATGACTGCATGAGCGGAGCCTGTGCCGCTTTCTGCGGGTACCATCATGCACTGGCAGGTGGTGTCCTGGTGAGCGTGCAGCGTGACGGGACACTGCTGCGGGAATGTGCCCGGATCGGCTCCCGTGAGGTTCCGGTCGGGCTCTCGCCCCTTCCGGCTGTCGGTGTTACGGGCATTGAACAGGAAGGGGATACGATTGTCCAGCACATCCGCTGCATCGGTGGCCCGGCATACTCGTTGTCCGATATGATGGCGCGTGCGGAAGGGGTGATGCAGGTCAGGACCCGGCACGCCGGTGAAATCGTGGAAGGCGATGTGCGTACACGGGCGCTGATGCATGTGACCATTGGCATTGATGACACTGATTCAAAGGAAGGAGGCGCGACATTTGCCCTTGCCCTGGCTCTCCTCTCGCATGTCACCCGGATCAAAGGTGTTCTGCCGATCAGCCACCATGTGGCGATGCTCAACCCGGATGTATTTTTGAAAACCGCCGGGAATTCCTCCAGTTTCATCGAAGTGGCCGTCTCACCTGAGAGTTACGCTGATCTTGAAGAAAAAACGCTGCGGTTTGTTGCCGGGGAGTCGTTATCCCACGAGTGGGGAATTGCGATCCGGACCGGGCTCGAAATTCCCGAAGGGCTGAGGGAGTACGGGAGACGTGTCCGGACCCAGCTGATCACCCGGGCGGTAGCCGATGCGACTGCGGAGAGGTTCGGTATAACGCTGCACGGGGGAGATGGCGTAATTGGTGCTCTGGGAGCGGTTGCCCTTACCGGGCTTCCCCACGAGATACTGCTTGATCCGGCCCGGGAAATCCCGTGATGACGAAAGCGGGAAGATGAAAACCCGGGTTTTTGTTGATCCTGATTTTTTCATTATATTGNACAGTTTTCTTTATTCATTTCCTGCAATCCATAACAGAGAAGGTTCTGGTCAGTCAGGTTGTCAGGATGATANATTTCGTAAATGCTGCAGAATTTCCGGTATGAATCAAAATAGTGATTAACCGGATAGCGAATACATACGTGGTATGGCTGTGAGCAGGTCCGGAATATCCGTGGGAATTTTTCTTCTTCTCCTGCTCATAGTCCCCTTGGTAACCGCGGTTGACCTGGCTGATCAGTATTATGGTGACGGGATTAATCTCAGTAANCAAGGCCGGTTTGCTGAGGCCGTCGCTGCATATGACAAGGCGGTTTTTATCCGTCCGACCAATGCCGATGCGTGGAACAACCGCGGCGTTGCCCTGGACAACCTTGGACAATATTCAGAGGCGGTCAACTCGTATGACAGGGCAGTTACCCTCCAACCGGGGTTCGCAGAAGCGTGGTACAACCGCGGCATCGCGTTGCGAAAACTCGGCAGGTATGCAGATGCGATTCTTTCGTATGACAAAGCGATTGCCATCAGTCCGGTGTATGCCGAAGCGTGGCTCAACCGCGGTGTCGCGCTGGATTATCTCGGGCGGTATGATGAGGAGATCGCCTCGTACGACAAGGTGATTGCCCTCCAGCCAAATTATACCACAGCACGGGAAAACCGGGAAATTGCCCTTACGAAACAGAGCCGGTTCAACCCGACAACCATCGGGATGCTTATTCTCCTCGTGATTATCATTATCGGTGCTGTGCTATGGTACACAAAACCTCAGAACCTGTTTAACAAACAACCTGGCAAGAAGAAACCTGCGCAGCTCAAAGGCGGAGAGAAGAAACCTGAAGAGAAGAAACTTTATTTTGGAACAATTCCCGAAGAAAGCAGATTACATACCTTAGCGAATCTGTGCGGCGTGATGAATGGATCCGGGCTTTCTATTCTTGACGAACCGGATAAAGTGGCAGCATTGCTCAACGAATTGTCCCACGGTGAATATGAATATGAACGAAATGTTCTGGTTATTGCCCTGAAGGATAACATTCCCCAGGAATTATTGAAGTCTCACCAGGGATTCCGGTGGGTCAATACTTCAACCAGACTGAGGAAACGATTGATGGAAAACCATAAAATACCCGAGGATCTTGCCCGCTGGGCTATAGAGACGTGGGCAAAGGCATTGGAGATGGAGAAATAGTATCCAGGAACTATTGAGGATTCATCCACTGATTCGGTTTTTTTTAGATAACAGATAAAAACTAGTCGGCAAGAGTCAGGCTCGGTGACACGTATCCAAGTTCAAGATTTTTTTAGCCTGAAAACAATAATTCAGAGGTAATGAATGGATTACTGCAATAAAATTTTTATAAAGTTTCCCGGATCCGGTTATATCCCCTCACAAGGAAAACTACCTGTTTTCACCTTAGATTTATAACACTCCCTATTCAAGTTCATTTCTGGCTCCGATTGGCAAACCAAGCGATACCGGATCTCAAAAAAAATCAGAAGTTAATGCAAAAAATGACGAATGAAGATCATTGTTTTCGAACTGAGTCAATATTGCGGTTCTCTGGGAAAAATACGGTCATTTGTTGATTAAAATGAGCCTGTTTGGTGCAGTTTAGGTGGCAAAACTCAGAGCTGATCACCCATATATGCCGATGATGAGAAAGAATCCCTGTTTTGTAAATATTTGTTTCCCCGGATCGCGGGAAGAACAACAGATTTCCCAGCCTTAAAGGACATGATCCCCGATAAGCCCAATCCGGGCTCCGTTTGCCAATCGGGCAATCTTGTTTTTTTGGTTCTGTCAGGATTGTGTCAGCACCCGAGGAAAATATCGTAATAATCATGTATTTTAAGGAAATACTCGTTCCAATCGGGAAAAAACAGGTGAATGGTACAGGATTGCAAGGCCCCCTGTTTTGAGCAGGGAGTGTACCTGGGTCAGAACGAGTACAGGGCGGCTATTACCCCCTCGGATAACCTCGGACTGAGTTTCACTATCTCTACCACGCGCAATCTCCCCTTTTTCCATGTTGTCTCCATACCTCGTGAAAAATGCAAAAACTCATCTTCAGTAAGTTTCGTTGCCGTGTACCAGAATTCGTATCCATATCTATTATCTCGTCAAAAAAAGGCAGTTCTCCTCAGGAAGAATCAGAAAGAAGGCATTCACTATAAGAGTACCCGGAACTAAAAATTATTCAGTGGTGATCCTATGCCAGAGAAGAAACACGAAAACCTTGCGGGACAAATCCTGGATCCCAAGGACCTCATCGCGTACCAGGACGGTTCGGTAGTGAGCCGGATGCTAGTCTATAAAAAAAGCGGCACTATCACGCTTTTTGCGTTTGATGCCGGTGAAGGGCTGTCAGAACACACTGCGCCGTTCGATGCGATTGCCATGATCGTTGATGGTGAGATGGAGATCTCGATCGAAAAGAACCAGTTCCTACTTAAGGCAGGGCAGATGATCGTCATGCCGGCCAACAAACCCCATGCCCTTCATGCACAGCAACGGTCTAAGATGATACTGACGATGATCCATGAGTGAAATGTACTAAAAATTCAGTACGAATACCGATGTATTTCCCTGCATTATGATCTTATAGATTAATTTCGAAATATTTATAAAATTTAACTTATACCATCTCTTGCCATATGAACGGAAACAATTTGAAAAGCTGGGTGAAAAAATGGACTCATTTCGCCAGATTCCCTTGGAAGCAATAACCCTCTACCGCTGTGCATTGGAAATGTCAGGTAAAGGAAACCATGAATCAGCTCTTAAAAATCTCAGTACTGCAGTTATGTTGGCACCGAAGTTTGCTTTAGCGTATTGTGAAATGGGACGCTGCTATGAAAAGCTTGGGCGGTATCCGGAAGCAGTATCAAAATTTGATAAAGTTCTCCAGATCTATCCATCACATGTTGAAGCAGAGATGAACAAGAACAGGGTCCTGGAAAAGATGGGAAGAAAGAAGTAAGGTAAAAAAGCCGGTCCAGGTAGTTTTCACCGTTTGTTCTGTCATTCCTTGGAGCCCCCTATACATAACAAGAATAATTGATCGAAGGCGGAAATTACCATTAAAAGAGTGGTGTTTTTTTGAGATGCCTTGTAATCCAGCATGACCGATAAGTGAAACGAAGCAGTTTTCTGATATACCGCGTATAATGGAAAAATGCGTGGGGCCGGATTCGAACCGACGAACGCCTGCGCGACGGGACCCTAAATCCCGCTCCTTTGACCAGACTCGGATACCCACGCCCTGCGGGAGATTGTTCAGGTCCTTTATACCTGCGACGTCAGAAAATCCGGCATTGCTGACTTGGTTACAACTTCCGCGTANCGGGTATATTGGTGCGGTGAAAATATGAGCATATCGTCAGATCCTGTTCAGGTTTTATCGTCCTCNTGGATTATNGCTCGGTGAAAAATCTTNTTTTATTGAATCTTTTTTGACCCCCGTTTCGTGACTGGTAAACTCTGGAGTGACNATCAAGTAGCGGGGNGCAGAGTTTTGTCATCAAATCCCCTGAATGGAGCATCTTTTGCGTGCGGTATAAAAAAAGATTCCGGATTACAAATCCACTCTNGTCACGACACCGTGGATCTTATCTGACGGCAGCTTGTAGAACTGGACCATCGATGGCGTGAGACGCTTTATCGCTGCGAAGATACGCCAGACCGGGTGCACGGTCACAATATCTTCCATGCCATAGAAGATCGTCTTTTCTTCGATCTCCGCCTCTTTTAAGATTGCCCCGACATCAACAATCTCCATGTATCCCAAATAGATCTCGAAGATGGAGAGCCCTTGTGCTATCTCGCGGGTGACGCCCCACGTCACTCCGAACGGTTGTTCGGTCCGGATAATCGAGACGATGATGTTGTCATCATAGATGATGTTGTTGGTGAACATAATGCGGGGGATGTACTGGGGCAGCCTGCGGAAATCGCGGGCAAAGAAAAGCGCGGATCCTGAAATCCTGTTGACAGACTGGTAAACTTCGTTGAACTGTTTAAGGAAGTCATCAAGGGGAACTGGCCGGAGGGCAGCTGCAAGTTTTTTCTGGCCGAACACATAGATCAAAATTACGGATAATGGAATGGATGCGATAATAAGGGACCAGTACCCCCCGTACGGGATTTTGTTAAAATTCGAAATCAGGAACACACAGGTGGTGAACAGCACAAAAAATGCGATACATGTTTTTACCAGCTCTCCGCGGAGGATTAAAATCCAGAGTATCATTATCCCGGTGATCGCCATTGTTCCGCTCACGGCAAGTCCGTACGCATGAGTCAGATTATTGGAACTCTTAAAAATTGCAATAATCAGCAGAACAGCAAAGAGCAGCAGCCAGTTAACCACATCAATATAGATCTGGGAGCGGAGCTGGGGCGAGGTGAATTCAATGCGCATGAGTGGCATGATGCGGGTAGTGATTCCCTGGTAGACAATGGAGAAGATACCCGAGATCATAGCCTGCGAGGCGATGATCGTTGCTGCAATGCTCAACAGGAGAAAAGGAATATACAACATCCGCATCTCGGAAAAGATCATCTCAAAAAGAACATTTTTTACCCCAGGGTGAGTCATCAGGAATGCACCCTGGCCAAGATAATTTATCGCAAGTGCGAAAAAAACAAGATACCACGCACGGATAATCGGTTCCCTGCCAAGGTGTCCCATATCCGCGTAAAGAGCTTCACCGCCGGTTGCACAGAGTATCACCGACGAAAGGATGAGAAACCCCGCCAGCCCGTTGCCCAGAAGATATTTTATGCCATATACCGGGGAGATCGCAAGGAGTACCTGGGGGGCAGCAAAGAGTGCAATGAATCCGGCGGCAGCAAGCGACAGAAACCAGATGACCATGACCGGCCCGAATGCCCACGCAACCTTTTCAGTTCCCCGCACCTGTATGGAAAAAAGCGCGACTGCAATCAGGGCAGCGAGGATCATAAGAGTCAATTGCGACGTGAACCCAAAACCCGGGATAAGCAGGATACCTTCAACCGCTGAAAGAATACTGATTGCCGGCGTGATCACACTGTCACCGATGAAGAGTGAGATCCCGACGATTGCCAGCAGAGATACAAAAGCCACCTGATTTCCGGATTTTAACAGGGGCAGGAGGATCTCCTTTAACACGATCGTTCCACCTTCACCCTTCTTGCCGAGGTGCATGGCAAGATACGTATACTGCACGGTGACAAGAATGGTGAGCGTCCAGATGATTAAAGAGAGGATGCCGATGATATTCTGCGGCGTGGGCGGAATAAGGAGAAAAATTGCTGTCAGGGTGTAAATGGGGCTCGTCCCGATATCCCCAAAGACAAGTCCCATTGACTTTACAATCCCTGGTACCGCGAAATAATTTTTTAGCATTCCTTCAATACCAGTCGTCAGAAATAAGGTATAATCCTTTCTCTTTTACGCAGGAAAATGTGTTTTTGCCAAGGAATATTCATAAAGCATTGGCAGGCTCACGCCGGTCCTTTCTTTCCTGGACATAGAGCCGGTAACTGGTAATGAGCAGGACAATGATGAGAGGGCCCAGAATAAAACCTGCAAGTCCCATAGTCAGGATACCGCTGATAATCCCGATGAACATGATCACCCAATGGATCTTCACCCGCCTGCCAACAAGCACCGGGCGGATATAAATCTCGGGTACGCATGATACGACGACGTATCCAAGGAAAAAGAGGATAAATACCCCTCGTGTGTCTCCCAGGGCAAGCGCATACGTCCCGACCAGGAGAAATGCGACCGATGAGCCGAGAATGGGAATAAGTTCGCAGAATGCAGCAAGGAACGAATAAAAGATAATATTCCCATAACCCAGCAGGTAAAAAACGGGTAATGCAATAAAGAAGGTAAGGACGGCGATGGCAATCTGTACGATATAAATTGCATACAGGGTGTCTGCTGTCACTTCAGAAAGTTTCTTCACGTATTCATTGAACATTTTCGGCACGTGCCGGGTGAGTTTGAGTTTAAGTTCCTCTCCCCATAACAGCAGGGAAAACAGGGAGAAAAATAATACAAATGTCTTAAAGGCGATAAGGATGAGATTATCGAGAATTGTCTGTTTGTAATTTACAAAGAGTATGGTCGCTTTATCGATGAGACCCGAGAGATTTGTCTTGGTCACCGGGATACCAAAGTCCAGAGGATTGGTTGTGGGATTGTTCAGCCAGGTACCAATCGTGTCGAACATATCCAGAAGTCCATGAATGTTTGATGCAAGGATAAGATATGAGATAAGTACTACAAAGCTTACCGCAAAGAAGACACCAAAGGTCACCACCGCAGCAGATACACCGGGTTGTGTATACTTTGAAATGCGATGATGCAGCGGCATGAGTACAACTGCAACCGAGGCACCGATGAGCACCATATCGATTACCGACAGGAATACCATGGATGCGAAAAGGGAGAGAATGAGTATCAGGAGGAACGGAAAAAGATCGGTACGGCGCTGGTTCATGGATGAATACCTATTGTGCCGGTTTGAAATTAATAGATATGTCGCGTTTTTGTATAGAAACCGTGAACCGGACAACGATACCCATAACAATATAAAAAAACCAATCATCTTGGTTATCAGATGAAGCGCATCGAGCATATCGCCATGATCGCGCACGACATGGGTCTCATTTTTGAGTTCCTTGGCATCGCTTCACTGCTGCCTTTTCTGGTACTCGTCATTTTCCGCGAATGGGATATGCTCCTCCCCGTCGCCTCCGCCCCCCTCATGTTCCTTATCTTAGGTGCACTCCTCTCCCGCATATCGTTTGAGGATCTCGAACCCTCCTTTTCCGGTACCCTCATTGCTGTCGCGTTCTCGTGGCTTGCAATCGCGCTTATCGGTGCACTCCCCTTTGTATTCGGTTTGAAAATGTCGTATACTGACAGTATCTTTGAGGCGATGTCGGGCTGGACAGACACCGGCTTCACCATGATTACATCCCTTGACTCAATACCGAAAACACTTCTTTTCTGGCGATCATTCACCCAGTGGATCGGAGGGATTGGTATCATTGCATTCGGTATTTCCCTGCGACGGAAGTCCCGGGTCTCGCTCTTCCGGCTTTACCGCATGGAGGGACGCGAAGAAGAACTGGTGTCAACAGTCGTGACAACCAGCCGGCGGATGTGGATGATCTATCTTGTATTAACCTTTGCATTTACCGGCATGATTATGATAGCGGGGATACCTCTGTGGGATTCGCTGAATCTTGTGATGGTTGCTATTGCCACGGGAGGTTTCACGGTTCATACAAGTGGTCTTGCATACTACAATAACCCGTTATTAGAAGCCCTGCTCATACCCGTGATGCTTGCCGGGGCAATCCCTTTTAAGGTCTTCTTTTTCCTGTATAATGGAAAAATCCGCGAAATGTTCCGCGACCAGACCGTGAAAATGTTATTGCTGATTGCGCTTGCAGGCTCCCTCGTGACATCGTGGGATCTCTTTATCTTTGGCAATCTGCCCATCGGCACAGCATTCCGCCAGGGTATATTTACGGCCGTATCAGGACTCTGTACCTGCGGCCTGCAGAACTCAAACCCGCATACCTGGGCGGCAATTCCGATCGCCGTTGTCGGGATGATGATGTTCATTGGCGGAGCTATGGGAAGTGCGGCGGGAGGAGTCAAGGTAAACCGTGTAATGCTTGCGTATGCAGGAGTGAAGTGGTGGTTCCGGCGGTTCTTCGTGAGCAGCCATGTGCTTGTACCTCTTCGTTTTGGCAAGCGGACGCTCTCAAAAAAGATTTCGGATCTGGCGATCTCCCGGAACATGCTCGTTATCGTGGTTTATGTTCTGACGATATTTGTTGCTACCATCGTGTCTTTGCATCTGTATATCACTTCATTTGGACTCGATGAAGTCATTTTTGAACTGGTCTCGGCATTGAGTAACGCCGGGCTTACCGTCGGGTTTATCTCGGCAGTAAGTCCGCTCTCGATCAAATGGATCTTTATCCTGCTGATGTGGCTGGGGAGACTCGAGATCGTCCCGGTTATCATTATTGTGATGGGCTTTGTCAAAGGGATTGAAGAGGATATAACAAAACAGAAACCAGCCCCCCTTGTGTATGATCACGAGGAGCTGTATTAGACAAGATACATTATCCGATCACGCCGTCGCTTCCTGCCGTACAGGTAAACGGATGCGACAAGGACGGCAATTCCTGCCACAACCAGCACATTTTTTGTCACTATNTCAACCACCCACAGGATCATGCCCGTGAAGATNGACATGGCTGTGGGAGGAGGTGGCGGAATGATTACGTCGGGGGNCATGTGCGCAGGAGNGGTTGTTTTCAAGTCAGAGGGTACAGAAGTAACTGCTTTGGAAAANAGCGCGAAACAGCAGAAATGGNTGACCTCAGCATTGACGACTCCGGTGTTGGGGTTGTATGTCGTGGGAACCTCCTGCCAGACACCGGAAGTACGATCAAATGTTCTTACGATAAAGTCCTGACCCCAATGTGCCTGCGGGACGGTGAAAGTGAGGGAAATTGGCGGGGAAAACGTACCTCCATCCGGCTGCAACTCATAAGCCATGCCGCCATAGGTAAACACAGAACCATCGGGTATGCCGGGAACACTCTCTGCGGGTAGTGAATTGATCGTTATAGATGAAAGCGCCGCACCCGTGCTGTCTTTTGCGACAATCCCCTCCCTGACGGATACCCTTGCAAGACCGTCCGCTGACTGCAGCGTGGTCGCCTGCGTAATAACACCCTGTGCATTTGAATAAAGTTTGGCAGTTTTCCCGGTAACCGGCAATGATGATGGTATGGGCTGAGGGACTTGGGTGTTCTGGACAGCAGCGGGTGCATTTGTCCCGGTACCAGAATCGGAGTCACTGCCGCTGACGCTTTCGGGATTACTTCCGGAATTACGTCCGGGACTGATGTAGGTAGCAATGGTAAGGGTAATCAGCTGGAACGGGTTGCCGCTACCGGAGAGTCTGGCCAGCGCAAATGTGGTGACGTAGGCAAACTGCGGGGGAATGTCGGCCTTGAAATATTCAAGATGATTCACGGAATCATTTCCTGCAAATACTGGCTTTACGATGGTGCCGGCGAGGTTGCCGGCCGAATCATATCCTTTGGCTATTACGAATGTGTGGTCCCTTCCCCAATCAATTCCGGTAATCCCTGCCACCCAGTCGGAACTGATACTAAGATTTATCCGTTCCCGCAATGGTGTGGGAAGGTTATGATAAGAAACACTCATCGTATAGGCAACATTTTTCGACGTGTACCCGGAACGGTGGATAATATCTTCGAATTGGAGGTTGTCAAGAGACGTGGTCCCTTCCCAGACTTCNGTNACNAGGTACGCNGGAGACGAATACCTGAGGTATTCGGTCTCGTAATTCATCTCAAGGTTTGAACCGATCTCTGGTGGGAACGATGATGGGANTATATCCCTTGTCTGGAGAATTACCGGTGAAATGGATCCGATAATATTCCCCGCCCCGTCATCGAACGATGTACCGGTGTTAGAAACAAACGTGATATTCTGCCACCCGTATTCAGGGGGAGGGCGTGATACCAGGGTGGTTTTATCCGACGTGAGCGAATAATCAGGAACCAGGTTTTTATTGTAGGTAAAAATCTGCCTGCCTGCTATATCCGCAACAGAAATCCCGGTGATATTGGTGAATGCAATGTTCCGTGCACCGTTTTTCACCGTGATATAACCGGCTTTTGATGCCACAGTAGTCCCGTAAGAGTTAGTTGCAGAAAGGTTGACCGTGTAGGTCCCTGCTGATGTATAGGTATGAACAGGGTTCTGCTGCGTGGACGTTGCACCATCGCCGAATTTCCAGAGCCAGCCGGAAGGAGAGCCGGTTGCAGTGCCGCTGAATGCAACGGTAAGAGGGACGAGCCCCTCAGTGGGTGCGGATGAAAAATCGACATGAGGCGTTCCGACGGAAATAGTCTGAACGTCCGAAGTACTCCTGCAATAAGAGTTCCCGGAAATCAGCCTTACGGAATANATACCGCTTGATGAGAACGTGTGGGTTGTATTCCGGTGCATATCATACGAACCGTCCCCGAAATCCCACCGCCAGAGAGAAGGTGAACCCGATGAAGTATCAGAAAATTCCACCGTGAGCGGGGCAGGACCTTCGGTGACATTAACCGAAAAACCGGCGACTGGGCATGTCCCGCTTACACCATACGTGAACATGTATACATCGGGTTGTCCGTTCCGGTCATCGACCCAGATGATCCGTGAATCAGGAGTAATGAGAACGGGTGAAGTTTCCGTATCCGGATCGACAGATTGTGCATTGGTTACCGGCTCCTTGACTGATGTCGTTAAATTATAGAGCATCACGTCATACCATAAAGCGGGCGGGCTGGTATCCTCTTTCCAGACAACATAGGTGGAACAGACCGAAGGGTTTGAGACCGAAATGGCCGTGTCACCGGCAACCACCGTTGTAGTTGTCAGGTCAGAAAGATAGATGGTATTCGCGTCGTCATACCAGACGATTGAATTGCCGTTCATGACCGGGCGGCTGTTAAAGGCGGGTAACAATCCCGGCGTAAGATTGGTGGTCATCCAGCCCGCGCCTGTGTCATTCATGAAAATATCACTGCCCGACATGCGGTTATTCTGCCATACAACCCTGTCGCCGTAGATGGAGGGAAACACCTGGTCGGTGTCCGGTGTATCCGGCGTGAGATTGTAGAGTATACCGCTGGTCAGGTTATACAATAGTATATCGTAGGTACCAGAAATTGGCTCCTGGTTTTGCCATACAATGTTGCCGCCATCCACCACGGGATGGTTTTTTACTGAGGAAGGGACGTTTACCTTATGAGCGGTGAGGGGGAGTGAATCAAGGTCAGTATAATAGATATCATCCATGCCCCCGCCTGCATCCTCATACCATACAACGCGGTTTTTTCTTATATTCGGGGCATAGGTCAGGAGGGTTGAATTNGGAAGTNGCAGCTGAACTCCGGAAGTATAATTNTAGGCAATAATTGTCTGGGACAGGCCCGGACAGGTCTCTTCCCAGACAATCCATCCGNCGTCGCTGGATGGGTAGATATTCATGCAGCCCGGATCCNGGGAAAACGAGATCCGGGTCTCGGTCCCTGCAGGAATGGCACCGGCAGGCAGGAGGAGGAGAAAAGCACAAAAAAGTCCGGCAAGGATGAGATTTCTGTTCCTGAACCGGGCAGGTGCCGCCATAATCATCACTCCTCTTTTCTCACACGCACCTGAACTGGACCCATCCAAAGCCTCTGAAACAACAGTCAAAGGCATCTGTTCTCAGGCCGAAGATACCATCTGTCCTGCCACCAAGCTGGATCGTTATTCCCTGGGCTGGTGTCCATTGACCAGCTGCGAGATATCGTCCCACGGATCCTGACGGATCGTCGCCGCACCAGTTTGCACCCCATGGATTTCTTAATACGATATAATTGTTGGTATTTATGGTGATGGAACCCAGGATAGAATACGAGTGATTGGGAACGATCAGGTCACTCCCGTACGGACCGGTTGATCCGAACAAGGCAGAACTACACGCCGGCAATGATTCTACAGACGGGTCATACGTCCAAGCAACCGTTGGGTAGATGGTTTTCCGGGAAGCCACAATTGCTGCACAGAGGTTTTTGTTCAGTGCATTATAGCTCGAAGCAAAGCCAAACGGTGACAGTTCCTTGGTGAGAAATGCCGATGGCTGGCCGATCGTATTATTCCCGGTGAAATCCCATTTCATTTTTGTCAGGTGGAATAAGGAAAGGAGGGGATCTCCCGGAGGGAATACACTGATCTCGGGATCAGTACTTGTTGCATTCGGAAGTACTGATGGTTTCAGGCCCATGAACATCGCGTAGGCCTTTTCGTATAACGCCGGCCACAGTTCCCATTCAGTGGTCATCTGGGTAAATACCGGTTGCTTGTAATCGTCGACCGGAAATTTCGTGGTCGCACATTTTGTGACCGATCCACAGGCTGGCGNATAGAAGGCAATGTTGTAGCCGTTTAAACAAGTGGAAGGATTTGGCGGGAAAGCAGGGTAACTGCACCATGCCCGCGAGTAGAGGGCTGCGATGAAATAGCAGTCCACGCAGGCACCCTGCATNGCATCATCGACAACATCCTTAANGGTATTGAACGTAATTTTTTTGAACGGCAGGGATGCCGGGGGAGAAGATCCCGGCGGTGCGCCCGGCGGCAGGTGATCAGATGATGGTATGATCGCAGCGTAGGTCTTTGGCATCCTTCCCGGCGTTGCAGGAGTCCCGGAACCTGTCCGGGCGCCAGGAAAAATAACTGATTTTCCGGGGTCAAAAATATCTGAAAACTTCGTGAGTCCGGTCGGGACAAATGCCGCCATAAGGGTCTGGTGTGGGTTCACTTTGTTCCAGTTGATCTCTGCCTTCAGCAGGAGGGGAGCGAGGACATAAGGGTTGCACGCCCCGATTTTTCCGGGGTCCTTCTTCTTCAGTTGCTCAAAAGGATCCGGGCTAGCCCATGTCATATTTTTGTTTATACGCTCTTCACAAGCCACCAGATCTTCAGCAGGTACGACTTCTTCAGGTTCAGTATTTTTTGTAGATTCAGCCACAGCTACACCACCATAAACGTAAAAACGGTACGAGTCCCTGCCGAATTCGGGGACATATACCGGCAAATCTTGAATACTTTTATTAGCATATAATTATTGTTATTGAACTTTGTTTTATTGAATCTCTAATATTGTTTAATATACAATTTTTATTAATGACCTACCAGAACTGACATCCGATAGCGAAAATGTCTTTGTTTTCATCTTTGAAAAATCTCCTCCTCTACCTGCAATACCGGACTTATTTCCGGATGCCGGAATTTCCTGTCACAAACCTCTCACCGTTGTTTCCCCCCTCATCCTTAATGAGGATGCAGCGCACATACTTGTGGAATAACGGAGTTGAATGGCAGAGATCAAAATTGTCGGGACGGCACATGTCTCGCAGCAGAGTGTCGACGAAGTGCGGGCAGCAATCGAGGATTTCAAGCCGGATGTTGTTGCGATTGAACTCGATCCTGCGCGATTTANCGCTCTCAAAAAGCAGGGNCGGAACCCCTCTGTCAGCGATGTGCTTGAAGTCAGGAACTTCAATTCACTGCTTGTCCAGTGGCTGCTGGCCTACCTCCAGCGCAAGATCGGTATCGACGTGGGTGTTGAACCCGGTGCTGAAATGAAGATAGCGATTGAAGAGGCGGAGAAACGGGGCATCCCCACCGCTCTTGTTGACCGTGATATCNGGCTTACGCTCCTGCGGTTCTGGAGTTCGTTAAGTATCATCGAAAAGATCAGGATGTTCTGGGCTTTAGTCGTATCAATCGCCGAAGTCGACGACGGCAAGGAGATCGATATNGAGTCGCTCAAGGAGCAGAACGTGATCGATNCGGTCATGGAAGAATTCCGGAAGTTCTCACCCAACGGGGCCCGGGCTCTCATTGATGAGCGTGATGCGTATATCGCCCACCAGATTATCCTGCTGAAGGCGCAGAAACCGGAGGGGCGTATCCTCGCAGTAGTTGGTGCAGGACACCGGCAGGGGATAACGGATTACCTTGACAAACCACAAACCCTTCCCCCGTTCGATGCTCTCGCCCGGGAACCAAAATCATTCCCCTGGGGC
>Ga0031655_10000672_pt1 | contig 21255 bp, 16 predicted proteins | sample FrelakmetHBP12HB_FD_55187 | JGI IMG/M metagenome (GOLD analysis project Ga0031655, IMG submission 55187) | Freshwater lake sediment microbial communities from the University of Notre Dame, USA, for methane emissions studies -HBP12 HB | ecosystem: Environmental > Aquatic > Freshwater > Lake >... | reverse complement strand
GAGAATGTTGAAGTAGCCTGTGGGGCGCCAAGTCTGATGATGGGTGATGTGGTCGAGGATATTGCCCCTGGAATTGACGAATTCATGATCCGCCAACCATTGGGCGTAACGGGTATTATTTCGCCTTTCAACTTCCCGGCGATGATCGCCTTCTGGTTTATCCCTTATTCGATAGTCACTGGCAATACCGTGGTCATCAAACCGTCCAGCCGGGTGCCGATCACAATGGATAAGGTTTTCCGACTGTTTGAGGAGTCGGGAATCCCAGCCGGGGTGGTAAATTTAGTGCATGGAGGATCGGAGATTGTTAATGGTCTCTTAGACCACCCATTGATACGATCCATTAGTTTTGTAGGTTCCACTGAGGTAGCCATGCACGTCTACAGCCGCGGTACAGCGCATGGCAAGCGTGTCTCAGCAGCGGGTGGAGCTAAAAATCCAGTGCTGATCCTGCCGGACGCGGATGTGGATACCACCACTTCCATTATGATGGATAGTGCGTTTGGCTGCTCCGGGCAACGCTGCCTTGCGGCATCCACGGCGATCATGGTCGGGGAGGCGGATAAAATCTTTATCCCCAAGTTTGCAGAGGCTGCGTCCAAGCGTATAACAGGTTACGGGCTCAAGCCAGAGGTGCAGATGGGGCCGGTTATTACAGCAGAGGATAAAAAACGTATTGAAGGACTAATCCAGCAAGGATTGGATGAAGGCGCCAAAATGCTGGTGGATGGACGCAATGCAGTCATCCCGGGATATGAGCAGGGGAATTTCATTAAACCTACTATCCTGACCGATACTCCAGTTGGAGGAATTATCGCCAAAACCGAGGTCTTTGGACCTGTTTTGGGCATCATGCATTGTAAGACAGTGGAAGATGCGATCCAAATCCTGAACAAAGGGACATATGGCAATATGGGGTCTATTTTCACCCACGATGGCTCGGCGGCGCGTAAATTTCGCAACGAAGCCGATGCGGGCAATATTGGCATCAATATCGGAGTAGCCGCCCCTATGGCGTTCTTCCCATTCAGTGGTTGGAAAAACAGCTTCTTTGGGGATCTGCATGGCCAGGGCAAACACGCCATTGAATTTTTTACACAGACGAAAGTCGTGATTGAACGCTGGCCCAAAGAATGGACTAGGAAATTCTAGCAAAGAAGGAGGCACCAGGAAGAAAGAAACAATGGGCAATCGCGAAAGTTTACATTAGCATTATTTTCAGATCATATCGATCAACCTTTGAGAGGAGAATGGTATTATGCCTGAACAAATGGCTTTTGCTCGTAAAGCCAGCGGCTTGGTAAGAGGCTTGTCGCTGGTCGATGCATTTGGGGTTGGCTTCATGAACCAGGGTCTGACCGTCTCCATGTGGGTNATGATCAGCNTGGGCCTNTCTGTCTATACTGGTGGAAACCTGATCATTGCAACCATTCTGTCCGCCATCCTGTGTGGTGTTGGTTTTTCACTGGTATGGGGTATTCTGGGTGGGTCCATGCCCCGCTCTGGTGGTGAATATATTTATAACTCCCGCATCATCAGCCCCTTGATTGGCATTGCAGAGAGTTTTGGTAACGCCTTTGTGTGGGTCATGTGGATCTGGGTACTTGCCCCCTGGACAATGGATCCCGGCCTTAANATGNTGTTCCAATTCCTGAACATGCCTGCTGCTGCAGATTTCTGTTCCAAGCCGATCGCATTATTCCTGGGAGCCAGCTTGGTCAGTCTGATTGCCCTGCTTTTCCTTGTCTTTGGCATGAAAGTATATGCCCTTGCCCAAAAAGTGGTGATGGGATTGGCGATGGTCGGAGGCCTGATCATTCTTCTTTTGCTAACCTTTACCACCCATAATGGCTTTGTCCAGGCGTGGAACAATGTAGCGTTGCAATATGGATCGTTGGATTATAGTTCCTTCTTAACTCAAACAAAAGCTGCGATGGAGGCAGCAGGGAGTACACTTCCCACAACCTGGAACTGGTTTGATACACTGGGTGTGATGGTCGCTGGCTCCTGGCTCTTTGCATATTCATATTGCATCACCTTTATTGCTGGTGAAGTAAAACGGCCGGACAAGGCTATCATCCTGGGCAACCTGTTCGCGGTTCTTGTACCAGCATTCTTCATGCTCTGGTTGGCCATTGTACTGTACCGCGTGGTTGGTTTCCAGTTCCTGACAGCTACGGCATGGGTGGATCAGAACGGACTGGCAGCTTATACCGTTCCATGGTCCACACACTTTGTTGGGTTGGCAGCCATGCTGACAAAAAGCCCAATCTTGTTGGTTTTAATGGCAAGTTCGTTCATCCTGTTCAATATCTGGTATGTGGCTCTTTCTTATCTTGCCTTCCCCCGCATCCTGTTCGCTTGGGGAATGGACCGGATGGGACCGAAATGGATGACGGACATCGATTATCGCTGGGCGACCCCGGTAAAGAATCACATTCTCTGCTTTTTCCTGGGTGAAATTGGCATTGCTGTCTATGCAGTGTGGCAGAATGCGTTTGCAGGCCTGTCCATTACGGCGATGGAGGTTGTATCCGTCTTTGGGGTGACAGCTATTGCAGCCTTGATCTTCCCATATGTCAAGAAGGTAGCCCATATTTGGGAATCTTCTCCATATAAAACGTGGAAGATTCTTGGCATCCCGGTAGTGACCATTGGTGCTGTTTTCAACCTGGTGTATCTGGCCATTCTGTTTATCTTCTTCTACTTNATGCCCGGGAAGGAGGATTTCACACTTTGGTCGGGTGTCGCCTATGTGGTCATTTGGGGTCTGGGTATTGTTTGGTTCTATTACTGGAAGGGCCAAAATGCGAAAGTCGGTCTGGATAGCAGTATGACCTACGGTCAATTGCCCCCTGATTAATATTATTTCGTCATGGATGAGGAGCGAGGCTTTATGGCTACGTTACTCATCCATCTGTAATTATTGATTTTTATTTTTTAAGGAGAAACTGATGGGTAAGCAAATAAAAATATTTTTTGTTACCGATATCCACGGATCGAACACCTGNTTTCGTAAATATTTGAANGCCCTCAAGGTTTATAACGTGGATGTTGGAATATTACTGGGTGACTTGACGGGTAAAGTCCTGGTTCCCCTGATTGAGAAAACCGGTGGTGGTTGGGAAACCACCTTGATGGGTCATTATACNGAGGTGTCCACCGAGGAAGACCTGGAAAAACTAAAAAAGACAATTGAATTGATGGGTTATTACTGGGTGCATCAAACGCCGGACGAATATAAAGCCTTCAAAGCGGACCCTAAAAAGATCGACAAGCTTTTTAAGGAATTGGTACTCGAGCGCATGAAGGAATGGGTGGCCCTGGCTGATATACGCCTGAAGGACACCCCTTATAAAGTATACATGGCACCAGGCAACGATGATTACTTCGAAATTGACGAGATAATTGAAGATTCATCTGCGATCGTTAATTGCAATAATAAAAATGTCATGCTGGGTGAACACGAAATGATTACCTTCTGCTATGCCAACCCCACGCCATGGAATACACCACGTGAGAAGCCAGATGAGGAACTTGAACCTATGCTGGAGGAACTAGTCAGCAAGGTGAAGGACAAGTCGAATGCCATCTTTAACTTTCACGCACCACCTTACGGTTTCGGTCTGGATTTGGCGCCTGAACTGGATGAAAACCTGACGCAAGCCGCAGATCGAAAGATACATGTAGGCAGCCGTGCCGTGGCGAAAATGATCGAGAAATACCAGCCTCTGCTTGGCTTACACGGCCATATCCACGAATCACGAGGCGTTCAGAAGATCCACAAGACGACAATCATAAACCCCGGCAGTGAATACTCGGAGGGTATCTTGAAAGGTGTGGTAATCATGCTGGAAAGAGGGAAAGTTAAAGACTATATTTTCACAAATGGATAGGAGCATACCATGCCACTAGAGTTCAGATTACCCAAAGACATCCCCATGGACGAATACCCAAAGCCGGAAGCCTATCTGGAAGAAGGCCGCCGCCTGACGGAAGATGCCCAAAAGCAAGGAATCGTCCTTCGTGTAATGGGACCAATCGCCTTGCATTATTATTTTCCAGATTATGTGGACCTCTATATGCGCATGGAGCGTCTTGGTGAGCGGGTCTTTACGGATATTGATTTTGCTGCCTACGGCAAACACCGGGGGAAACTGGTTCCATTCTTTGAGANCCATGGCTACCAACTTGAGAAACGAGCCGCCATGATTAGTGGTGGGGCTCGTTTAATTTTCTTTAGCAGCAACATCCCGATGATCGATGTGTTCTTTGATAAATTGGATTACAACCATCCGATAGATTACCGCGGACGGCTGGAACTCCACCCATACTGTGTCTCACTGGCGGATCTGATGTTGCAGAAGTTGCAGATCGTCCAGATCAATGACAAGGATCTAAAGGATGCCATGCTTTTGCTCCTGGCTGCCCCGGTCAGCGATACCGACAGGGATGCCATAAATGTAAAATACATTGCCAAGTTGTTTTCTGACGATTGGGGTTTCTACTATACAGCGACGATGAATTTGAAGAAGATCAAAGAGGCGATGACAGGTGTCAAGGCACTAACCGATGACCAGCGAGCGATAATCGCTGACAAAGTGGACTATTTCCTCAAGTTTATAGAGGACACCCCCAAGTCGGGAAAGTGGAAAGCGCGCGCAAAGACCGGTACAGGCAAACCCTGGTATAAAGAAGTTTCAGATTGGGCTTAACAACTTAATAAAGGAGATGCATATGCCACAAGCAATAAATGATGCCTTGAAATACTCTGAGCGTTGGTTGGGTATCCTTCACAAAAAAGATATTTCTGTGGAGGAAGGGAAAAAAATCATAGAAGAATCAAAACAAAACTTTGCCGACCATTTCAACAAGGGTTGGCTGGATTACCGAAAATCGGTAACAGAAGCTGGAGATTGGGCAGCGACTGAATGGACCGGCTCGGGCGCGATTTTCCACGATATTCTTGGTCGGGAGTATATCGATTGTCTGGGCGGGTACGGAATGATGGATCATGGCTGGGGGCATCCGGATATCGTGGCTGCCGTCAGGGATCAGTTAATTTACCGGACACCGATGCCTAGCCAGGAGTTGATCGACCCATTACGAGGTGTGCTGGCGCGGCTCATGGCATTGATTACACCCGGTGATATCAAGTACAGTTTCTTCTGTGCCAGTGGAACCGAGGCGATCGAAGGGGCCATTAAAGTGGCCAAGATGTATACCCGCAAACCGGGNTTTATCGTTGCCGTAAAGGCTTTCCATGGTAAGACAATGGGTTCTCTCAGCATGATAGGCAAAGCTGATTACCGCGAACCAGTCGGCATCTTGTATGGTGGTCCGGTNTACCATGTCCCCTTCGGGGATGCAGACGCCGTCGAACGACAACTGGAAATCTGTAAAAAGATCGGTATCGGTATCGCCGGAGTCTTGATGGAACCTATCCAGGGTGAGGCCGGAGGCATCGTCCCGCCGGAGGATTTCTGGCCACGCATCCGTGAGGCAACCAAGCAATACGGAACCCTGCTCCTGGCGGACGAAGTCCAGACCGGCCTCGGGCGCACCGGTAAGCTCTGGGGGGTTGAGCATTGGAATGTCGTTCCGGATATTTTATCAGTGGCCAAATCCTTGGGTGGTGGTGTGATGCCGATCAGTGCCTTCTGCTCGACGGAAGAAATCTGGCAGTGCATGATGTATCCGAATCCGTTTATTCACACCACCACCACCGGTGGCGGTGCGCTTGCCTGTTCGGCCGCGATTGCAGCAATCAATGTTACCCTGAGGGACAGGCTGTGGGAAGTGGCAGCCGCCAAGGGGGAATATCTGATCCCGAAGTTAAAAGCCTTGGCCGTGAAATACCCGCAAGTTTACCGGGAAATCACCGGGCGCGGCTTGTTGATCGGAAACCACTTCCAATCGCCCGAGATCGGCTATATGGTGGCTGCTGAGCTCTTCAAGCGCGGTGTTCTGGTGGCAGGAACATTAATTAGTGCTCAGACCTTACGAATAGAACCACCACTCGTGATCACCTATGAACAGATTGATACCGTTTTGGATCGTCTGGAGGATGCCGTAAAATACGTTAGCATGAACATGCCGACCAGTACCGGGGCCAGCACTCATTAAAATAAATATATATAGATCGAAAGGAGATCAAGCTGGCTCCGCCAAGAAATAGAGGCCGGGGTTGCTCGATAACTTATGAAAAGCGATTTAGCAGTAGAATTCCATAATGTCGCTAAGATCTTTCCAACGCCGGAAGGCAGCACAGTGACCGCTGTCGACCATGTTTCACTGGAGATCAAACACGGTGAATTTTTCTCCTTCTTAGGACCTTCTGGCTGTGGAAAGACCACTTCGCTTCGCATGATGGCTGGCTTCGAATGGCCGACCAGCGGAGAGGTCATTATTAATGGGAAGGAGATGGGCCGCACGCCACCTTATCAGCGGCCGGTCAACACCGTCTTCCAGAGCTATGCCCTGTTCCAGCATATGACTGTTTTCCAGAACATCTCTTTTGGTCTTGAGATGGAAAAAGTGCCTAAAGCGGAGATCAACCGGCGTGTGGGTGAGGCGCTGGAAATGGTTAAGCTGGGTAGCATGGGACGCCGAAAGCCCAAGCAACTTTCCGGCGGACAGCAGCAGCGGATTGCGCTGGCGCGTGCACTGGTCAAACGACCCGAGGTGCTCCTGCTCGACGAACCTCTTGGCGCACTCGACCTGAAGCTACGCAAGGAAATGCAACTCGAACTTAAAGCGCTGCAGGAACAGGTGGGCATCACGTTTATTTATGTGACCCATGACCAGGAAGAAGCCTTGACCATGTCTGACCGAATCGCAGTAATGAACAGGGGCAAGGCCTTGCAGATCGGCGGTGCGGTTGAGATTTACGAGCGCCCAAATTGCCGCTTCGTAGCTGACTTCATTGGTGAGACGAACTTCCTGACCGGGGTTGTCAAGGAGTTGACGAAGGATCGGGTTACTGTCCTGCTGAATACTTTGGACCAGGAGATCAGTGGGATATCGCAGGGTGAGCTCTCTTTAGGGAAAGCGGTTGCGGTTTCTATCCGCCCAGAAAAAGTCCGGCTGGCGGATGACGATGGTAAGGAGATCCGGGACCTACATGGCACAGGGAACCTGTTGCACGGCAAGGTCGTGACGACCGCATACATCGGATCGGATACGCGCGTGCTCATTGACTTGGGAGGCAACCTGCGCATGCGGGCCTGGGAGCAGAACTCGATCTCCACCCTGGACCCGAATGCATACTATTCTGCTGGGGACGCGGTCAGGATTTTTATCCCCATTGAGAACACTCTGGTACTCCCGGAGGACGTGTCATGACGAGCGCACAGGAATCCGAAAAGCCGGCGAAAAAATCCTTGGGTCGAACCCTGCGTGAGAATCGAGTTGCTCAGGGCTTGCTGCTGATCGCTCCAGCGGATCTCTATTTATTCCTGCTGATCGTCCTCCCTCTGCTGATGGTGGCTGGGTTGAGCTTCCTGTCGCGCGGTGAATATGGTCAGATCGTTTATAAATTCAACCCCGGGAACTATGCTCGCCTGTTCGATGCAATTTACGGGAAGATCATGATCTTCTCGATAGGGGTCGGAGTTGGGACCACCGTGTTATGCCTGTTGATCGGTTATCCTGTAGCCTATTACCTAGCGCGCGCTTCAGCACGCACTCGTTCCCTGCTTCTTTTCTTGATTCTGCTTCCTTTCTGGACGAATTTCATCATTCGTATTTATGCTTGGATGATGATCCTGCGCTCGGGTGGGTTTTTGGATTCAATACTGATGGGTTTGCGTATTACCAAGGGTCCCCTAAACCTCCTTTATACGCCGACGGCTGTGATGATCGGCATGGTTTACGAATTTCTACCGTTTATGGTGCTTCCACTGTACACCTCGCTGGAAAAGGTCGAAAATTCCCTGCTGGAAGCTGCAGCCGACTTGGGCGCGCCGCCTTGGCGAGCCTTCCTGCGGGTCACCCTGCCTTTGAGCGTACCGGGGATGATCGCAGGGACGATCCTGACTTTCATCCCATCTATGGGAATGTTCGTGGTCTCGAATCTGCTGGGGGGTGCCAAAACGATCCTGATCGGCAATGTCATTCAAAACCAATTCCTGACCGCGCGCGACTGGCCCTTCGGTGCCGCGGCCTCAATGGTTCTAATGCTCTTGACAATGATATTCACGTTGTACTACACGCGGAAAGCCGGTTTTGGTGAGGAGCTGCTGGTATGAGTGAGAAAAAACCGGCGCTTTGGTTACGCGTCTATACTTTCTTTGCCTACCTGTTCATTTATGTTCCGATCTTGGTGCTGATCATCTTCTCGTTCAATTCACAGAAGCTAAACATTCATTGGGAGGGATTTACCCTTGATTGGTACAAGGTCTTATTCCAGGATCAGCAAATATTGCTGGCCACTAGAAATACCTTGATGATTGCTGCGATAGCGACCCTGGTCTCCACAGTGATTGGGACGATAGCGGCACTGGCCATGCAACGTTACCACTTCCCGCTGTACAGCACTTCAGAAACATTGATGTATATTCCGATTGTCATACCGGAAGTTGTCATGGGCATTTCACTGCTGGTGTTTTTTGTCCTGATCCACTTCACGCTGGGGTTGGTGACTATTACCTTGTCCCACATCGCCTTCGATATCCCCTTCGTAGCCTTGGTCGTGCGGGCACGGTTGCATGGCTACGATAACGCCATCGACGAGGCCGCCATGGACTTGGGAGCAAATGAGTTGACGACCTTCTGGCGGGTGACCCTACCGACGATCTTGCCTGGAGTGCTGTCTGGGGCTATGTTGGCATTGACACTGTCACTAGACGATTATGTCATCACCTATTTCACAGCTGGCCCTGGATCGACCACCCTGCCCTTGAGGGTATATTCGATGGTGCGGTTCGTGGTTACCCCGGAGATCAATGCGCTGTCAGCTCTGTGGGTATTGATTGTGTTTGTAATCTTAGCCATTGGCCAGATTGCCCAGAGCCGCAGGGCATAAGACCAAATTTTAAAAGGAGCAGAAGACATGAAACTCTATCGTTTGATTACCCTAGTAGCCCTGCTGGTGATAATTTTGCCGGCCTGTGGCTCCTCGAAGCCAAGTTCCAATGTGTTGAACTTGTACGGCTGGTCGGACTACATCCCTCAGAAGTTGTTGGATAATTTCACCGCAAAATACGGGATCAAGGTGAATTACGATACCTATTCTTCCAACGAAGAGATGCTGGCTAAACTTCAAGCGGGAGCTTCTGGGTATGATGTCGTCATACCGAGCGACTACACAGACGCGATCATGATCAAACAGGGTATGCTCGATCCCTTGGATTTGAACCAGATCCCCAATTTCAGTAATCTGGACAAGCGCTTCACCAGTCGGGATTATGACCCGAATAATCAATATACGATCGCCTATCAATGGGGGACAACTGCCTTGATCTATGATAAGACCCAGGTACCATTTGAACCGAAGAGCTACTCTGATCTGTGGGACCCAAGGTTTAAGAGTAGGCTGGTTATGCTAGATGACGAGCGCGAGGTCATTGGTATGGCGCTGCAGGTGTTGGGGTACGACCGCAACTCGACCGATTCTGCCCAGCTCCAGCAGGCCGAACAAAAACTGATCGACTTGAAAACGAACATCCTCAAGTTCGACAGCGATACCCCGGAAACTTCGATTATTAGCGGAGAAGCTTGGGCGGGGTTGGTTTACAACGGGAATGCATCCTTAGCTTTCGCCTCGGACCCGAACGTGGTGTATATCTGCCCGACTGAGGGCTGTGGGATCTGGATTGACACTCTAGCGATACCGAAGAGCGCTCCCCATAAGGATGCCGCTCTGAAGTTCCTTAATTTTATTCTGGACCCGGCCCAGAGCATTCTGATTTCTGAGGAATTCCCATATTCTAATCCGAACACCGCAGCGATTAGCTATATGAAAACCGCAGATCCGACGTTCTATGCGTCGTATATGGCATTCTCGGGAACAAACCCCTCCGATGCTTTTCTGGCGAATGCCAAGCCAATTATCGATGTTGGCAATGCAACCACTTTATATGATAGTCTATGGACAGATTTTAAGGCGCATTAAACTCATTGGATTAATTATCGGAACCGGCCTGACCGCAACCTAATACCACAGCTAGACCGGTAAAACCCGGGTGAAATCGGAATACATTGAGCGACCCCGAGTTGATGGGTTCGTTATGCGCGATACAAAGCATAAAGATTAATGAAATTTGTGTCATAACACAAGGCTGTATGGAAAGGATAGGCAAAATGAAAATACTATTAATTGGAGTTGGTGGGGTTGGGGAAGCCATCGCTCGTATTGCTGAGCCGCGTGAGTGGGTCAAGCAGATCGTCCTGGCGGACTACAATCTGGATCGCGCTAAAGAGGTCCAGGCAAAGTTGGGGAATTCCAAACGCTTCCCAGTTGAATTCGTCGATGCCAACAAGCAGGATCTGATCGAAAAACTAGCAAAGAGATACATGGTGGACCTGATCATGAACGCCTGCGACCCTAGCTTTAACGTCCCGATTTTCGAGGCGGCCTACCAGGTCGGCTGTAATTACATGGACATGGCTATGACACTTTCGACACCTCATCCAGAGAAACCATTCGAGAAGTGCGGGGTGAAGCTGGGGGACTACCAGTTCGAACGCGCCAAGCTATGGGAGGCAAAGGGCATTCTTTGTTTGGTGGGTCTCGGAGTAGAACCCGGCATGGCGGATATTTTTGCCCGTTACGCCCAGGACCACCTCTTCGATGAGATCGAGGAAATCGGAATNCGGGACGGTGCCAATATTGAGGTCCGGGGCTATGAGTTTGCACCGAACTTCTCGATCTGGACAACTATCGAAGAATGTTTGAACCCCCCCGTAATCTGGGAGAAGGCAAAGGGTTGGTTCACTACGCATCCTTTTTCCGAGCCGGAGGTGTTTGAGTTCCCCGAAGGGATCGGAAAGGTGGAGGTCGTCAATGTAGAGCACGAAGAGGTCCTGCTCATCCCACGCTGGGTCAAGACAAAGCGCGTCACCTTCAAATACGGACTTGGAGATCAGTTCATCGGTGTCCTGAAGACCCTGCATATGCTCGGGCTGGATAATAAGGAGCCGATCAATGTGAAAGGGGTCCAGGTCGCACCCCGCGATGTTGTGGCTGCCTGTTTGCCTGATCCGGCCCACTTGGGGGACCGAATGTTAGGCAAAACCTGCGCTGGAACCTGGATCAAGGGCAAGAAAGACGGTAAACCACGCCAGGTCTACCTTTACCAGGTAGCTGATAATGCGGAGTGCATGCTGAAGTTTGGATGCCAGGCTGTTGTTGCCCAGACAGCGTTCAACGCGGTCATTGGCTGGGACCTGCTGGAGCACGACGAGTGGAAAGGAAAAGGCATACTTGGACCGGAGGCGTTTGATCCACTGCCGTTCATGAACAAGATGGCNGATTATGGTTTCCCATACGGCCTCAAGGAAATGTAATTCAGGCGAAATTNGGTTCCTGCAGGACGCCCTCGTCCTGTAGGATTGATGTAGTCGAACCATTTTCATTTTTAACGGCCAGTTTATTTTTCCCTGACCAAGGAGAACCCCATGCCATTCGGATACCATGGAAAAATACTTCATGTAGATTTAACCACCGGCGAGATGAAAGTAGAGACACCACCTGAATCGTTTTATCGCAAATATATGGGCGGATCAGCAATGGGGTTGTACTATATTTTACATGAGGTCCCNCGAGGAGCGGATCCTCTTGGGCCGGATAACCTGCTAACCATCTTTGACAGCGTCGTAACCGGGGCAAGCATATCCGGCCAGAGCCGTATTAATGTAAATGCCAAATCCCCGATGAGCGGAGCAATTGGTGACTCGCAGGCTGGAGGTTTCTTCCCTGCCGAATTTAAGTTTGCCGGCTTTGATGGGCTGGTTCTGCGTGGTCGATCACCTCAATGGGTGTACCTGACTATTATCGATGGCAAGGCTGAATTGCACGACGCTTCACATCTGCTAGGAAAAATAACTGGAGAGGTGGACACACTTTTAAAAGCCGAAGTAGGCGACCCAAAAGCACAAGTAATGCAGGTCGGCCCAGCAGCCGAGAAGGGGGTGCGATTTTCTGCAATTGTAAATATGTCAAATCGCATGAATGGTCGAACTGGTATGGGGCTGGTGATGGCCAGCAAAAAGCTCAAAGCCATTGTAGTTCGCGGCAGGGCAAAACCGGCGGTTGCAGATCAAAAAACGATGGCTGCATTGAATAAAACCGGTCCAGAAAGTGTTAAAACCAATCCAGATATGGATGGACTGGCAAAATTTGGCACTGCTGTCGTGGTCATGTTCAATAACATGATAGGTACTCTTCCCACCCGCAACTATACCGAAGGCCAGTTTGAGATGGCCGATTCCATCAGTGGCGAAAAGATGGCAGAAACAATCTTAAAAAGGCGTCATACCTGTTATGCTTGCGTCGTCCGTTGCAAGCGGGTGGTTGAGATCGCGGAAGGTAAATATAAGTTTGATCCATTATATGGTGGACCGGAGTATGAGACGATCGGATTGTTTGGTGCTTCATGTGGCATTGGTGACCTGGCAGCTATTGCTCAAGCGCATCAGATCTGTGATATGTATGGAGTCGATTCGATCACCTGTGGGGCAACTCTTGCATTTGCAATGGAATGCTATGAGAAGGGTATAATCACAAAAGAGGATACCGGGGGCATTGACCTACGCTTTGGTAACGCGGATGCCATGCTGGAAGTCGTCAAGCAGATCGTGACCAAAACTGGAAGAATCGGCCCGATCCTGGCAGAAGGCTCAGCTCGAGCTGCCCAGATTTGGGGTAAAGGCGCCGCAGAATTCCTTACCACCGTAAAAAGCGAGGAGGCTCCAGCTCATATGCCGCAGGCCAAGCGGTCGCTTGGTTTAATTTACGCAGTCAACCCCTTTGGTGCAGACCATCAATCCAGCGAACACGATCCATACTATGAAGAAGGCGTGGCTGAGTTTAACCTGAACAGATTGAAGGAGATAGGTCTGGGCTCACCTCAGCCTCCGCACAGCTTGGGACCTGAGAAAGTGCGCTTTGCATACTTGACCCAGGTTTTTTATAGCATGATGGACGCTTTGACCGTATGCCAGTTTGTTTATGGACCCACATGGTGTTTATATGGACCGAAGGACACTGCAGTCATGGTAAAGGCAGTTACGGGTTGGGATGTCACTGTTGATGAATTAATGACGGTAGGCAAGCGCCGCCTGAACCTCTTGCGGACTTTCAACGCCAGGGAAGGTTTCAGCCGCAAACAAGACCAGCTTCCGCCGCGTCTNCATCAAGCCCTNGTTGGAACNGGCCCAACTATAGGCATTTCAATTTTGCANGAAGAGATGGATGCCGCCCTTGATGAATATTATAAACTGGCAGGTTTTACGAATGATGGCATCCCAACCCGGAATACTTTGAAAGAGCTCGATATCGAATGGGCAGCCGAATATCTGCCGGTTTGAGAATCTCGACAGGGAGAGACGCTTCCTTCCAGTTAATAAATACCCTTAAGGAACGATTTGTAGAATTATAGGGTATGATAATATTGTCTCGTGGACCTGATACATTTAAAATAAGTAGTTGACGATCAATCCAATCCCAGTTCTAAGTAAAGGTGATAACTATGTCTCTCTATGAAGATAATTTCCCCCACATGTCGCCTGTCTGGTCCCGCATCTTTTCAATTGAAGCAGAACGGGCAGAAGGCTGCTATATTTATGCTGTTGATGGAAAAAAATATCTGGATTTCACCTGCGGTATCGGGGTGACCAACACAGGTCACTGCCACCCTAAGGTTGTGGAGGCCATACGCAAACAGGCTGGATTATTCATTCACGCCCAGACGAACATCGTCATCCACCAGCCGATGCTCCAATTGATCGAAGAATTGCGCCAGGTGGTACCTGCGCCTATTAATGGNTTTTTCTTTAGCAATTCCGGTGCCGAGGCGTTGGAAGGTGCNGTTAAACTTGCCCGCGCCGCCACTGGAAAGCCGAATNTAATTGTTTTTTCCGGCAGTTTTCATGGTCGTACAGCTGGTACGATGGCGTTGACGACCTCCAAAACGATCTACCGGTCTGGCTACCAACCACTTCCGGCAGGTGTATATGTAAGCCCATATCCATACGCTTACAAGCTGGGGATGAGTGAGGCACAAACTACTGAGTACTGCCTGGGTGCGCTGGAAGAACTTCTCCTGAGCCAGACTTCTCCAGCAGAAACTGCTGCCATCCTGATTGAACCGGAATTGGGAGAGGGTGGATATGTTGTTCCCCCGGCAGCATTTATGAAGGGGTTACGTGATCTTTGTGACAAGCACGGTATCCTACTTATCTTCGATGAAGTCCAGTCGGGCTTTGGCCGGACTGGAAAATGGTTCGCCCAGGAACATTTCGGTGTTGTACCAGATATTATGACNGTAGCCAAGGGGATAGCCTCCGGTCTACCACTGTCAGGTGTGTTCAGTCGTCTTGATCTAATGAAAAAATGGCAAACAGGCTCGCATGGGGGAACATTTGGTGGAAATGTCATAGCTTGTGCGGCGGGTGTGGCAACCGTACGGGCCATGAGAGATGAAGATATGCCTGGAAATGCGGCAAGACGTGGAATCCAGCTGACGACTGGATTACGCAAACTTCAAGAGGAATATCCGATCATCGGTGATGTACGGGGTCTTGGGTTAATGATTGGTACTGAATTCACGGAAAAAGGGAAACCAGCAGACAAGTCCATATTGAAGACAGTAATCCATGCCTGCGAGGAACGTGGTATGCTTCTGCTGTCTTGTGGAACATATGATAATGTCATTCGTTGGATCCCACCGTTAATTGTTAGCGAGCAACAAATAAATGATGGACTGGCTATTTTTGAAGAAGCATTAAAGGTAGCGATTAAATAACAGACGGGGCGGACCATCAGGTCCGTCCTTTTTAGGAGTTCTATATGTCTATCATCGATCGCTCACGACTGAAACCTCTTCTTAATGAAGAAGAAAANAAGTTTCAGCTAGAGCATCCGAAATCGTACGAACTGTACCAACGTGCACNGCATTCCATGCAGGGTGGTGTCCCGATGATATGGATGATCCGCTGGGCAGGAACGTACCCCGTATTTGTAAAGGAAGCAAAAGGTGCGCATTTTACTGACNTGGATGGACACTCCTATATCGATTTTTGCCTGGGGGATACGGGTGCAATGACCGGACATTCACCGGAAGCAACGTTGCAGGCTATAAAAATTCAGGCAGGTAAGGGNATCACGTTTATGCTNCCAACGGAAGATGCCATCTGGGTGGCAGAGGANCTCCAGCGCCGTTTTGGATTGAAATACTGGCAATTTACTCTATCTGCAACAGATGCCAATCGGTTCGCTATNCGTATGGCTCGTCACATTNCGGATCGACAAAAAATTCTTGTCTTTAATTATTGTTATCATGGTACGGTAGATGAAACTTTACTTACTCTTGATGAAGAAGGTACCCCTGGTACACGTCGTGGCAATCTTGGGCCCCCAGTTAATCCGCTGGAAACAACGAAAGTGATCGAGTTTAACGATATTCCAGCTTTGGAAACCAGCCTTTCTGCTAAGGATGTGGCGGTTGTACTTGCCGAACCAGTCATGACCAATATTGGCATCATCTATCCCGACCCTGGTTATCACGAAGCATTGCGCGAGATCACCCGCCGCACCGGAACGTTGCTCATCATTGATGAGACGCACACGTTGTGTGCTGGTCCTGGTGGTTATACCCAAAAATATAGTCTCCAGCCAGATTTTCTAACATGTGGAAAACCATTGGCTGGAGGGATACCCGCGGGTGCCTATGGATTTTCTAAAGAAGTCGCAGATGCCTTCTGGGCCAAACTACAGGCTGACCAGTCTGACATTGGTGGCATAGGTGGCACGCTGGCCGGAAACGCCCTTTCCATGGCTGCCATGCGTGCCACGCTAGAATATGTTCTGACACCTGGTATGTATGTAAGGTGTGAAAAGCTAGCCGACCGCTACGAAGCAGGAGTTACAGAAGTTATAAAAGAGTTCAATTTACCCTGGATCGTTAAACGTCTGGGTTTTCGTGTCTAATACTGGTTCCGCCAAACTCCACCCCATAATGGTAGTGAAGCCAATGCAGCTGTCGACTACGAACTTGACCGTTACATGCATTTATGGGCATTAAATAGAGGCATCCTGATGACGCCTTTTCATAATATGGCCCTTATTGCTGCAGACACCAGTGAAGCTGACGTGGATTACCACACCAAAGTATTCCGTGAAGCTGTGCAAGCTCTTATAAAGTAGATGGTTATTAATATAATAAATGAGGAGGAAGAGTATGGCAAATTCAGGGTTGAAACCGTATAGCTCTCAGATATGGCGAGTGAGTGTAAACACACGTACTCTAAAAATAGAACCCGTTCCCCCCTCATGGGAGCGTCTCGGTGGGCGCGGATTGGTTGCCCGCATCTTGTTGGATGAAGTCCCACCAGAATGCGAACCCCTTGGTCCGAAGAATAAACTGATATTTTGCAATGGCTTGTTGACCGGCCACATGCTCTCATCCATCGATAGACTCTCAGTTGGGGGTAAAAGTCCGCTAACAGGCGGCGTAAAAGAGTCAAATTCAGGTGGGACCACTGGATTGCAGATAGCATATATGGGTATAAAGGCACTCATTATTGAAGATTGGCCGGCTGATAAAGGTCTGTCGGTGATGGTGCTCACCATGGATGGCATCCGATTTGATCCTGCTGACTACTTGAAAGGGTTTGGCGTTTATGATTCTGCAGAAGCCTTGAAAAGTCGTTACGGGAACAANGTTGCCATCTCCATTATTGGTCCTGCAGGCGAACAAAAAATGGTCTCAGCTGGAATTCTGAATCTTGATAAGGATTGTATTCCATCACGTATTAATGCCCGTGGTGGCCTCGGTGCAGTAATGGGGTCAAAAGGATTAAAGGCGATTGTTTTTGATGCTACTGGCGGGCAGAAGCCGCCAATTGCGGATACAGAAACCTTCCGCTCCACGCAGAAAATCTATAATAAATATTTGATGGACCATCCACAAACTCACACTTATAGCGATTACGGGACACCCGCCATGGTACATCTGGCGGATGGCCTTGGAGGCTTACCAACCCGTAACTTTTCTTCCGGTACATTCGAATTTGCAGACGATATCAGTGGCGAAAATATGCGCGAACTTATCCTGGCTCGCGGTGGGGAGGGTAATACTACTCACGCATGCATGCCTGGTTGTATTATTCGTTGTTCAAATATATTTGCTGGAGAAGACGGAAAAACAATTGTTTCGCCGATCGAATTTGAAACCGTTGGCTTAATGGGTTCAAACCTCGGTATTAGAGAGTATGATTGGATTGGCCGCCTAAATTGGCAGGCCAACGACTTGGGTGTGTGCTCAATTGAATTGGGTGCGGCCCTCGGCGTTGCCGCCGAAGCTGGTTACATGAAATGGGGGGATGGCAAGCGTGCAGTTGAGCTGTGCGACGAAATACGGAGAAACACACCCTTGGGACGCATTCTTGGCTCGGGAGCAGGCTGGACAGGGAAAATTCTGGGAATTGAACGGGTACCAGTTGTGAAAAACCAGGCCATGTCAGCTTACGAACCGCGAGCTATTAAAGGGACGGGAGTTACCTTTGCCACAACACCCCAGGGGGCGGATCATACTTGTGGACAAACCATCCGTGACAAAATCAACCACCTTGATCCGGCTGGACAGGTAGAACTCTCACGTAAAAAACAGATTGCGATGGCTGGTTATGATTGCCTAGGTGCATGTATCTTCTCGGCATTTGGCTTTGCTGTTGCGCCACCAGAGACCATACGCGATTTTATTAACGCACGTTACGGCTGGGGCGTGGATGTAAACATCCTGTCCGAACTCGGCAAAGAAACAATCGAATTGGAATTGGAATTCAATAGAAAAGCAGGGTTCACAAAAGTTGATGACCGAATCCCTGAATGGATGACGCGCGAACCTCTCCCGCCCCATAATACGATATTTGATGTGCCGGAGGAAGAGATGGACAAGGTATTTGATTGGTAGAAATAAAAATGAGCTGGTTTCTNNAGAAACCAGCTCATTTGTCGGGAAACAAAAGAAGTTATGATTCATGGCATGACGTTTAATATCGACTAGTATTATAAGTTATTCGATAGTCGTATAAATGTTTGTTCATCTATGGGTCTATAAGGCNTGGACGCCTTGCTCCATGAAGTCATTTTTTTAATCATAAAATGCTTGTGATAATTAAAATTATAATATATAAAAACCAAGCAAAGTAAAAGAGCAACTTGGATAATGGATCTTGTCATAATAATTTTAAAAAAACTTGAAGATAAGTCAAGTAATCAAGCATTTGCTTTTAACAAGCCATAGAAAACATCTTGGCTTGTGCAATAATTATCAAATGTTTATTTATCCTGAATGGCAAAACCAAGAAGAGTGAAAATTTGTTTATTGAGACAATGGCGTACTTAAAAGATGACGGTTATTTAATGGCAGAACCTATCGATTTGATAATAATGAAAAGTTTCGATGAATGGATTGCAAATAATATAGGAAGATTGAGGGCGGCAAATTCTATATGTAAAAGAGGAAATTCAAAGGCAGAGACTGGCGATTAGAAAAATAATAAGTTGACCGTAGGCAATAAAATATTGGCGTGTTTTGTGCATGGTAAACGGTTTGGTTCAACACCCGCAATAGTTTTGAATTCGAATAAACCATAAGCCAAATGCCGCCTGGGGAGAGAATAACATGGGTAGATTATTAACCCGATGACATCCTCAATAGAAAATAACTATAATAGGATCCTAACAAATTGAATATAATAAGCAATAATACGTACGTAAATATGCTGGATAAATAAAAAAATTGGAACAGAATAATTANTATTTGTACACACTAGAGAAAGCCTTGAATGCATCAAGCTATTATCGTGGGTATGTGTATGTAATTGATAACTTCTCGATTGAAAATAANTTAGCAAGTCGGGTTATTATTAAAGTAATTCACGACTNATANCGATAAAATGATATGGCGATATAAAACATACTTATTATGTGCTTTTGTCGAGCAGCAGTAATAGATCAAGAACGCCCGGCATGGGGACAGATGCGTTGGAGCGGCNTTTAAAATATTTGTGAAATTAATTTAAAGCTAAAAAGGATTTACTAAAAATTTCAATATTACACATGATTTACTTTAAATTAGAGAAATAGCGAATGCGCCTACAAGATCTTCACGCTTATACATAATCACACATAGGCAAATATAATACTTGGTACTTGACAGGCAGTCTTCTTGGATTGATATCTTGAAACAATGTTATTAATAGTAAAGAATAGTTATATAAAGTTTAATTAAGTTGTTGATAGTATTAAAAGTTAACATATATACTAATATTATATTCAACTCACCAACCTTATTAGCTATAGAAAATGCCAAAAATTATAGTTTAATTATTAAATAAACATGAGGATCTTGCTTGAGGCACCCCTTTTATTTATGGTATATAATTTGTGCCAATAAAAATTATAACAAGTAATGAAAAAAATAAACAAAGGAAATGTTCATGGCGATTGACCATATTTTTCTTACCCAGAGTTTGGGGACAAGTATAGATAAGGAGCTTGAGCAGGATCCTCGATTGCAATCCCACCATACTAAACGACAATATAAAAGCGCGCTTTCAACTTTTGAAACCTGGCGAGATGGTAGACCGATGACAAAGACTCTTGTTAATGCTTATGTAACTCATTTGCAATCCCAGGGCTTGGCGCCTCGGACAATCAATCAAAAGCTTGCAGCGATACGATGGTTGGCGCGGAAGATAGGTGACCTTATCCAGAACACGCAGTGGATGGACATTGCCTTGTCTTTTATGATTACAAAACAGGTGGCTCTTGTTGCCAGTGTTCCTGATGTGAAAGGGAGCCAACAACAAAGCAGGAGATATATTAACCCAGGAGAATTGGATGCATTACTACAGGTGTGTAAGGTCGACACGAGCATGGTCGGTGTTCGCGATGCAACCTTGTTTGCATTGGCATGGGCANCAGGTTTATCTCGTGAGGAATTGACGACATTGACTACTCAGGACTTGAAATGGGATAAAAGCGGTGAAGTAGTAGATATTACTATAAGGGGAAAAGGTAACAAGACAAGAACCGTTTATATCAATAATGGTGCGGTAAAGGTATTATTTGATTGGTTAGCCATTCGTGGCAACATACCCGGTTCGTTATTTTGTAAAATAAGCAAAGGGGGTAAGTTCACATATGAGAGATTGAGTGGGGAAGCTGTGAGGTTGATACTTGAAAAACGTTGTAAAGAAGCAAAGATTAGCAAACCCATCACCTGGCGCGATTTCAGACGAACGTTTGCAGGGAACCTTTTTCAAGCTGGCATTGGTGGAATGACAATTCAAAAGTTGATGGGACATCTAAGCCTGAAACAGACTGGTGAATATGACCAACGCTCCGAAGAAACAAGACTGCAGAATGTAAAGTCATTGAACGTACCTTATAAAACCAAAAAATGGTTACAAGGAGATATATTCAATATTGGGCTAAACAAAAATGAAAATAATAAGAAAAAATAACGATTTCATAAATCTATCATTTTTTTTCCAACGAGATCATCTTATCAGTAAAAAGTCCTATTACCGAATGACAAAGGGGTGTTCATTGTTTTCCTTAGAGTCGATCAATGGGTATAAAGCAATACAAAAAACTCTATTTGAAGAAGACCAATCCATTGGATTCTCCGGATATGTACAGATGGAAAAGAAACCTCGCATGAGTCGGAAATGGTCAAAAAGCGGTCATTCAAGAGCCCAAATTTAGACAAGTAGCTATTCAAGACACAGCAGCAGAGGAAGACAAAAAACACTCCTTCCTTTGGTATAAGTGCGTTTAAATAAAAGACGACTGACACCTTGTTTGAAGGGTGCCAGTCGCCTTAGATCGCGGGGACACTTTCTTTTTCGTACCCACATTTTGGGAGCCAGTGCAGGATAAGAGCTTCGCGGCGTTAATACGCCATAAATATCGAGAGCCACCAAAGAGATTTGAACTCTTGACCTGGCGTTTACGAAACGTCTGCTCTACCGACTGAGCTATGGTGGCGATGATGGCGGCGGGATTATACCAGTAATGTATTT